>ENA-OWOZ01002994-OWOZ01002994.1-bioreactor-metagenome-genome-assembly--contig:-NODE-2994-length-11782-cov-24.380692_pt1 | contig 11782 bp, 15 predicted proteins | sample MGYA00238140_ERZ651804 | MGnify/ENA primary metagenome ERZ651804 (study PRJEB26910, sample SAMN07631232) | bioreactor metagenome | isolation source: Switchgrass digestor | place: USA: Dartmouth... | reverse complement strand
TCTCAGGTCGTCACCAAGCATAGTTTTTAGCCTACCTATAAGGAATTGAAACAAGGCAATATTTCTTTGATTTTTGGATTATTTATAATTTTATGTGGGAAAAAACCGAGAATGATATTGTGAAGATAAAAAGAGCTACAGGAACATCTGATCTCATGATTGCACTTAAATATCATATTGCGGTTTGCCAACATTATATGGTTGCATTTCAAACTTTTATGGAAATGCTAGGAATTGAGAATAAGAATGTATATAATGTGAAAGGCACTCATGCATGGAATATGGTCAAACTGGACGGAGACTGGTATATGATTGATGTTGGTCATGATGGTCCAAATGGTTACCTTATGTATAAAAACTTTTTGTTTAATAGTTCGGATCCCTATGTTGATTGGGGAGATTTACATACATATGACACTTCAAAATACCCGGTAGTAAATGGTACTAAGTATACGAACTACGTAGACCGGAAACTTGTTATTAAAATCCATGATGTTTATGAAAATTTTGATTTGGCAGCAGAGTTTAGATAATAATCATGGATGCTAATGTATTTGAGAAGACTAGGAGTTAAATATGAAGAGAAGTATTACGCAGAGGATTAATTGGTGTTTGGATGAGCTTTTACCACCGGTATTACGAGATAACAAGTTTTTTATGTCTATTCTGTTTCGCATTGCGCTTGGTAAGAAATATCATTATTATCAAGAATTTAAAGATAAAGTTGTAGACTTAGATGAAAAGCAAATCAGTTCATATTATGAGCTTCTGGCTGACACTTTTATACAAAGGGAAACAGATAACAATGAAAAATGTATTGATTTTATCTGTCAATCCGTTAAAGCAGATTATAAAACAGTTTTGGATGCGGCCTGTGGAAAAGGATATCTGATTAATAAGATATATGAAAATGACAAAAATAAAGAATACTATGCAGTCGATATTGTATTACCTGAAAATAAAAAAAATGATATTCACTATATCCAGGCTAGTATCACTAATCTGCCATTTGAGAATAACAGCATAGACTTGGTTATTTGCACCCATGCACTTGAGCATATTAAAGATAACCACTTGGCTTTATCAGAACTAAGACGAGTATGCAAAAAGAAACTAATCATAGTACTTCCTAAGCAAAGAGAATATAAATTTACCTTCGATTTGCATATTCATTTTTATCCTTATTTATTTCGTTGGTGCCGGGTGTGTCTTTCTTTGTTACCTTCTCAAGCTGTTCCAAGAGCATATAGAACTGGGCAGGGCCACCCATGATCACTGGATATGTGCCGCCTTTGCCGTCATAGGATGTTACATTGTATACGTCGTCATAATCGAAAAGTATATTTGATTCAATCCTTCATTCTTATCCCGCCTCGCTGGCGCTCGGCGTATATATAGTCTTATTCGAAAGCAATGGCGTACGGCCTCGCTGGCGCTCGGCCCTATATAAAGTGTTATCTAAGAAGATGTTCAATAACACTTCTTAAAGCAGCCTGGTATTCAGTAGGAAAATACTGGCCTGTACGGTAGTGTAGTTCCATATTTTCATCAAAAGAAAGCCGCCCACTGTATGCAGTCTTAAAAGCGTCTCTGATTTCTTCATCCGTATTATTGTTAAGAATTTCTAAAAGCTGTTGTTCAGAAAAGTTTCTGTTAAAATCAGCATCTTCTTTGTAACTGTTATAATCAAACATATATGCTTCGAAATTACCACCATAGTCTTCAATTTCAAATCCTGGCTTTTTCAAAGCAAATTTTCTCATGTTTTTAGCTAACTTTTCCCTATTAATAGATGACATTTTAATAACCTCCTATAAATTTCATTTAAGGTTACTCATAGAACCTTAAGGCCATTTCTTCATACACACCGACCTCTCCCACTTAAAGAGGTAGGAGTCTTCTTACTATTTTCTTATATAAAAGCGATAGCGTGCGGCGTATTTGCAATGGCGTGGGGCGTAATTAGAAGTACTGGCGTACATAGAAACCCTCTCCTTGCCCCCTCCGTGGCCTCGCTGGCGCTCGGCCTTATATTTTTTTTTATACCCCCGCTATATACATGCATATATACCGCACCCCATGTCAATATATTTCAATACTTTTGTTAAAATCTTCTGCGCCCGCCACCACTCCATATACGGAATGGCAGCGGGCGTGAATATTATACCCTGTTAATGGCATCCTTTACCGCATAAAAGAATTCCTCAATCTTCTGTGCATCGCTGGTTATAGCGAGCTCGGTCAGGTAGTTATCCAGTTCCATCATATTCTTTTTCTCGATAACTACCTGGAGCACGTTGTTCATATTCGGAACAACCAGACAATATCCTTCAATGAGCAGTGTCTGGTCATTTACTCTTGGCATGATTGTCATTGGTACGTCAATGCCGAGCTTTTTTATAGCGATGCGTCTGAGCACGATCTGTGCTTCCTCGTCGGAGTTTATTATCTTGGCTATGGCCTCTTCCATTCTGGCGGCCACGGACTTTCCTGCATCAATAGATGCAAGAACTTCAGCCCCTCTTTCAAGGAGCCTGGATGTATTACTTAATAGACTCCTTTTCGGGGTACTGAAATTATATATCTTAGGACCGAACATTTTCAACATTCCCCTTTCTTTTTCAATAGTGGTATATTTGCCAGCAGGTTGAGTGTTAGGGAGGAAATCCTCCCCGCTGGAACTTCCCCAGCCTAGAACCTAGCCCTGCTGCATAACTGTAACTCTGTAAAACTTGAAGGAAAATCCTTCAGGGAGAGTGGTACTCCCTTCAGGAAGCCTTCCTCCTACCAGCTGGGCTACGTATAGCTCGGTGTTTTCGTCTATTGTTACATTTATCCTATTCATAGGCACTGGAAAGCCCAGCATATTTGTTAAAACTGCTGCTGTATCCGCGTGTCCTATAGCGGATATTACATCAGCTGGTACTTCTGTTGCGTCTATTTCATCGAATCTCACTGTAGCAGGTCCTGACAACATCTGAATACTGAAGGCGTTTGTTAAGAACTTCATTTAAAACCCTCCCTTTTCTTCCTTTTGTTCTGCATGGTGAGGACCCGGGGGCATAAAGCCCCCATGAAGTCCTTATTCATGCATTAATTACCGAACATTACGGCTTCAATCCCGTTTGATTCTTCTGAAACGGGCTTGAACTCGTCAGCAGGCTTTTCGTTTGCCTGCTTTTCAGTTTCTTCAGGTATTTCCGGCACTTTGTCCCAGTCAACCTGACTGTGGATAAATGCCAGAATTTGGGCCGTGGCTTCTCTTGAAAGCCTGTACGCTCTTGGGCCCTGACCGTTTTCGTCTGGACGGCCCTCGATCGGTGCAGACCCGAATAGGGCATTGCCAAACTTACTCTTGAATATTGTGTACCCGGTTACGGTACCAATATCCAAGACAATTCTGGCTTTGCACAAGATCCCTGACCTTATCTGGTTGTAGGTCAGGTTGTCATCAAGGATCACGTCTCTGATGCCCAAGTCCTCGTTCTTTGGTTCGTCGGTAATCTTTGTTGTCATTTCTTTACCGACGAAATCCAGGTACCACGGCGTGTTTTCCATTTCATCGCCGTGCTGTACCATATGCATCAGGTAATCCTTCACGTTATCGTTTAGTGTAATAACTGGGTACCAGTTCTTTCCGTTGCTGCCCTGCTGTGACGGCAGACTGAGTATCAGCCTACCATTATAGTTGAACATTGTCGCATTGAACGACACTGCAGGGTGCCGTACCTGTAGCTTAGCGACAATATTCGCTTGTCTCTGTGCGTCGTTTAAGTTTTTGTTTACGTTCACCTCAATTCTTTTTGAAATGTCGGTGAAGTTCGTCTGTTTCTTTGTACTTTTAAGTACTGCCATAAAAACATCTCTCCTTTCGTTTTTCGACGTACTACCTTTTTGTTTTAGCGTCGGCAAAAAAGGAGAGATTGCCCCGTGCCCAACCCGGACAACGAGCCAATCCCTCTTGCCGTAAGCATTTGTATGGCGGGCGTGAGCCCGCGGGGTTATCTCCAGCACACCCTTGTGCCGGAGCTATCCTTCGACGAAGTGGAGCCATTTTTACGGCTTTCACTCCAATCTCTGTGAATAAGCCAGCCAAATAGTATTATAAATCCAATTATCTCCAACATCGTTTATCGTCACCTCCCTTTTGAACCGCACAAGTTAGTAGCGACCTTGTCGCAGTATTGGTTCCATTTATCATTGCCGTGTGCGGTGACTTTTGTGAACTTAACAGTCATTTCACTTAATAATTCGTCGAGCTCCTGCCATAGGTGTGGGTTTTCAATGGGTTTACCCTTAGAGGTCTTCCAGTCGCTCTTTTTCCAGCTTTCGAGCCACTGGCTGGCACCCATGACTACATACTGGCTGTCCGAGCGTACCTCTACTTCAGCAGTCTCGCCGTCTTTTAGAGCTTCTTTTACGGCACGAAGTGCGGCGATGACGCCGTAGAGCTCGGCCTGGTTATTGCTTCCGCCATGAATGATGCCTGTAACGTCCTTCTTATAGACCTTCGGCCCCTCGCCGGGGGTATTGAATTTGGTAAAGACACAGGCACAATAGGCGGCCTTTCTTTTCTCAGCGTCCTGGTTATTCGACGCTGCTCCGTCTACATAAACTATAAATTTTCTTATCATAATCATTCCCCTTTCGTTTTTGTTTTTTCGAAAAATAGTTCCGGGGGCCTCCATATAAGATAATATCATAAGTACACGCAATAAGAGGTGAATACAGACAAATAGGAGGTAGGATATGACATTTAAGAAGCCCCCATATAATAGAGTAAAGGAGTGTTTGTGATAGGCGGTATAAATACCTATCGTGCGGCGGGCGTGAGCCCGCACCAACGTACGTAGCCGCCCGCAACACCCCTCGGTATACGCATATACGCCCGGATGACGATACCAAAGGCGGGACCGGAGGTCCCGAGGGAGTGGCCGAAGGCCTGCCGGGGCGTCATGCCCCGATACCGGGTATGGGCCGAAGGCCCCTATTTTACAAACTTTAATAATAATATTGGTTTTCCTATCAATTCTCATATGAATATCTCCTTTCCATAATTATAACAGAAAAGGAGGAGCGTTTACTCCTCCAAATCTGTTTCTTCTACAATTTCTACAGTAAGCTTTGAATAGGAACCATCCTTGTTCCTATCTTCTTTGTCCGCATTATAAGGAATGATTACACGGATTTTCTTGTTACCAAGTGCCTTGGTAAGGAACCCGTGCTCTTCTTTTATACTGCCCTTTGTAGGCATGTTACCTATGCGGACTTCTCCTTTACCAGGTATGTCAACAAAGAACATGATACCGGTAAAGGTCTTGCCGTCAGCATAATTTTCTGTTCCGTACCTTGCTATAATGGTATAGCCTGCTTCCTTGATAAGGCTCTTTACGTCGTCTCTTGTGAGTCCAAAGTGTTTCATGCCTATGATGAATATCTTAGTGCCTTTGAGCGACACCTTTGTCTGGTCGACCTTTGGCCTTGTCATTTCTATCAAAAGATAAGGAGTTTCGTTGTAGTTTATGACCTCGTATGCCCCGTCAGGCACACTGACTGTAGCTACGACAAGCTCGGGATATTCAAGAAATCTTAGACCTTCGTCCTGGACAATATACTTCCCAGACGGGAGGGTGTAGCTCATGAACTCCTTCAGCATATGAACTACTACCAGCCTCTTTGTCTTTTTGTCCGAGTTCAGGTGCCTGAGCGTAGCCACAAACTCCTCACCCCAGCATGCCCAGATGAAAGACAGGCCTTCTTCATTGCTATCGTTCCTGTCGAGTGTTGCCTGATACACAAGTGCAGTCACTACGTCGATAGAGCCAATGTCCGCAGCAATGCTTCTCAGCAGGAGGTTATACTTGGCACTTATCTCGCGATACATTCTCATCCTTTCATCGCGAGACATTTCTGCTGTCTCTTCGTTATGGCTGTCGAACAGCAGGCCTACTTCCTGACCGAATCTTCCTTTTATTTCTCTTATTATGTTATATTGCTCCTTGTAAGGAGCTATATCTATGCCGAGTTCAACCGGCACAGAAGTATTTCTTGTCCACTCCCTTATCTCTTTCCATACGCCATCAACGTATGGAGCGAGCTGCCCCAGGGTCGACCATGAATTATAGGTTACCTTAAAGCTGGGCCTGTGCCATCTAGCCCTAATCTGCAGCTGAACCCACGGGCACATCGAGAAGTCTACGAACACACCACTCTTTGCTGTATTAATTGCAGTCTCCTGCAATCTTCTCAGCAGAGTGATGTTAGCTTCGCATGCGGCTACTACAAGCTTCGCCCAGCTGTTAAAGTCGTCACTGTTGATGCCTTTCATTGCAGCTGTAGCCCTTGCAGCAACTACATGATATGCCCAGTCTTCTGTCTTGTCATCAGCATCGTCTTTGAGGTCACTGATATCGACTAGGCTTTCAAGGCCGAGGCTCTTTATTGTTTCGTAGTTCTTCCTCAGCCACTTTTCAGCTTTCTTTGCAACAGCGCTGAGCTCTGCAGCTACAACACTGGGAAGCTTGTACTTACCAGTATCGGGATTGGGCATGAAGAGAATCATAAGCTCGATGTCTCTCCATGTTGTGGCCCAGTTTGTGATACGCCCTATACCAGCATCAACCAATGAGTCTATCATATATTGCTTGATATTGTCTGGATTAATAACGCACAGCTTCTTCGTGCTTGTTACTTTTACTAATGTGGGCGGTCTTTTTGGGTTTCTCAGAGACACAATAGCTGGGTCTGTTACTATCAGCACTGTGTCTCCGTCTGTATCTGCCCCGCCCAATGCATCAAGTGTATAGCTGAAGCAATTGACAACTACAAGATCCCTGATGCATTCAAACAAGCCACGAATATTGATGTCGCCATAGCTTGTCCTAATCGCGTCGGGAATCACGTCAAGTCCGACGAGGTTAACCCTCTGCGGCTCTCCAGGAGAGACGCATGGGCTTCTGAACAGGACGGCTTCCTGATGCTTTCCGCACCAATATGCGCTCGTTATTCCGCGCAGAGCCATCTGTTCAGTCGAGGTAACCACGATGTCAAACATCGGGTTACCTTCATAGTCCAATTCGACCTTACCATCCTTCATCCTCGGAACAGCAAGGTCGGTCCTGAAGAAGCCTGTCGGGTCGGATATGATAAACCTATATGCTCCCTCTACAGGAAGCTTGCCATACCCAAGCTCGTCCTTGTCACGGAACAGCCTGGATATATACTTATTCCTGAATGTGATGTCATGCACTATACTGTCGCATGCATCCAGTGCTTTAGACGGCAGTGTTGTCAGTGTGCTGTCATATCTGTCAAGACTAATCTCCCCACTGCCGTCTTCGTATGATTCATATGACTTGATTCCCATTGATGCCTTACAGAGCACCGGATCCTGCAAGGCTGCCATTATATTATCGCGCCACTTGTCTACATGGCGCTTTAATATCTCTACCATGCTCTTGTTGCCATCAAGAGCAAGGAGGTACTGGTAGTTGCTGTTTTGTGTATACCTCTCTCTGCTCATGGCGACAAGTTCAAAGTCTGGCGCCAACTCACCGTTCCAATACTTAACCCATGGAGAGTATTTCCATGAGTTTTTCTCGACGATGATGTCATAATTCCTGTACGGATAGCTGCCGTCGGGGAGCTGCGGAAGGTCGAAGCATTCGTCTGGTACTACCAGAGCAGTGCCCTTGACGCCAGCCCATCTAAACTGGACAAGGCGTCCAATAACATCCTCGTGGTAGAGCTTGATACTGAGGTTTGCAAATCCGCGAATAATCGCAGACGCCCTCATCATGCTCTGGCCGTCATACTTCTCTTCCTTCCAGAAGCGTTTGACGGCCTTCATAACCCTATCCGTGACTCTCTCATTAACAAGAGAGTTTTCGAAGAGGATTTTGTGTTCCTCTTCGACTTCATTCGTCCACGGGAATTTGACCTCGCCAATTTGGCGTACCCGAAAACTATTTCCGAGTGACTTTGTTGACGTTTGGGCAGCGCCCATTCTGGTCATAAACTGGGCTGGCGAGTTTTCCCGGCCTCTGAAGTCCTTAATATAAGCGCCGTAACTTATCATGGTATACAGCGCTTCGGGACCCCTTAGGCTTTTCAGAGTATCCATGAGCTCGCCAAACTCACGGATATCTCCGGTAGGCTTAAACTTGGCAAGATACTCGTCAGGAATATGAAAATCCCTACGAATAAACATGCCTTTAAGAGTACGCATTTCGCTTGCTGAGCTCTGTGCGTACTCATATATAACCTTTTCGCCTTCGGGAGTCATCCATGCTATGCCGCATCTAATCATGTCTTCAGACTCCCTCCAGGCTTTTTCCCTTGGCCCGTTAGTGAAAAGCGGCCTGCCCTCGAACTTGACGAACAGGACAGGCCAGCCTATAAGTTCGCGGTAGGTGTATTCTGCCTCAAATTCTAACACTTTTCCGCTCTTTAGCTTCATTATAACCTTCTTGTTGACTGTCACAGGCCTAGACGGAAGCAGCCTGAACAGTCTGTTTTCGGGGTGGTTGACATACTTGATTCTACGGACATACGATGTGCCCGACGAATCAAATTCAAAGTACGCGCAGGGCACCCTATAGACAACGAGGGTGCCCTTCTTTCTTTTCAGCAATAAGTCGTTAAGCAGCATACCCTGTTCTGTCTTAACGACTGTGCGCTGTGTCATTTCGTCTTTCACAGCGCTTTTCAAGGCTTCAGCAAGTTCTTTTGATAATACATATTTCGTAGCATTCTTCTTGTTTTTCATAACAACAACACTCCTTTTTAATATTTTTATTTAATCTCGATTTCGCGGTTTACTGTCCTGAGGATAACCGCAAACCTCGCGGCCAGACCACCTTTAACGTCCGGTAGGCGGGACGGTATAAAAAGAGCCGACTGCGGTTTCATTTCACAGTCGGCCCTGAAACATCACGCTTTGCAGTTTTTCTTTGCAGTTCTTCAAAGTAAGCACACAGGAAGGCCTTAGTAAGTTCTCTCATGCGCTTGTATCTTTTATGCCTTTCCTGTGATGACCTGCATGATGTGTAAAGTTTTCTTTCATCTTCTTTTGTAAGTTTTATATATGGCAGGTCGTGCTTGCTAGGGTTCCAATGAAAAACACATCTCCCAACGTGCCCATAAAGATGGTTTTTGTCTACTTTAACATAGACTTTCCTAGTCAGCGTTTTGCTGCCAGATCTAAGTGTAACATCTGTAATTCCTTCCATCTTTTCATCTCCTTTCTTTTTGTTATTGGCGTTGTGGGCCTCAGCTTCACAACGCTCGCTACAACGCTCGCTTTCGGTAAGTTCGGTAAGGTTGTCCGTTACCTGGGTTACCTGAATGTCACGAAGCCATTTGTTCTTGTACTTCATGACTTTTTCCCAATCGGGTTTGCCGTCTTCTTTGACAAACCCGTACGTACTAATCAGGTATGCATTTACCCAGAATGTTGCCGCTTGTTTTTCGCTATGCGCATACCTGTAAATCTTAACATCCCTTGAGCCAGACCCATTGGCTGCTTCCCCAAAGCTGTCGACAAATGTGATCTTATAAAGCTTTTTCATTATCAACTCCCCTTTCTAATATTTTCACAAACTACGCCGAAAGTAACCGGCGCAAAGGAACAAATGTAAGGACTCTGACCCCACAGGAAGTCAGGATGACCCCCTTTAACACTGGGCAATGGCCGGCTAACCGTAGCTAGCCGAGCATCACCCCTCTCTGTCTGTCTTGAAAAGTAGTCAAAGATGCTAATACAGCTGACTGGCTCATACTGTCCGCTCCTTTCATAATATTTGTTCGCCCTCGGCCCACTGCCCACAATGACCTACGAGCTGTCCTGGCGAACTACGCAGCTCCCCCTAACAATATATTAGTCATACCATAAGCTGTCGGCGCATGCTGTTCTTTCTAGTCGCTGTCCTTCGAAGTTGCAGCCTCGTTTTTACCAAGGAACTCCTGCAACTTCTCAATCTGGTTCTCAACAACCCTGAGGAACTTTATATCGTCATAAAAGAGCTTTGTAAAGATCTCCTTATGTTGTCTTACTCTTTTAATGACGTACCAGCTGATGTATTTATCAAAGTCCTCAGGGTTCGGAAAGCCATTTTCTTCAAGTATGGCTTCTATATCCTCAAACGGAGTCTTTCCACCATACTTACGTAACAGTTCCCAAGCCTGAAGAGCTTTCTCATATCCGAGCGCCACTATTATCTCTTGTGAATTTATTACCTTATCCTCCTGTATCTTTTCTAAGCACAGCGTGTACACGGGTATCCTGTAGTCATCCACAGTCACTTCTACCACTTCGTCACTTCCTGGTATCTTAATACCTGCATGAAGATAGAATGATTTTACCCTGCAATTAATCGTGCATTCTATCTTCTTTTTCTTTTTCTTTGAGACAACCATAGCCCTCGGCATTTTAACAGAGTATTTCAAAGCAGAATTGTTTATATTTTTAATCAGCATATCCGTAACACTCCTTCCTTTCAACCAACCCAATAAATTCTAATAATGCGTTTATGATTGTCAGTGTATTATGGCTAATTAGTTTTAATGTTGTTCTTTCGTTATCAGCACAGGTGTTTGTCATTGGTATTTTAGGGCATCTCGTAGCGGGACTGTCCTTATTCTTATCAATTATCAATACCATGACAAGTCTTGCCTTTGCTGCTTTTGCAGGGCACGTTCCAATTGTACAGCGCGTAATTCTTCCGTTGTATTCACACGCCATGACAAGACGTGCCTTAAGAATATATTTCTTACGGCTTCTTACAGCATAGATAAGGGTAACACTGACAGAAATGATAATAAAGAAAATGAGAATGGATAACATAATGCTCCCCCCTACTTAATCAAAATAATTAAAGAGGGCCTCCTTTCTTATAGGATCCCTCTTTTCGTAATAAGCCATAACAGTACAACCATCTGGCTTAACCTTAAATCCAATTACTACTGAGGCTATGCTCAGTAGTGCCAATTCTTTCTTTCTATCAGGGCAGCACTTTGCCTTGTGTTTAGCCCGATAGACCATTCTCTGGATCTTTGGTGGTAGGTTGAGCTGGTAGAGGAACTCGCAATAATCTCTCATTTCTTCCTTGGTGCCATACTCAAACAACCACAAGAAGGTCTGATAGAAGTGTAACTTGATTGGATTCATCTTTAAAAGTTTCCTACTACTCATATAATTGCCTCCTTCCTTGCTCTTCTTAATGTAACTACTTCATCAAATGCATAATGACCGTACTTTTCTGCTCTTTTTCGCCTCCTTTCTTCAGCTGACGGGTGACCTATTCTTGCGTCTACCTGCATCATCAGCTGAGTTGTTTTGCGTGAGTGTTCTGCATTTACCTGTATAAGACGTGCGATGCATTCTACGATTGCAACCAGCAGCGTCAGCATGAGCGCACCGGTTACAACCGACACGCTTCTTGGTACGTCTCTTAAGGCAATACTAAGCTGTATATTGCAGTTTAACAGGATTATAAGTGTCGCAATTATAAATATCGCCATAACCCTCTTTGCCATGCTTACTCACCTCCTTTTATATTGAATGGTATAAGAATATTGCTAATAATAAAAGGAGCCCCAGTAATACGCCGAGGCATCCTTTATCTTTATACATATAATAAAGTCCTACAATTATCAGGAAGATACCTATAAACATCTCTTTGTCCCCTTTCCTTCTTGTTCTTCTTTTCTACTTATTAACGTTAGAGAAGGACTTGCCTATCCAGACAAGTCCTCTCTGTTTTATTTTGCCGGGATAAGGCTC
>ENA-OWOZ01002991-OWOZ01002991.1-bioreactor-metagenome-genome-assembly--contig:-NODE-2991-length-11815-cov-4.286505_pt1 | contig 11815 bp, 11 predicted proteins | sample MGYA00238140_ERZ651804 | MGnify/ENA primary metagenome ERZ651804 (study PRJEB26910, sample SAMN07631232) | bioreactor metagenome | isolation source: Switchgrass digestor | place: USA: Dartmouth... | reverse complement strand
AGTTTTAAAGAAAAATCTATTACCCTTAACAATATAGTTTGAGTGACTGCTGCTTTCTATATCATTAATATTATCATCGATCGGTGTACTGTATTTTGTTTCCGGTTTGAGCCAATTTGTAAGGCTATATAAATAGTTATGATCGATTGTTGTTTCTTGGCTGTATTTTTCGGCTGTTTTCAATGCATCGTAATTTCTATCATTATTATTGCAAGAAGATACTATTGTTGTAATAAGGAATAAAACAATAAAAATTATATAATTAATCTTCACTTAACTAACCTCCCAAAATATATTTACCGTACTTATCTATACATTAGCACTCTAAATAGACAATCTTCATATTGTTTATAGAGTTCATTTCTTTCATTTGAGTTCATATGACATATCCTTTTCAATGATTTTATATAAGACTTTTCTCGCTCTTGAAAGATATGCTCTGATGCTATGTGGAGAAATATTAAACACCTCGGCGATTTCTTTATCGCTCATATCGCAGAAATATTTTAATTGAAGTATTAAACGTTGTTTTTCAGGAAGCTTTTCTAATGCTTTGAGGAGCCTTTCAATCTTTTCTTTTTCAATAAACAATTCATCCGGGGTATCTTTATCTTCTAGTATATTGTCTTGTGATTCATCATCGATAGAGAGCCAGCTTGATGCTATGTTTTCTTTTCTCATATAGTCAATAGCGGCGCTTCTTACTGTATAAACGATATATGAAGCCAAAACGCAACAGTTGAATGTGCGAAGTTTTTGAATTTTTGGAATGAGCTTTATGCAGGCATTGTTTATAACATCATCAACACAATCTCTGTTTTGCAAAATATCATAAGCTTTGCTGTACATTAAATTATAATACTTTTTGTAAATATGCTCTATGAATGCCCGATCGTCATCATTTTCTATTGCTAAAATAAACGTAGGTATCATTACTTTGCCTCAATTTAACGAATTACACATAAATTAATGTTCATGGATAATTATATCACTTTTTAAATCAAAATGCCCCATTTGAGGGAAATTCCTTCTTCACTGACGGCTATTAATCACGGTTGGCGTTTTCAAGCTGCTCTATTTAGCTCTCCGGCACTGTACGGACACAGAAAAGGCATGTGTTCACAAGTCTGCTAACAGAAATATTTAAACTACAAAATAGGCATTAAAGTTAGCAGATTTTGTGATATAATATACCATAATAACAAAAACTGAAAAAGACGTTGTAAATATTAAATCATATGGGGGAGGGGGAGTACATTGGCTGGCAATCGTTCGTTTAGAGACTATGTCGCAGATAGATTCTATAATGACATGTTTGCTGCCATACAGAAATGTGTCGAACAAGGTTCCGAGTTCTCTAACTCCCTCCAATATAGAGAACCATCTGAAATTGCTATAGAATTGTCAGATATCGATGTAAAGTTTGTATATGTAAATGATCTGCCCGGCACAAGAATTGAGTTCGATGTTACTGTTGAAGCAGAATTAGAAGTTTACCAGTCTGATTATCGTTATGAATGTACAAATTCATATAGCCGATGGTTAGTTTTAAAATGTTCAGGTGATTTAGACTGCAATTTAAATGATTTTGAAATCTTATCTATAGCTGAATACACAGGAAAGAACAAGCACCCACGCCCTATGTCAGATGCCCTTGTCCCGATAATCAAGAAAGAACAGTTGGAGTCTGTAGCTACTGACTTCCTACGGAGGCACTACCCGGAAGCATTAATAGAACCCATGGCTGTTGACCCATATGTATTAACAGAAAAAATGGGCCTAACTATAGAGACAAGGCAGATAACTAAAGATTTATCTGTTTTCGGTCAGATATTTTTTCATGACTGTGATACAGAGTTTTATGACGAAGACAAGGATGAAATGGTACTAACTCATGTAAGCGCTCGTACTATTGTGGTAGACCCAAAAGTGTATTTTCAATATAATTTCGGAACAGTCAATAATACAATAATACATGAATGCGTACATTGGGATTTGCATAGGAAGGCGTTTGAGCTTGAACGGCTATATAACAGTAGTGCTACAAAAATTAAATGCCAGGTTGTAGGCGGTATAAAAGGCATCAACAGCGATGCTACCGACTGGATGGAATGGCAGGCCAATGCTTTAGCACCTCGAATTCAAATGCCGTATGAGATGTTTAAGCTTAAAGCTAATGAACTTATTGAGAAGTATCGATACGAACTTGGAACAGATGAGCTAATAGATGTAATTGAACTTGTGATAGATGATCTTGCTGCGTTCTTCAACGTTTCCCGCACCGCCGCGAAAATTCGTATGATTGATGCCGGATATGAAGAAGCGATTGGCACCTTTACATATATAGATGGGCGCTATGTAAAACCACATAGGTTTAAAAAAGGTGTGCTAAAACGCAACCAGACATTTTCAATTGGTGCAATAGATGCAGCTATTCAGAGTATAACCAATCCCCAAATGGCTGAGCTGGTAGGAGAGGGTGGTTACATATATGTAGATTCTCACTTCGTATTAAATCACCCTAAGTATTTAGCAAAAGATATCTTTGGCCAGACAGTACTAACTGATTATGCATGAACGCATATGGAAGAGTGCTGCTTGGTCTTTGAGCTATCAGTCAAGTCAGGCTGCAGGGAAAAATACTATACTGAATGTTTTCTCAATCGCGATAAGTCATCGAAAATAGATTTTGATATTAAATACTGCAACGGATATGATTTTGCAAATCGAGAGGTGAAAGCGAAGATCCTGGCTGAGACTCTAGCAGAAGAAATGCAAATATACAACAAGCTGCCAAACAGCTACTTGGATTCTTTAAAAATAGTACGTGATTGGAGAAAGATGACTTATAAAGATTTAGCTGAACAGACAATGCTAAGCGAGCGTACTATAAGGCGGATCTTTAAAGGCGAAGAAGCCGGTTCTATCAACTCGATAATATTGATTTGCCTAGGGCTCAACCTCCCTCCCATCATAAGCAGCCATATTATTCGTACATCACCGTTTGATTTAAATCTCAGTAACCCAAGCCACATGTGGTATCAATTCGCCCTTACTCACCTATATGCAAAATCAATTGATGAGATCAGAGACTTCTTACAGGAGCATGGTGCAGACCCTCTATAAATATATAGATTTTTTAACGAGAGCGGACACGAGATGTCCGCTTTTTTAGTGGAAAAAAGCCTTATATGAATCCTTTTTAAGGGATTTATATAGGGCTTTTTTGTGTTTTTCAAGGCTTTTTATGGACATGAAGTGTCCGCTCGGCTTGTCCATTTATATTTTACAATATGAATAGGGGAGAGATTGTAAAAAGTCCGTATCAGTCCGAAGCTGTCCGCAACAATCCGTAGCGGAAAGATATACGGCTGTAAAATAGAGTTGTTAACTCCGGACGTTCCTACATCTACAGCTTGTTGCCTTTTCCACCAGTTGTCAATAGCGTAGTACTTTTAAAGAAACTAAATTAATAAATCTCAAAGCCTGAGATGCGCATTAAGGCGGCGGGATACATAGGAAGCTCTAAAAATGGCAGAAGCCATGGCGGAGCTCAGATGTACCCACCGTGCCTTACTATGCCCATTTTAGGTAACTGTAGCCGGTGTACATCTTAGCACCGGCTTTTTATGTGTCCTTTGCCGCCAATGCAGTCCGGCGGAAAGGATGCAAAAACATGTCAAGAGGGTACAAAACGAGCAAAAAGAAGAGGACAAACTACATTTATTACTGCGCTGATGGGACAAGATTTGTAATCACACCTGGCGAGAACGGTGTTACTGAGGCTGACATCGAGCTTCTACATAGCATGGACGACAAGGAAGTGGACGAGCAGCGCAGGTACGACTACCGGGTCGTAGCGCATCTTGATGCTTACCGCGACGGCGATGACGAAGACGCGGCTGATCGGAACAAGTATCTCGCCGACGAAACTGAAAATCCAGAACATATCATGATTCAAGCCGAAGAAGAAGCCGAGCATCAAGACAAGCTGGACAAGCTAAGAAAAGCACTTGAAAGACTGTTACCACAACAAAAAGAGCTTTACAGTAAAGTATACCTCGAAAAATGTACAAAAACAGAAATAGCAGCCGCAGAAGGAGTAACTGAAGCGGCCATCCGCGGACGCTTAAAAAAGCTCTATAGCCGGCTTAAGACTCTAATGGCATAAAATCATAAGGAAAATTTCCTATGTGGGGGTTCGAAAGAACTCCCTTTTTCGCTTATCGGTGAGAAAAAGAAACAGCACCCGGAAAGGAGAATAAGGATGAGCTTAAAACACAAGGTCACAATCAACGTTGCTAAAAATGGCGGTATTCGTGATCCCGTGATAAAAGGAGGTAAAAGGAGTATCCGCAGCAGGATCTTAAGCTGGCTGTTTGGCGAGAAGGTCGGTGTATTTGTGGTTACGCCCGGTGATTCGGTTGAAACAGTCGAAATCAAGGAGATCAAAGAAGGAGGTGTAGAGAATGGAGCGAAACAAACTGATTCTTGATATAGCTGTAAATCTACGGTCTCTGGCGGACAGCCTGCAAGCAATGGTCAGTGAGATGGAAAGCAATGAGCCGGTCGATGTTTCACAAACTGAAGCATCCGTCAAGGCACCAACACCTGAAGAAAAGCCGGTTACACTCGAGCAAGTGCGTGCAGTGTTGGCTGAGAAGTCCCACGACGGTTTTACAGCCGAGGTTCGAGCCCTTCTTGAAAAGTATGGTGCGTCAAAACTCAGCCAGATCGACCCAAGCAAGTATGCAGACCTTCTTGCGGAAGCGGAGGCATTAAAATGAGCGAACATGCAATCCTCTCCGCATCCAGCGCACATCGATGGCTGGCGTGCACCCCATCAGCGCGTTTGGAACTTGAGTTCGACGATAACTCCGGAGCAGCTGCAGATGAAGGGACTGCTGCCCACGCACTTGCTGAACATAAACTCCGCAAAGCTCTGAAGATGCGTTCTAAGAAGCCTGTATCTAAGTACGACAGCGATGAGATGGACGCTCATACGGACGATTATGTGTCTTTTGTGCTTGAGCAGATAGCGCTTGCAAAACAGAGCTGTTCCGATCCAATTGTACTTATCGAGCAGAAACTTGACTTCTCCAAATATGTAAAAGATGGTTTCGGCACGGTCGATTGTGTGATCATAGCCGATAGTACGCTCCACATAGTGGATTTTAAATATGGACAAGGCGTTTTGGTTGAAGCAGAGGACAACCCTCAGATGAAACTTTATGCCCTCGGTGCACTTGAGCTGTTTGACGGTATTTACGACATCAACAATGTGTCAATGAGCATCTTTCAACCGAGACGGGAAAATGTGAGTACCTACACAATCTCAAAAGACTTGCTTTACAAATGGGCGGAAGAAGTTCTAAAGCCTACAGCTGCTCTTGCCTATGAAGGTGGCGGCGAATATGTTCCCGGAGAGCACTGCCAGTTTTGCAGGGCATCAGTCAAATGCAGGGCAAGGGCAGAATCGAAAATGAAACTTGCGGCTTTCGAGTTTGCTCTGCCACCGCTTCTGACTGATGATGAGATAGCTGAAATACTTGCCGCTATCGGTGATTTGACGAGCTGGGCGAATGAAATTGTTGCGTATGCGACCGACGCGGCATTGAATCACGGTAAACAGTGGCCCGGATTTAAATTAGTCGAGGGACGCTCAAATCGTAAGTATTCGGATGAAGAAGCCGTCGCCGCAGCAGCCAAGGCAGCCGGATATAGAGACATATATAAACAAAGTCTTATCACGGTTACCGAGATGGAAAAGCTGATGGGAAAAGCAAAGTTCAATGAAATACTCGGTGAGTACATTGTAAAACCACCGGGTAAACCGACACTCGTTCCACTATCGGACAAACGTCCACCCATGAACATATCAAATGCGAAGACTGATTTTACGGAGGAATAAAAACATGACAAATACTGATAACCGTAACCCTGATACCAGAAAGAACCCGACAAAAGTTGTAACCGGTGTTGTTCGCCTGTCCTACGCCAATGTGTGGGAGCCGAAGTCGGTAAACGGAGGTACTGCAAAATACAGCGTCAGCCTTATCATTCCAAAGTCGGACACAAAGACAATTGAAGCAATAAATAAAGCGATCGATGCCGCAATTGAAGAGGGGAAGGGCAAATTCGGCGGTAAAGTGCCGAACAGGTCAGCCCTTAAGCTCCCCTTGCGCGATGGTGACATAGACAGGCCTGACGACGAAGCTTATGCCAACAGCTACTTTATCAACGCAAACTCCAAAACAGCGCCCGAGATCGTTGACCGCCAGCTTGAGCGCATCATCGATCATTCGGAGGTCTACTCCGGAGTATATGCAAGGGTATCAATAAACTTCTACGCATTCAATTCTAACGGCAATAAGGGAATTGCCTGCGGACTTGGTAACATTCAAAAAATACGAGACGGGGAGCCTCTTGGCAGTCGTTCCTCTGCAATAGATGATTTTGCCACAGACAGTGAAGACGACTTCCTGTCATGAGAGAACTCTACATAGATATCGAAACATATAGCGGTACAGACCTCGGTAAATCCGGGGTCTACCGCTATTCTGAAGACCCGGACTTTGAGGTTCTCCTCTTTGGGTACTGTGTTGACGACGGTGAGGTGCGAGTTATTGACCTGGCTTCGGGAGAAACCCTACCACCCGAAATAGTAGAAGCACTGACAGACAACAGTGTTTTGAAATGGGCGCACAATGCGCAGTTTGAACGAATCTGCCTGTCACGATGGCTTTCACGCAAAGGCATATTTAATGGAACCAGCAATTTCCTTAACCCGATATCTTGGCGTTGCACAATGGTGTGGGCTGCCTACCTTGGTTTACCACTTTCATTGGAGGGTGCCGCTTTAGTCACCGGAGCGGGGAAGCAGAAACTAACCGAAGGAAAGGATCTGGTTCGATATTTTTCCTCGCCATGTAAGCCAACTAAGTCAAACGGCGGCCGCACACGCAATCTGCCATTCCATGCTCCGGAGAAGTGGGAGAGATTCAAGGAATATAACGCTCGCGACGTTGAGACAGAAATAGCAATAATGAAGCGGCTTGCTAAGTTCCCTATGCCGGAAGATGAGTGGAAGAACTATATACTTGACCAGGAGATAAATGATCGGGGCATCTGCCTTGACATGGATCTAATAAAACAAGCCATCACATGTGACAAGAAGACAAGAGCTTTACTTATCGAAGAATTACAAGAGATCACTGACCTCGATAATCCCAACTCGGTTGCTCAGATGAAGGAGTGGCTTGCCGAAAATGGACTGGAAACTGAAACACTGGGTAAACAGGCTGTCAAGGAGTTACTAAATACAGCGCCGGAGAGTCTTCGAGAAGTACTTGCATTAAGGCAAGACCTCGCGAAAAGCAGTGTCAAGAAATACACGGCTATGGAGAACGCGGTATGTTCAGACGGTCGGGCCAGGGGGCTGCTGCAGTTTTATGGTGCAAATCGTACCGGAAGGTTTGCCGGCAGGCTGATTCAAGTACAAAACCTCCCGCAGAACCATTTGCCAGATCTCGTCCAAGCTCGGCAGCTTGTAAAGTCCGGTAATTTTGATATCTTGGAAGCCTTATACGACTCGGTACCAAGTGTCCTTTCCGAGCTTATCCGCACTGCATTTGTACCTAAACCCGGCTACAAGTTCATCGTAGCTGACTTCAGCGCAATAGAAGCACGCGTCATTTCATGGCTTGCCGGAGAACAGTGGCGAAACGAGGTGTTTGCCACTCATGGGAAGATTTATGAAGCATCGGCGAGCCGGATGTTCCGTGTCCCAATCGAGGAGATTACGAAAGGCAGCCCACTCCGTCAAAAGGGGAAGATCGCCGAACTAGCTCTCGGCTATGGCGGATCCGTCGGAGCACTCAAAGCAATGGGCGCGCTTGATATGGGGCTTTCTGAGGATGAGCTCCAGCCGCTTGTAACCGCATGGCGTGCGGCAAACCCTAACATAACGCGGCTGTGGTGGAATGTTGACGATGCTGTTAAGACAGCAGTTCGGGAAAAAACAGAAGCGCAAACACACAACATTATCTTTGAATACCGCAGTGGCTTTCTTTTTATCTCACTTCCGTCCGGCAGAAAGTTGTCTTATGTTAAGCCGCGTATTGAAGTAAACCGACTGGGTTCCGAATCGGTTACATACGAAGGTATCGGCACCTCAAAGAAATGGGAGCGCATCGAAAGCTATGGCCCGAAATTCGTTGAAAACATCGTGCAGGCGATAAGCAGGGATATCCTCTGCTACGCAATGCAGCGCCTTAGCAGCGAAGGACTGCCCATTGTGATGCATGTCCATGACGAGGTAGTTTTAGAGACACATTTTAAAGTGTTACCGGAAGATGTATGTCGCATTATGAGTGAAACACCTTTCTGGGCGAAAGGACTTATACTTCGTGCCGAAGGATTCGAGTGTCAGTTTTACAAAAAAGATTGATCATATGGGGGTTCGAATAGTTACAGTTTTTCGCATATGGACAGGAGCAGATCATAGCTCCCAATCCATTAAATCAGGAGGTTCAACTTGAACGATCTGACAGTATTCAACTATGAAGGCAAGGATATCAGAACTGTTAAGCGTGACGGTGACACATGGTGGGTTCTTAAAGATGTTTGCGATGTGCTTGATCTTACAAACCCAAGTATGATCGCAGAAAGGCTGGATGAGGACGAGCAAATAAAAGTTGACCCTAAACAATACTTAGGGTCACGTAGCAATGAGCCGATAACAATCGTAAGTGAGAGCGGGTTATATAACGTAATCCTGCTTTCGCGTAAACCCGAGGCGAAGAAGTTTAAGCGCTGGGTAACGCATGAAGTTTTACCCTCGATCCGTAAACACGGTGTGTATGCGGTGGACGAGCTGCTTGCCAATCCAGATGTTTTAATTAAAGCACTCCAGGAGCTTAAAGCAGAAAGGGCAAAAAACGCTTCGCTTTCGGAAACAGTTAATGTCCAAAAGCAGCAAATTGCTGAGATGCAGCCCAAAGCTAGCTACTACGATGTAATCCTGAACTGCAAAGATGCTGTATCAATTACTACCATAGCAAAGGATTATGGGAAATCCGGACAATGGCTAAATGAGTATCTGCATACTCTCGGAGTGCAGTACAAACAGGGTAATATCTGGCTGTTGTATCAGAAGTACGCTCAAAGCGGCTATACCTGCACAAGGACACATAACTACCTTGGCAACGATGGCGAAATCCATGCAAAGGTTCACACTTACTGGACGCAGAAAGGCCGCCTGTTTATCTATGAGCTGCTCAAAGCACACGGCCACCTTCCGCTTATCGAACAAAGCTGCTAACACGAGGTGATATCAGATGGATAGAGTAGAAAAGACAAGACCTGCTAAAAAGCTTACGTCTGAGATTGTATCCACGCTTCCGTGGGTGATGCTGCTTATCGGTATCTTCTGTTATATAGCCCTCGTGAATGTCGGCTTGGTCAAAGGCGCAAAGTATGAAGCTAAAGCAGAGGTGCTGGCAGCTGAAAACGAGTTCCTTAAAGGAGAGCTCGAATGGTATAAAGCGCAGTTGGCATATAAAGTCGACATGACGGATGAAGTAAATTTACTTCCGGGTGACGGTGATTGATGTGTCTTTAAATGCAGAAGGTTATCGCGATCCTACCGCAGCGGAAGCATTGGGGAACGTAGCTTTTGAAGAAAGCCTAAAAAGTAGGAAACATTATGTATTTATCTGTTCGCCTTATGCAGGTAATGTAAAACAGAACATCCTGAATGCCAAAAGATATTTAAAGTTTGCTGTGAAAAAGGGCGTGATACCTATAGCACCTCATCTGCTTTACCCACAAGTTCTTTACGACAGTGACCCCAGACAGCGAAAGCTCGGACTTTACTTAGGCATGGCTTGGCTGTATAAATGCGACGAGATGTGGGTGTTTGGCGGTTACATATCGCCGGGTATGTCAGCCGAGATTGAAAAAGCTAAAAGAGTCCAAATCCCAATCAGATTCTTTACAGTGAACTGCAAGGAGGTGGTGCGCCATGAAGATTGCTGTCGGAAACAGCCGTATGGAACGAAAGTGGAAGAATCGTGATATAACCTGGGAAGAGTTCAAGAACACGGTTCGAACAACAAAGCGCACCACCGAGACAGTATCGGAGTTTTGCAAGATGAATCGAGCCCGTCAAGATGCCATCAAGGATGTGGGCGGCTTTGTAGGCGGAGCGCTTCGAGAGGGGAAACGCAGAAACGGCTATGTACTATGCCGGTCAATGCTAACTCTCGATATGGATTATGCGCAACCTGGCACATGGGAAATGATTGAGTCAAGTTTTGAGTGGTGCTGCTGTGTGTACTCCACGCACAAGCATACACCTGAGTCTCCGAGACTCAGGCTGATAATTCCTCTTCTGCGTGAAGTAAGCGAGGACGAATACCCGGCTCTTGGGCGAATGGTAGCTAAAGAAATCGGCATTGATCTGTTCGATGACACCACCTATGAGGCTTCGCGGTTGATGTACTGGCCGTCAACGCCATCCGATGGTGAGTTTGTGTTCCGAGAGAAAGATGGCACGCTTCTTGATCCTGATGTGTATCTATCCAAATATGCTGACTGGCGCGACACATCAATGTGGCCGGTATCATCGCGGCAATCGGAAGTCGTGCGCCGCCAGATAACCCGGCAGGCAGACCCGCTTACAAAAGAAGGTGTGGTGGGAGCCTTTTGCAGAGCCTACTCCATCGTTGATGCGATAGAGACGTTCCTATCCGATGTGTATGAGCCAAGTGCGATCCATGGACGCTACGACTATATACCTGCGGACTCTTCAGCGGGACTGGTCATATATAACGGTAAGTTCGCCTATAGCCATCATGCCACCGACCCCGCATGCGGAAGGCTTCTCAACGCATTCGACCTTGTGCGCATACACAAATTTCGAGAGCTCGACGATAATACAACCGATGATACTCCGCCGGGTAAGTTGCCGTCGTTTCGGGCTATGTCGGAGTTGGCTATTAAAGATGAGCGCGTCAGGGAACAGTTTGCTGAGGAACGTAAAGCTCAGGCAAAGCTGGAGTTTCTAAATGAGGACTGGCAAAAGCAGCTGGAGCTTGAGAAAAACGGTACAGTAAAAAACACACTTCGCAATCTTACGATAATTCTTGAAAATGACCCTGCACTTAAGGGTATCGTGTTCAACCAGCTCTCGGACAGTTTGGAGATAAAGGGAGAGGTGCCATGGCAGCACCCCTCGCGTTTTTGGCGTGACGCTGATGACGCCCAGCTTATTAGCTATATAGACAGCCACTACGGAACCTTCTCTGCCAGAAATTATGAGATTGCAGTTACGAAGGTAGCAGATGACAGATCATACCACCCGATACGCGAGTTTATAGATACTCTGCCTGAATGGGACGGTATCCCGCGTGTGGATACCCTGCTGGTTGATTACCTTGGCGCTACCGACAACGCATATGTACGCTCTGTCACAAGAAAGACCCTGTGCGCCGCAATTGCACGTGTCCTGACACCAGGCATTAAGTTTGACTCCATGTTGGTGCTAAACGGCCCACAGGGTGTGGGCAAAAGCACCCTCATCGCCAAGCTGGGTGGAGAGTGGTTCTCAGACAGTCTTTCGTTATCGGACACCAAAGACAAGACAGCCGCTGAAAAGCTGCAAGGCTATTGGATACTGGAGATTGGAGAACTCGCAGGGTTGAAGAAGGCTGAATTAGAAACACTGCGTAGCTTTCTTTCCAGGCAAAATGATATCTACCGAGCCAGCTTCGGACGCCGGGCAACACCGCATTTGCGGCAGTGCGTTTTCTTC
>ENA-OWOZ01002990-OWOZ01002990.1-bioreactor-metagenome-genome-assembly--contig:-NODE-2990-length-11818-cov-3.326122_pt1 | contig 11818 bp, 10 predicted proteins | sample MGYA00238140_ERZ651804 | MGnify/ENA primary metagenome ERZ651804 (study PRJEB26910, sample SAMN07631232) | bioreactor metagenome | isolation source: Switchgrass digestor | place: USA: Dartmouth... | reverse complement strand
TTCCCGGAGCATATTACGGCGTTTGCTGTTGCCTTTTTAAGGAGGTTTTCGATCTCATTTTCAGGAAGATCCTTGTCCAGCGGAACGACGATGCCTGTCCCGTTGACAACAGCCATATATGAAACTGCCCATTCATAGCGGTTTTCACTTATTATTGCTATTCTTCTGCCCTTCAGGCCCATATCGATAAGTGCAGTTCCAAGAGCATCGACATCTTCCTTGAACTGTCTGTAAGTAACAGACTGATATTTGTCACTGCCTCTGGGCTTGTAAAGAAATGCTGTCCGGTCGCCGTACAGTTCCGTGCTGGAATCAAGCATATCTTTTATGGATTTGATTTTTCTTACATCATATAACGGAAAGTTTTTCAATACTAAGACCACCTTATCAAGATTTTCTGCGCATATTCCCGACTATTCATACAGAATGTCTATTTTATTATATAATATTTACCTCAATGTTAAAAGACAGGCTGGAAATTATTGCACCAGCTGCCTGCGGAAGATTTGCAGCCTGAATGGAATAAAGGGAGCAAAAAAGAGAGCTGTGAAAGCTCTCTTTTGGATTTCTGTGTTATGAACGATTTAGCCTCTGCAGAAACTATCTGCCCTCATCGTCATTCTTCAGATCAATACCTGCCGCTGGCAGAGAAGCTGTTCCTGGGCTGATTGCTGAAGCCGCTGTTGTTTCTTCTCATAGCCTTTCTGGCCTTTCTGCATTCAGGGCATCTTTGTGGTTCGTTTTCGAATCCTTTTTCCTTGTAAAAGGCCTGCTCGCCTTCAGTAAAAATGAATTCCTGATTACAATCTTTACAAATCAATGACTTGTCTGGCATTTATACCTTACCTCCTGATAATTTTGGATTTAACCGCTTTGGACTTATTCTCCCAGAATCCAAAACATCAAGGAGGATTAGGTCTACAAACGAATTAAATCTTCATAATATTATGTATCAGCTTCGATACAATATCCATTATACAGCACGCGAACCAGATTTTCAAGCATAATGTGGAAATACTTGTTTATTTCGGTACATGATGCATCACTTGGTTATTCAGGTGCCTGGATAATAAAGAAATACCTTCTTTCAGCAATACTACTTATACCGCAGCTTCTAATAAACGATCCTCCTTACGACAATATCCCGTTCGATGCCGGCCCACAGACCCGGATCCTCCATACCCAGTCTCCAAAGCGCAATACCGCTGATGCCCTGCTGCCAGGCCAGCCTCATTTTTGCTATAACGCTTTCGCTGTTTTCGAACCAGACTTCATGGGAGTTACCTTCGTCATCGGTGTAGGAGAACATGGGAGTCAGCGTGTCCTGATCGAAAATAATTTCAGCGTTGTATCTGGCAGCCAGTTCTGCAGCTATCTCATACGTCACATATGTGTTAGTTTCCGTAGTCAGGTTGAAATCGAAGCCGAATACCGATATTGCAGCTACCACCTTGTTCGCCGGCATTTTAGTCAGCGTATAGCCTATCACCTTGTTCATCCACCCGCTGGAGACTACAGGACCGGGGCCGCTGCCAGGCCAGCCGTGCTCGTTGTAAAGCATGACGATGAATTGATCGACGGCAGCGCCTATAGCTCCATAGTCGAAAGGATCTGAAAAAGGATTGAAGGGCGGGTAATCCCTTATCCTCGCGGGTACAGACGCCGACAGGAAATAACCGCGGGCATGAAGGGCATTTCCCAGCTCAGTGTAGAATTGGGATATGCGGCTGCTGTCCTCCAGATACACATCCTCAATATCAATGTTGACTCCGTCAAATCCGAATCTTTCGATCAGTGCGATAATATTTGCGATTGCTGTGCTCCTGGACTGCTGTGTGGCAACCATATTGCTTACGACAGCACGGCTCGCTTCCTGACCGCCGGATTCATACAGCAGATTATGCACAACAGGGAGGATCATGATGTTATTTCTATGGGCAACGGACACCAGTATTTCAATATCATTATCAGTGAATTCTCCAAATTTCTCAATGGATGTAGGATTATCACGGTCAAACCTGTACAGGAACAGAGGTACTTCGGTCAGGCTTGATGTATTATCGGCAAAAGAACGAAAAGAGCTTGGAAGTGCGGGCCCTTCCTCCAGTGTGTAGAAACCGACGATGTCCAGTATAGGTTTTGAACCGTCATAAGTTCTGAAATTAGTCAAATTGCGGGACACCCAGCCCGGATTTCCGTTGTGGAGAGATATTCTCAGCCAGTCACGGGATGTCTCGATTACGGGAAGCTTTGCTCCTGACACCACAGACTGGACGATACTGTAATTAGTTCCAGGACCCCTTCGGATATTTGCTCTTCCCACATTCACCACGGCCTGTGTATACTGAGGGATGATCAGACGCTGCCCCACATCTATGGCAGTGCTTTGAAGACCGTTGAGCACCATGATGCTCTCCACAAGCGTGTTGTACTGGCGTGCGATACTGTAAAGCGAATCTCCTGGCTCAACAGTGTATGTAATAACTTTTGAAACCTGTATGGGGATAAACAGTCTCTGACCCGGCGTCAGTTCCTCTCCTTCTTCTATCTTATTGGCAGTTACAAGCTGCCGTACAGAGACGCCGAACCTTTGAGCGATCGAAAACAGTGAATCACCAGTTTGTACTGTATACCACATTTATCTCACCTTATTCCTTTTTGATATTGCATTATATTCAGATGCGGGGTGGATGGTGAAAATGTGTACCGGCCTCAAAACTGCATGTGTGCTTGCATTGACACTATGTATTAATGCTGGTATACTTTACCTTGAAACGCACATTCTGTTCTGAAAGGTGTATCAATGTTAAAGCATATATTCCGAGGTTTAAACATAACTATAGCCTTTTTTGGTTTTCTGTTTACGATCATATATTATGCATTCTACGGAAATGCATTGTCACCAATACTGTTTACGCTGCTGCTTCTGACGCTTTCTACTGTTTATTCGTATAAATACAAAAAGACCGGGGCAAAGCGCTCAAAAATGCAGAACAGCAAACAGCCGTCACAAGTCAGGGACAACGCTGATATATGTGTTGAAGAAATAAATCAAACCATCAAGTCGATCATATCAATGTCAAAGGACAAGAAGGATCTGCTGCTTGTGACAAGCTTCTTTCAGAATATAGATGAAATCGAAGAGACTGTAAAAAAATTTTATGAAAATTACAAAAAGAGTAAGAATTTTCTTAAAAACAACCGTAATATTGTAACAGAGAAAGAGTTGGATGAACTGCGCAGGAAAATTGGGAGCGTCACTGGCAACAAGAAGGAGTTGTATGAAAAAATATATGACAATAAGAAAAAAATCTATGACGAGATAGAGAGCATCCAAGGATCTTTTATGGAGAGTTTGCTGAACCTTCAATACATTTTGACGAACCTTCAGCAGATACAGGTAACTATAAACTCGGTCCATTTTAACAACACAACCGCCGACAGGGAGATTATGGAGGTAAGCGACAGGCTGGAGGTGTTCTCCGAAGAATTGAAAGGATCGTTGAACAAGATGCGGATATAGTTTTGAATGCAGTGAGTATGTGCATGCAGATGGGTGTATCTGTGGTGTATCTGGGGTGCATGCAGCAGTGCTTATTTTAGATGGGTTGCTGTAGATATACGATGGCTTACACACGACAGCTTAGCGGCTCCGGTTACGGAGGTTTATTTGCGGCAGCCGGTATGTGGCGCTTACATGTAACAGTTAGATATGAAATTACAGTTATGTGTTAGCATCAAATGCTGAAGAGGCTGAACGAAACCAGCTCTCATAAACAGGGCTGGTATTATAATATCTTATTTAAGCAGTGCATAGAAGCAGTATCATATCAGGATGTGAGGGTTGAAGAATGAGTAAAAAAGGTTTTTCTCTGATATCAATTCTGATAATAATAGCAGCGGCATACCTGCTGTTTTTCAGCGGGCTCATGCCCAAAAAGACGAGAATAGTGTTTGTCGTATCCGAAGAAAGCATTTTTGAAGAGATATGTGATGATTTTAATGAAGAGAATAAAGATATCAAGCTGGATCTGATCGTCAAACCAATATATGAAGTTCAGGAGTATGTGGCGAAAGGCAGAGGGGATATTTGGATACCTGATGATGTCCTGGCGCTCTTATATACAGAAGATGGCTTCAGATATGAAAATAACGGACGTGATCTGTACGGCAGGTTCACCAGGATCGCACACACCCCTATGATATTCGTCAGCGCAAAGGAGAAGTATCCGTATACTTCGCAAATGACTGTTGAGGATATATACAACAATGCAGTAAACAATACCGGCTGGGATACGATAAGCGGTAATATGAAATGGGGCGATTTCAGATTTTCATGTCCTAATCCATACATATCCGAGGACGGTGCCAATTTCATATCTCTGTTTATACATCAGTATTACAGGGCAAAAGGCGAAAAACTGGAATCTGTCGGACTGAAGGAGCTTAATGATGAAGGCCTGCAGGAGTATATCAGTCAATTTCTCAAAAACATTTCACTCACCGATGGCTATTCATTCCTGTATGATAACTTCAATTCGGTCGACAGAGCGCTGGCGGTGGATATATGCCCCACATTTGAATGGACATTTTTCGACACCATGAAACACAGCTTTAATTCGGATTATTGGGCCAGTGTAAGGATACATTATCCTGACCCGACAATCAGTCTTCCGGTATATCTGGTTGTTATGAAGGATTCCCTTAAGGATTCCGGGAAGGCAGATGCAATAAAGCGATTTGAGGATTACATGCTCAGCGAAGCGGTGCAGAATAAACTGGTAAAGCTTGGCTACAGACCTGTCAACCCCGGTGAAGGCGTACTTGAGGAACTGGAGAAAAAATACGGTGCCTATGGCATCAAAGCAGAGCTGCCCGAATATGTAGATCCGCTGGACTACAGCTTTATTAGGGAGTTCCAGAAAACAATGGGCAGATTCGTACCCGCAATAACCAACTACTGAGCAGTGAAGGGGGACGCTTCTCACTTTTTAAGCAGTTGTCCAACTTATGAGGACGGTTTTCAACTTTTGAACAACTGACCAGCGGAAGGGGACGGTTCTCACCTTTTTGAGTAACCGTCCAACTTATGAGGTACAGTTCTAGCTCTGAACAACCGTCTAGCGAAGAGGACTTGGTGTTGCCAGATACGTCATAAAACATCAAATAAGGAGGCCATTATGAAAGTTTTTAAAAACAAACATGGTGAAGTTCGATTTGGATGGAAGATTATATGTGTCCTCATAGCATTTTATATTATGACAACCATATTAACCTTCGCTTTTTCATTTATTTATGGCGTTTACAGTGTAATGTCGACAGGAGTAACCGATTCGCAAACCATTATTGAGAATTTTATGAGCAATAACATTTTGGTAACAATAGCAGGTATTATTCAGGATCTGTGCCTGATTTCTGCTGTGGTACTGTTATGGAAGCTATTTGATAAAAAACCTGTAAGAAATATGGGATTGACCCCAATAGGTCAGGGAGTAACTGACCTTTTGATTGGTCTTGTATTTGGTGCAATATCAATATCCATTGTATTCTTTATCTTCATGTTGACGGGTCAAGTCACTGTTACAAACAACTCAATGATGCCGAATCTTTCATTGACGATCTTGATTGATCTGGTTCTTATGATATTTGTTGGCATCGGAGAAGAATTGTTTTCAAGAGGATATTGCATGACGGTCATGAACCGCTGCAATGAAATAGTTGTGTTCATCCTGCCCAATGTGATATTCGCATTACTCCATATTCAAAATAATAATGTCAGCGTTCTTGCTCTATTTAACATATTCCTTATCGGACTGCTTTTTTCGTTTATGTTCAAAGTGCGGGGGAATATATGGATGCCAATCGGCTACCATATTACGTGGAACTACTTGCAGGGTAGTGTTTTTGGCTTTCCTGTAAGTGGGAATGAATCGGCTGGGTTATTCTCTTCAAAACTGGTCGCTGAAAACATCTTAAACGGCGGAGGGTTTGGCCCTGAAGGCGGACTTGTAGTGACAGCACTAATAATTTTAAGCATAGCTTTATTTGCTGTATATGCAAAGAAAAAAACTGCGGTTACAGCTCAAACAGATTCAAATATTACTGCTAAGGCATGAGGAGTGGGGACGCTTCTCACTTTTTTGCCCGTGCCCTTGAAATCTCGGTGCCCGGGGGAGGGGACGCTTCTCACTTTTTTGCCATCCATCAGCAATTGCTTTATTATGAGCAAGGGTGGATATTAAAACTTATCATGATAAAGTGTCCGAGGAAAAACACGAATCCCCAATAGTTCATCATTAACATAATATGTATTGATAAAATTTTTCAGGGTGGGGAATGAAGCTTATGGCACTATATCATAACATGAACGTTCCGTTTGTACCTCAAAGTTGCCCGGCGATTGCCTTCATGACGCATAAAAACTGTTTTATGAGATTAGATGGCAAAGGAAGCGTTTTTGTTCAACCGGACAGAGCAAGTATAGTAATTGGTGTCTATACTGAAAACATGCAATTGAATGCAGCTCAAAGTGAAAACGCTCAGAAAATGGCAAATGTTATTGCTGCAATTATGGATCTTGGAATCAGGAGAGAAGACATTAGAACTCAGACCTACCAAATTACGCCTCAATATGAATTTGTCGATGGAGAGCAGGTTTTTAGAGGCTATCGGGTAGTAAATGAACTGAATGTTGAAATCGAAAATATCAGTAATGTGGGGAGAATTATTGATGAGGCTGTCAGAGCCGGAGCAAACACAGTCGGCAATATTAGTTTTCATGTTTCAAAGATGGAAACGCATTATGAAACGGCATTGAATAAAGCAATTGAAAATGCTATAGCTAAGGCAGGCTCTGTAGGCAGAAATATTAACGCTTATGTTAATCAGATCCCAGTAAGAATAATTGAAAAAACAACGGGAAATGCTGTGCCTATGCCTTTTACAATGCAGGCGGTTAGCGGAACGACACCGATCCAGCCGGGAATGGCTGAAATAACAGCATACGTTGAAGCTATATTTGCCTATTCCTGTAACATGTAGTTCAGTTGCTGTTATTTTCACTTGCTCCGTATGAGTTGAGGACGATAAGCAGCACCAAAGACTTCAGCCGAAAGTGTAAGAAAAGTGAGAAGCGTCCCCAACTCATCGAAGCCTCTAACCCTCATCCAACTCAAAAGGTGAGAAGCGTCCCCTTCACTTATTCTCTTGTCAGCAGGTCAGAGATGTATTTGCTTTCTACCACGTCTTCTATTTTATCTACGCCTAGCTGCTTAAGGATCTTCATTACATTTAGGTTGTCAAACGGAGTCATGATAAGTGAATCCTCAGCGTATTCATTTACAATTTTTGTTGCATGATCTGTGGGGATATTAGTTCTTGGACCGCCTACACATCCACCTATACAGCCCATACCTTCTATGAAGTTTGCGCCGATATCTTTACCGGCTGACAGGTCTTCGAGCAGATCCTTGCAGTTCTTGACGCCATCCACTTTTTTAGCCTTTAGCTTTATCAATCTGCGGGGTTCAAGTCTGTTAACCACTGTTTTAACTGAAAAACTGACACCGCCGGTACGTGCATAGAGGCGGCCGCCTAAAGATGCCTGATCCTTTTCATCGCCCGTAAGGTTTTCTGGATGTATGTCCAATGCGTTAAAAATTTCAACTAATTCTCTGAAGTTTACGACAAAGTCAATAGCACCTTTTAGTTCAGGTTCGTTGATTTCTTGCTTTTTTGCTATACATGGAGAAAAGAATACAACCTTAGCGCCCTTGTAGAGCTCCTTTAGGAATCTGCCCGATGCGATCATTGGTGATACGGATGGAGACATATGCTTGAACATGTCGGGAAAACCCTTTTTTATGAGGTTGAACCACACAGGACAGCAGCAGCTTGTAAGGAAGAAGTCATCTTCTGTTTTAACAAGCTGATTGAATTCAATGGCTTCACGGATTGTTAGGATATCTGCAAACATGGCAACTTCGATCATATCGTCAAAGCCCATAAGCTTAAAAGCTGTCCGGAGCTGACCCAGCGTTACGTTGTCGCCAAACTGCCCGGCAATCGCCGGTGCTACAACGGCAAAAACAGTAGTTTTCTTATCTTTAAGCAGATTGATAAGCGGAATGAACTCAATTTTATCAGCTAAAGCACCGAAATCACAACTGGTTACACATTGACCGCAACTGAGACATTTACCATTCACCACAACAGGACCTTCGCTTCGTTTGTAAACCTGAGCCTCATGCTTACAAATGTTGCTACAGTTTTCAATGCCGCATATTTCACAAACACCGTTTATTTTTGCAATAACAGGCTCGCCGACTGCTTCAGATTTCCTGACCAGGTCCAGTTCATCTTTGAAATCCTGTCCTTCTCTGGGATCGAGACCCATTGCGATTCTTATATGATCTCTGATAAATGGAATATCTTCTTCAACAAAGTTGAACTTCTTCATGATATGGGTGGTGAGATTATTCAAATCATCGATATTATTCAGCTGCCCATTCCAATACATTTTTACAAGTTCACCGAATATTTTCATTCTCTTTTCCTGAAAACTTGAAAATCTGCTTTCCATGTGAATCCTCCTAAACTATCAGTCATCCAAGGCAAAAACCTGCGTACCAAGTTTGATCTATATTTAGAAATTTGTTATATTTTACCCATTATTTCTTTGGATTATTTAAGATTCTGGCGACAGAGAAAGAACAGATCTTAGAAACCTGTCTGTGGTCATTGCCTTTAATTTTGGTAATGAAATTATTCGAGGACAATAAAAATATTATTCTATAGAATAGATTGCTTCTGTTTGACTCTATAGAATATTTGTGTTTTTAAGCACTTTATAGAATACCATTAAAAAAGTGAAATAGAACATGCCTATCAACCCAAAGGATTTTAACCCAATAAATATGGCTATCAATGTAGCAACAGGATGTATGCCCAGTGATGTTGACACTATTTTTGGTTCAACAATTTGGCGCACAATACTGATAAGTGCAAATAACACTAATATACCGATGCCGGTAAAATAGTTACCTGTAATGATATATATTGCAGCGAGAGGCAGATATATCAAACCAATGCCCAGAACCGGCAATATGTCAGCCAATGCGCAGATTATGCTCAGCAGCACCGCATATTTTACTCCCAGTATTGCAAAGCCAATAAGAGTTTGCAGAAAGGTAAGAGAGTAGATAAGCAAGTAGGCCTTGACATACTTTGACAGCATTTTAATACCCTGGTTCCATATTTTCTCGATTTTTTCCTTTCCGTTATCTGAAAAAATTGAAAAGAAGCGCCTTTTTATGCTTGACATATCCCTTGTGAAAAAGTAGGTAGACAGGATAACGACGAAAATTATGGTTATCCACATCGGGATCGATAAAGCGATTGATAAAAATGCACTTAATCCCTTGCCGACTATGTTCAAACCATTTTTTAAAATGCTCGTTAATTGACTGCTGTTTTGCTCTATAAAGGACGGGTCAATACTTTGAAAATATACTCCGACCTCATTTATTATATTTTGTACAGGCTTTATTATCTTATCAAGGTTGGTCGTTGATATATTTCTAGCCAGTTGCATAGCTTCTGACACTATACTGTAGAATAGAAAACCAAGCAGCGCAAATATTAAAATATATGTAACTGCCGAGGCCAGCAGAGCAGGTGTATTTCGCCTGAGCTTAAGTTTTGTCCTGAAGAACTTTGAAACGGGTTGAATCATAAAAGCAATTGCAAATGCTACTATGAACGGAAAGGTATATGAACTTGTCAAACAGATCAATGCAAACAAGCAGGTATAGATAATGAAATAGATCGCTGTTTTTTTCAAGCTTTTTTTAAATTCATCACTAAACATATGCCACCTCAGATAATAATGCATATACCCCTCAGTTCCAATCAATATTGACGTTACTATATAGTTAATTTCAAGTCAAGCAAATAATTGTGGCTTTGATTATGCGTGATTAATACCGAAAATAAACCATTAGGCAATACACCGATGTACTGATACTTAACGCAACGAAACCTGCTGTGATCAGCGATTTCCTTTTTTTACTGTCGGTTATTGAATGGTATTTTATGCTTCAATGTATTCTATGCCGCCTCGGCTAATTCATTAAATATCCTTAGATGTTTATCACTGCAGTTTACCAACTCGAAGCCGCGGCTGCACAATCTCGAACAGCTCGTTATTGTGATGTTGATAATATGTTTGCAGATTTCTTTGTAGCTAAGATTGCACAGTACTCTAAGTACGTATGCAGTGAATGCTCTGTAGTCCGTCAGCTGTCTGCGCGCTTTGGTTTTTAAACTTGTGGGCCCGTGTACTTTAAGTCTGCCTGATATATAAGAGATAACGTCATCTACAGGTTTTTCCCTGATTATTACGCTGCGTCCGCTAACATATTCATATTCTATATCCATTGGTTTTAATATCTGTACTTCTTCATTTTCATGATTGCAAAGGCGGCTTTTTACAAATTCACGGTACCGTTTTCTGAATGATCTGCCGGAACGCAAACCGAATAGCCCTCTTATAAAACGTGTTTCAATCAGATTGTAACGGTCAGGCATAATACCCAGGTAAATGCCGTAAGAAGAATACTCATAAGTCTCCTCGTGCCCTGAGTATTTTTGAATATCATGTGGATTGTTGTGTATGTAAGCAGAAACTGCCAGGTTGTACTCATCTGTAGATAAAATACGGCTCTGAAAGCGGTCTTGAAAAAGGTGTCCATGTCGGTTGTATTTTTTGTTATAGTAGCGTACATATGCTGTGTTCACGCTATGCATAAATGTGGAGATGTCAAAACCTTTTGGATCAATCTGCAAGTGCAGATGGTTGTCCATAAGACAATAAGCATATAAAGAGCAATGGTACTTTTTCAAATACCGCTTTAGCAACAGCAAATAATAGTCCTTGTCTTCATTGCATACAAAGAGGAGACATTCAGATATACTACGGCACATTACATGGTATATGGCAAAAGGATCTTTGGAACGAGCTTTTCTCGGCATTTTCGCACCTCTGATGAGCAATTATGCGAACATATGTTCTGAATTTAATCTATCATACTATGCAAAATTGTTCAATGGAATCTGGAATATTTCCCTGGGTTTTGCTATTGTATACGTATATTCCCGGCTTGCGAGAGACAGGTTGGATCTTTATCAGAGGAAATACGGTTGAACAAATAACATTCACCTGGCAGCAATACAATAATGGAAGAATGAAAAAACATGGAAACAAAATGTTTGTGGAAGGATAAGGATTGGTAAATGAATTGCAAAAAGGTGAGAAGCGTCCCTTAAGGTGCTTCATTGGTAAGCTAAGGAGAGTGATTTTGTTGCAGGCTACGGAACTGCTGGATGTTGCAATGCGGGCAGGAGAGATAATGCTGACAAGCGGAGCTGAAATATATAGAGTCGAAGAAACGATAGTGAGGATATGCAACAGTTACAAACTGAAATGTGAAAGTTTTGTTCTGCCTACTGGTATTTTTATATCGGTTGTGGATGATGAAGGACATGTAAATACCACTTTTAAGCGAATAAAGAACAGGAAGGTTGACTTGTACAGAATTGACAGAGTCAATAACCTTTCACGCAAAGTACAGGCTTTAAGCCCTGATTATCATACTGTTTCGAAGGAGCTGGATGAAATCGGAGCGATCAGGCAGTATAACTTTATTGCAAGACTGGCAGCAGCAGCCATAGGCTCCTTTGCATTTACGATACTGTTTCAGGGGAGCCTGATGGACGGCCTGACTGCTCTGTTCATTGGAACAGTATCGTACTTTCTGAA
>ENA-OWOZ01002989-OWOZ01002989.1-bioreactor-metagenome-genome-assembly--contig:-NODE-2989-length-11821-cov-2.796407_pt1 | contig 11821 bp, 9 predicted proteins | sample MGYA00238140_ERZ651804 | MGnify/ENA primary metagenome ERZ651804 (study PRJEB26910, sample SAMN07631232) | bioreactor metagenome | isolation source: Switchgrass digestor | place: USA: Dartmouth... | reverse complement strand
CGATCCTTGACAGTGTGGGACTGTCGGGCAAGCTGGACTACTATCCGCATCAGCTTTCAGGCGGCCAGCAGCAGCGTGTGGCAATTGCCCGTGCACTTGCTCTGAATCCGGACATCCTTTGCTTCGACGAGCCGACATCGGCCCTTGATCCGGAGCTGACCGGTGAAGTTCTGCGTGTTATCCGTCAGCTTGCTGAAAGAAAGACGACGATGATAATCGTAACCCATGAGATGTCCTTTGCAAGACAGGTATCTGACAAGGTTTTGTTTATGGACGATGGTGTCGTGGTTGAATACGGGCCGCCGGAACAGGTGATCGGCAATCCCAGGGAAGAACGCACCAAACAGTTCCTTGAACGTTATTTTGAGAACAACAATAATTGATCAGATAATACCTTTCTCAGCCGCTGCTATCTTTACAGCCAGCGGAAACAATTCCATGACCAGTTTTAACTCTGACAATGGCGGCAGAGTAGGGGCGATACGTATCGTACTGTCCTTCGGATCTTTGCCGCCGGGATAACTGGAGCCGGCTGGAGTAAGCGTTACTCCGGCCTCGCGGCACAGCTCGACTATACGCCTTGCACATCCCTCCGGTGCGTAGTAGCATATAAAATATCCGCCTCTGGGACGGCTCCAGCTGCCGATGCCTGAAAGTTCCTTTTCAAGCACTCCCAGAACATATTCGAATTTTGGACGAAGTATTGCAGCGTGTTTTGCCATATGGGCTTCCACCGCTGCCCTGTCAGGCAGGAAGCGGACATGGCGCAGCTGATTCAGTTTATCATAGCAGACCAGCTGATATGTCAGCAGTGCGGTGTGCCGTGCAATATTTGCAGGGCTTGCAGCCATGGCTGATATGCCGCTGCCTGCAAAGGTGATCTTGGAGGTAGAGGTGAACATCAGCACCCTGTCAGGATTTCCTGCGGCAACGCATGCATCATATATGTTTTTCAGACTGTCACGTTTATCTTCATATAAATGATGGACACAGTAGGCGTTGTCCCAGATAATCCGAAAATCCGGCGCTGCAGTTTTCATGGCAGCGAGCCGGTCGACTGTTTCATCGCTGTATGTGATACCCGACGGATTGCTGTACATTGGATTGCATATCAGGCCTTTAACCTCCGGATCCAGTACGAGACGTTCGACTTCATCCATATCGGGACCATTACTGTCAATTTGTACGGGCAGCAGCTCAATGCCAAGTGTTCCGCACATATGGAAATGCCAGTCATACCCTGGGACAGGGCAAATGAATTTCACCCGGGGCAGCTTTGCCCACGGTGTATCGCCTTCCATGGGACCGCACAGAAGAGCTCTGGTAAGAGCATCATGAATAAGATTGATGCTTGAATTTCCGCCGACTATTATCTGCTCCGGAGGTACTCCCAGCAGTTCCGAAAAAAGACGCTTAGCCTCAGGGATGCCCGTAGTGTCGCCGTAATTGCGCACGTCGGTGCCGTCTTCGCTGATGAAGCTGTCCTCCATATGCAGCATGGGGACCGAAAGATCAAGCTGGGCTTTCTCAGGCTTGCCGCGGGACATATCAAGTGAAAGTCTGCGGCTTTTAAACTGTTCATATTTATGCTTTAATTCAGTCAGCTTATTATTTTCCATTTGCATCACGCCTTCATTTATCCGCTGGTAACGGACGACAAATTACTCGTTGTAATAAGTGACGGGTATTGATCCGCCCTGTTTACTCAATTACTCGCGGGAGCGTCACTGAGCCGTTGGGTATAAGGCAGACGTCTCCTTTGAACTTATCCGGACAAAGCCTGGCTGCAAGCTCCAGTGCCTCATCGAGGGTACGTGCAATATGTATTTTGGTTTTTGAGAAATTCTCGGCGTCAAAGTCAGTCACATAAATAAATGTATATTTTTCAGCCGTATCTGCATACAGATAGCCCGTATGTGCACCTATTGAGTATTTCTCACGCAGTGCCTTTTCTCTGTCGAGCATATTGTCATAGCCGGTTATCTGCAGTTCTGTCTCAGGGGATCCGAAGCCCTCCCGGCTTTCTGACAGCATGATCATAATGCCTCCGGGCTCGGTGCATTCCAGCATATGGCACAATGTCTTCATCGGCTGGTAAACATTTATATCCTTGGGATACCCGCCTGCCGAGGCTATGACCACAGGATAACGGCGGGGTATGTCTACGGTGTTCATAAGGTCAACAAGCCTGCATGCCTGGAGATGAGCTTCCACCATGTCGCCGGCAAAGGCTTTGATCAGTTTGTAATTGTCATCAACAACTACATTAATAATGAAACAGGGGTTAAGCATAAGAGCGCCTTCAAGCATATCCAGGTGCAGCGGATTATCATCGAGACGCCCGCTTCTGACCAAAGGATTGGTCCCGCTGCCAATGCCGGTGTTGAGTGACAATGCATGGTTGGCCTGGATCGTATCTCTGGATGCTATGCCAGGTATTACGCTTTTACGGCCTCCGCTGAAGCCGGCAAGGAAATGATGGAGAACCGCTCCGATAAGTATCACACGGTCGCTGTTGACTGCGATCGAATTAAGCTTAACAGGAGTTCCGCGTTTCGTAGTACCCATATACGTAAGGTTGCTTTCGTCAGTACTGTTGTGATCCAGGACCCTGATACGGCTGTAAATTTCGTCGGTGACGAGTGCCCTCAGTTCGTCATCCGTCTGCCGGCGGTGTGTACCGCGGGCGCTTATGATAACAATATCCTCGTCTCTGACGCCTGCTCTGCCAAGTCTGTCCAGGAGCACGCCAAGTATCATACCGGGATTCTGCCAGCTCCTTGTGCTGTCACTTATTACTATGCAGATTTTTTCTCCGGGCTTAACGATATTCTCGATTCTGTCAGTACCGATTGGGTTGTCCAGTGCATCTTCGATCAACTCCCTCGGCGTGCCCGACGGCAGCTCGACCTGGTTGGGCTCGAGCACCAGTTTTATCTGTTTGTCCGGCAAATTAACTTTAAATTCACCTGTACCATATTTCAGATAATAAGGCATTCCTTCTTCTCCTTTATATCGCGCCGCGGAAGTGGGATCCGGAGGCGCTGATCCATATCCGGTATTTTCGATTACGATAAGATAAATATATTGATAATAATATATCACACACGTGATAAGCCCGTAAATATTCCATCAGTTCCGGAACAGACAACGGATTTGACGTAAGATTCCACACGCTGATTCAACTGGCGATATGAATCTTTTTATTCTCGGATGTTATTGTTATAATAATGAAGTAACAAAAAATTTCAATTGGATCATAAATATCGATCCGTACTAAAAAATATATTATAGAAAAAGGAGCAGCAATGTACGAACTAATAATATTTGATGTCGATGGTACAATGATAGACACTGAGGACGCTGTAAAGAAGTCATACAGGTATGCTGTGAGGGAAGAGCTGGGCAGAGATCTTGCCGACGAAGAAATATTGCAGATATTCGGGATCCCGACACTGCAGGCCCTGGAGGCTTTGGGCTCGAAGGAAATACAGAAATCCAGCGAAAGATACTTCGAGAGCCTTTTTAAACATTACAGGGAAGGGATGCCAGTATATAAAGGTATAAAAGAGGTGCTGGAAGAGCTGGACAGGCGCGGTGCAAGATGCGGCATAGTTACGTCAAGAAACAGGGGTGAGGTGTCCAACGACACATCGCTGAATTCACTGCTTAAGTATTTCCGGTATGTTATCACAGCAGAGGACACCACAAGACACAAGCCGGATGCGGAGCCGGTGCTGAAGCTTCTGGATATATCCGGTGTGAAACCCTCCGGAGTCCTCTACATAGGTGATACTCATTTTGATTATTTTTGTGCTAAAAATGCGGGTGTGGAATTTGCGCTTGCATTATGGGGAGCAAAAAGCAGTGAAGGAATGGAACCGGATCATATGCTGGAGAGCCCGCTGGATTTGCTGAAAATACTGGATCAGGGCTGAATATCTTTCGTATGCTCCGATAGGTTGCTCCACTATCGTTCTTATTGACATATTGAAAGAAGAAAATTAAAATAATAAATAACAATAATAAACAGCAATAAACGAAAAAAAGGAGAACCTTCTGTGAGCTCATATGTTATCGGTATTGATATAGGAACACAAGGAACAAAGGCAGCACTTTTCAACGAGGACATGGAACTGGTAACGACGGCCTTCGAAGAGTCAAGGCTTATATCTCCGGAACCCGGGACCGTCTGGCAGGAACCGGACGATCTGTATATGTCCTGTGCAAGGACTATAAAGGAGCTGCTCCAGAAATCGGGAATCAAACCCTCGGATGTGGCTGCGATAGGAATAGACGGACAGATGGCAGGCATCATGGGTGTGGATGAAAAGGGAGAAGCATCGACATACTACGATTCATGGCTCGACACCAGATGCGGCAAATACATGGAGCAGATGCGTGCCCGGGCCGGGAAGAGGATTATTGAACTGAGCGGAGGACCTGCCACATATGTGCATGGCCCGAAGATACTCTGGTGGAAGAACGAACATCCGGAGGCATACAGGAAAACAGCAAAGTTCGTTATGCCGCAGGCATATGTAACTGGCAGGATATCAGGTCTTGCCGGCAGTGAAGCATATTTCGACTATACGCATCTGCATTTTTCGTGCCTGTCGGACAACGCAAATAAACGCTGGTCGGACGAACTTCTGGAGACATTCGATATAGATAAGAGCAAGATGGCGAGGATCGTTTCGCCCTTTGATGTGGTCGGTAAAGTGACAAAGGATTTTGCTGCCATATCGGGACTCGTGGAAGGGATCCCTGTTGTGGCAGGGTGCGGTGATACAGCTGCAAGCACCTTTGGGTCGGGAATGTTCGACAGAGGACTGATACTGGACTGTGCCGGGACTGCATCGGTATTGTGCAGTGTTGTAGACAGCTATGTGCCGGATACGCAGAATGAGACGCTGACCATGATGAGGAGCCCTGTTGACGGGCTGTTCCTGCCGCTGGCTTATATAAACGGAGGCGGCATGTGCGTAAGGTGGTTCAGGGATACCCTCAGCGGAAAACCGGCTGCCAGCTATGATGAACTCCAGGATGAAGCCCGGGAAGTACCGCCGGGAAGTGAAAATCTTATTTTCATACCGCATTTTTCCGGCAGGGTCCTGCCGAGCAACACAAATCTGAAGGGTGCATGGCTGGGACTTGATTTCAAGCATACCCGGGGTCATATGTATCGATCTGTAATGGAATCGGTGGCATATGAATACAGATATTATCTGTCTGTACTCAGAAGTCTGTATCCGAATGACGCTTTTGACAGCATGCTTACAATCGGCGGAGGAGCTAAATCTCCACTGTTCAACCAGATAAAGGCCGATGTGCTGGGAGTAAGAGTTACGACATTTGAAACGGGTGAGACAGCACTTCTTGGCAGTGCAGTGATCGCTGCGTATGGCATCGGTATGCTGAACGATTACAGGAAGCCTATACGCAGTGTCATGAAAAAGGGCGCAGAATTTGTTGCTGATATGGACAGGCACAAAGAATATGACTTATATGCGAAAAGTTATTTGAATGCTATAGATCAGATAACACCGTATTATGATAATTTCATAACCATGAAAGAAAAAGGAGAGTAAGTCATGCCCAAACAAACCGGAGGGATGCTGGCCCAAGTCCGTCAGCAGGCAATCGCTGAACTTGTCAATAAGCACGGCAACATTACTGTCAACGATCTTTGCAGCAGGTTCAACGTTTCTCCTGCAACGATCAGAAACGACCTGAGAGACCTCGAAAGCCGCAGTATGATCAAGCGTACACACGGCGGAGCTATCAGCTCAAGCAAGATGGTGTATGAACTGAGTACGGTTCAGAAAGAGATCCAGAACATCAATGAGAAGAGAGCCATCGCCAAAGCAGCAATGGAATTTATCCAGGAGGGCGATGCGATCGCGCTGGACTCCGGCACCACGACCTTTGAACTGGCAAGGTTCCTGGGTGCGATAAAGAATCTTACTGTTGTTACAAATGACCTGCAGATTGCGTCATGGCTTGAGCAGAATACATCAGTCAACGTAATGCTGGCAGGCGGTATGGTGCGAAGAAACTTCAGGTGTACTACGGGACAGACGGCATTGGATATGCTCGCCATGCTGCATGTGGACAAGGCTTTTATCGCCGTAAACGGCGTCAGCATCAAGAACGGTCTGACTACGCCAAGTATGGACATGGCATGTATAAAGAAGCAGATGATCGATTCGGCGGATAAGGTGATTTTGCTGGCAGACAGCAGCAAAATCGAAAGGACGGCATTTGTTACATATGCCCCGATATCTATCCTGGATGAAATGATAACTGATGAAAAAGCGGACAAAGGCTTTGTCGAGGCAGTGCGAAGCACCGGAGTCAATGTGATATGTGCCGGTGTCGAGGCCGAAGAGTGATTCTGCCTGCTCATTGTTTGCTATAACTCGATTGAAAAATAAATGGCCTTATCAAATACAGTTCTAAAAACCGCAGGTATGCAGCAGCTATCTGCGGTTTTTTATCAGAGATTGATGAAACAGGAACTGGTCAGGTATGATCGGTTCTTATTGCATTACGCTCATTGAATGTCTCTATATTAAGTTTTTTTGTCAATATTTACTGTTTGGCACATGTATGTGAAAATAAACGATAAAAAACGATAAAAAACAATTGATTCTTAATGTTTTTAGGATTATAATATTAACAGAAAAACGTAAATGTTCGATACTGCAACAGTAAAGCAGGAAGAGGAATTACAGGCTGCGCCGTAATTCCTTTTGAACTGATACAAAATAAAATGAATGACAGGAGCAACTGGATATGAGCAAACGAGAATTGGGAATTTGTTTGATTGGATGCGGACGTGCCGGAATGATCCATGCACGCAATTTTATGAACAAGGTTCCGGGCGCACATATGGCTGCAGTAGTGGATGTCGTTGAAGATGCAGCAAAAGCTGCAGCTGAAGAACTGGGGATTGACAAATGGTATACAGATTATAAACAGATGCTTAACGACAAGGATGTCGATGCAGTTGTCGTAGTGTCCCCTACCAATCTGCACAAGGAAATAGTAATCGACTGTGCAAATGCAAAAAAACATATATTCTGCGAAAAGCCGATGGCCATGAATACGCAGGAATGTGACGAAATGATCGAAGCATGCAAAAAGAACGGTGTTAAGCTGCAGATAGGCTTTATGCGCCGTCATGACCAGAGCTTCAGAGAAGCAAAAAGGCTTCTTGATGAAGGTGCGATCGGTGATCTGGTACAGATACATTCCTGCACCCGCGGACCCAGCAAGCCCCGCCCGTGGATGTATGACCTGGAGAAATCCAATGGTATCCTGGCGGAAGTAAACAGCCATGACATAGATTCGATCCGCTGGTTTGCCGGCAGTGAGATAAAAGAGTTATATGCGGTAGCCGGTAACTTCAGGAATCCTGAAGCGAAAGCTGAATATCCGGACTATTATGACAGCGTTCTCATGAACGGCGTATTTGAAAACGGAGTACAGTTCTCTGTTGACGGTGCGGCTTATGTACAGTACGGATACGATTCAAAAATGGAGATCATCGGAACAAAAGGCGTTCTTCATGTCGGACGCTCTGATGCCAACTTCATCAAATGCGTTACAGTAGAAAACGGAACATCTACACCTTTTATAAGCAGCTGGATGACGCTGTTTGCTGATGCTTATCTGGCAGAAGACATTTCATTTATAGAAGCAATTCTCAATGATACCGAGCCGAAGGTCACCGGTTGGGACGGAAGGCAGGCAGTAAGCATTGTAGAGGCCGGAAACCGTTCTATAAAAACAAAGAGCATAATCAGGCTTTAATATTTTGTTGGGAAACGATACCGGTCAGTAAAGCAGAACGGCAGATTGGATGTAAGCAACAGCCAGCTGCCAGATACTAATAAGGAGGGTAATGATGCTCAGTTTAAAATTATTTGGCCCTAACGATATAAGGCTGGTTGAAACAGATATACCGGTTATTAACGATGATGAACTGTTGCTGAAGACTGATGCGGCAGCAATATGCGGAACAGACATCAGGATGTGGCAGAACGGACACAAAGGTGTTGATGAAGAGCATCCTTTGACGTTGGGACACGAATTTGCCGGAACCATCGTTAAGGTCGGCAAAAATGTACCTTTCTATAAAGAGGGAATGAAAGTGGCAATGCAGCCTAATATCGGCTGCGGTATATGTGACAGGTGTGTATCCGGTAACTTCCACCTCTGTGATGATTATCGTGCATTTGGAATCAATATGGACGGTGCTTTTGCCGAGTATGTGAAAATACCGGCAGATGCAGTATTGCGCGGCAATCTCATGCTGCTGCCGGACGGCGTCACGCCTGCAGAGGCAGCAGTAACTGAGCCTTTGTCATGTGCATATAACGGCTTTACAAAATGCTTTGTTCAGCCGGGTGAGTATGCCCTGGTAGTGGGGGCAGGTCCCATCGGCGTAAGCCATGCAATGCTTCTGCACATGGCTGGTGCTTCTGTATTGATGAACGATTTGTCACAGGAAAGACTGGACCATTGCAAAAAGATAATGCCATATATCGAAACATACAGCGGTAACGACCTGGCAGGCTTTGTTAAGGAATGGACTCATGGAAGAGGCCTTGATGTAGCCATCACTGCATGCCCGGTACCTCAGGTGCAGGCCGCCATGCTGCCTCTGATGAATTATGGAGGAAGGGTCAACTTCTTTGGCGGGATCCCTGCAAACAAGCAGCCTGTACCCATAGATACAAACCTTGTACATTACAGGGAGCTGTATCTGACGGGTTCGACCAGATCGAGCATTGCACAGTTCAGGAAGACTCTCGAATTTGTCTCTCAGGGTCTGCTGGACGTAAATGCGATGATAACAGACCGCTATGAACTCAAGGATATACTGACTGCCTTTGAAAATGTCAGACAGGCAAAAGGAATTAAGCATGTAATCGAGTTCTGATGGAAAGCATTTTCAGACCGATTTTGACTAAATTCTGATACAATGTTAGTACCGGGAGGTATATAAAATGAAAGTTCGTCTGGTTCCATTATATTTTGCCGAGGCAAATGAACGTGAAAGAAAGGAATTTCAGGATCAGATCGGACGCCTTCGTGATTATTACGGAGATGTAGCCGAGATTCTGACTGAAGTATGTGTGGGAGATCCGCTGCCCGAGGCGGATGCAATAGTATTTCCGCAGCTGATTTTTGCAGCATTCCGTCATAATGATGAATTAAAGGCCTACAATATGCCGATGGTGGTTCTGACTTCCCGGTTCGGTACAGTTGAGATGTGGGACTGGGAGATCGTAACGTATCTGCGTGATATAGGATGCACAGTGTTTTCACCATACAGTATAGAAATGGCAAAGACGGTATTGAGGGCAATAGCAGTAAAGCGCAGCCTGAAAAACGGAGCGAAGTTCCTTATGTTCCAGGACTCGCCGGGTGAGGGCATGCAGGCGAATATATTCAAGCGCTTCTACTGGTGGGAGAAGGAAAGCACAGAGACTATGGAGGAGTTTTTTGGCTGCAGGATTATTTACCGCAGCTGGAAGGCTGTCGGCGACCGTGCAAAGCAGATCTCTGATGAAGAGGCTTTGAAGGTAAGCGCAGACTGGAATGTAAACCAGGAGGGCGTAAGCCAGATGGCATACCTCCGCGCAGTAAAACTGTATATTGCAATAAAGGAAGTCATAGATGAAGTAGGCGATGTAGCAGGTGTCGGGGCAAACTGCCTTAACGAGTCATTCAATTGCGACACTACCCCGTGTCTTGCATGGAATATGCTTTTCGAGCGTGACAACATCATATGGGCATGTGAAGGCGATACGCTTACAATGCTGTCAACATATGTAATTTACCGCAGTATCGAAAAACCGATCATGATGACTAACCTGTATCCGTTCCTTGTCGGAATGGCAGCCCTGGCACATGAAAAGATCGATAAATTCCCTGATATAGAGGACCCTGACAACCATGCTCTGGGTGTACACTGCGGATACTTTGGTCTGGCACCGAGATGCTTCTGCAGTGAATGGACAATGCGTCCGAAAGTACTCGAAATAGTGAATGACGATGCAATTGCAGTGGACTGCCGTTTCCCGACAGGAAAGGTAACACTGGCCAAAATATACCCTGGCTTTAAGAAGCTCAGCGTCATAGAAGCCGAGATAGAAGATTATGTACAGTATCCTGGCTCAGACTGCAGAAACGGCGCCTTGATAAGGTATAAGAACGGGCATAAGGTAATGGACGAACTCTGTTCACATCATTCCCTTATAATAACTGGCGACGTAAGGCCTCAGCTCAGGCAGCTTGCAAAGGTATTCGGCTTTGAAGTGACTGAAATGTAGTTATAATTGAACAGGCTTTTAATGCCTCACCGATAGCATGATATAAAAATTCATTTTGCATCATTTTTGATATTCAAGAGCTGTCAACGGATCCCGGAGCAATGAAAGGGGTTCCGGGGCCGCTGGCAGAATCTGATTGTTGCTGAATTATTCAATTGTAATCAGGTGCAGGTGAAAAATGATAACGGCGGAAGTTATGTAAAGTAATGTTTCTGTATGCTACGTATAAAATGGAGCAATTTCCGTGAATTACTAGCATTTAATTTCATTTCGCTTTTTCGTTTCTTTTTGGTTTTGCCCGTACGAGCATTTTTATATTAACAAATATTAATGAAAATTATCGTTTATTATTGACATGTTATGCATCAACTGATATCATTTTAATATGTACTGATTATAACAAGTTGAAATAGGCATATGGCATAGAAACAGAGTAAAACCCTTGAAACAGCAACTTGGTGACGATTCAAACTGGTAACAGACAACGTACAAAATAATACAAATGATGGAGCAAATGTTATGATGATTGGTGCTAGTTCGTATATCTGGGTATCGCCATTTTCTACAAATAAGCTGGATCAACTGAAGCATGCAAAAGAAATAGGGTTTGACGTGTATGAGATTGCTGTGGAAGATCCCGATGTCATTGATGTTGAAAAAGTTCATGCTGAGGCAAAGCGCGTAGGAATAAACGTCTACGTATGCGGAGCGTATGGTGAGACCAGGGATATAAGCAGCGATGTACCGGAATACCGTCAGAACGGTATGGAATACGGGAAACGTCTTATCGACATGGCAGCTGTACTCGGTTCTCCTTATGTGGCAGGGCCCATGTACGCGGCGGTCGGCAGGACTCGTCTGGCAACGGAAGACGAAAAGAAGCGCCAAATGGATTATGCCGTGGAAAACATGAAAAAGCTCGCTGAATATGCGGCAAATAAAGGCGTTAACCTGGCAATAGAACCGCTCAACCGGTTTGAGACAGACTTCATAAACACAGTTGAACAGGGACTGCGTTTTATAGATATGATCGGCTATGACAATGTAGGATTCCTGCTTGATACATTTCATATGAATATCGAAGAAAAATCTATTCCGGATGCGATCAGGATGGCGAAAGGCAGGATATTCGATTTCCACTCCTGCGCCAACGATCGCGGAACGCCGGGCGAGGATCATTTTGACTGGCAGGCGATACGCGAAGCGCTCAAAGACGCTGAATACGTCGGCCCGGTCGTGATCGAGAGCTTTACGCCCGAGATTACCGAGATCGCCAAAGCGGTGTCCATGTGGCGGCCGTTTGCGCAAAGCCCGGATAAGCTTGCAAAGGACGGGTATGCGTTTTTAAACAGGGTGTTCAACGCCCGCTGACATGTCTCTATCGGCCAAAAGGCCGTTGAGAATACAATAAACAGGAGGAGAAGAGGACACATGACGAAAGTTCTAATGATCGTACTGTGCCTGGTTCTCGCAGC
>ENA-OWOZ01002986-OWOZ01002986.1-bioreactor-metagenome-genome-assembly--contig:-NODE-2986-length-11829-cov-3.123979_pt1 | contig 11829 bp, 14 predicted proteins | sample MGYA00238140_ERZ651804 | MGnify/ENA primary metagenome ERZ651804 (study PRJEB26910, sample SAMN07631232) | bioreactor metagenome | isolation source: Switchgrass digestor | place: USA: Dartmouth... | reverse complement strand
TATCAGGAATAATAATACTCATATCATCATTTTTGTAAGTATATTCCACAATTCGGTCATTCGGTAAAATATAGGGATTAGCAGTAAAGTTGCCTAACTCATCTACCCATATACTCGTATAATTGATTTCCTGTAATAAATAATTGACTGCTTCCAACTTTGAAGTTCCTATTTCAAATTCTCTGTCGGTTCTTAAAGTTGCATTTATGTGAGGTATATTGATTTTCCATATTCCAGCGGAGCTAATTATTTGAGTTATAGCTGTAACATAGTTAGTTCCCTTTAAGACTCGATACCTGGTATCAAATTTATCCTCTAGTAATACTAATGATGTATCAAAACATTCCACTTCCCTATAAATAGATTTTTTTCTCAAAGATCTAGTTGGAGAACTAATCATAAATACACCTAGAGGAAACTCATATTGCTTATTTAAAATAAAGACTGGTTGAACCTTATCATTCAACCAGTCTACATCCTGTAGTTCATTTTCTTTAAATTGAAAACTTCCTTTTCTTTTAATTTGAGCCAATGAATTAAGCCCTAACCTACCGCCTAATGAAGTTAATTCCCCTATTTTAGTTTCATTGTAGTTTAGTAGGTCATATCTAAAAGATACCTCTCTACTACTGTGTAGCATATCAATTATGTTTTTTTCTAGTTTAATCATACAAAACACCTTGATAATCTGTTTTTACTATTGTAAAGCCCACTTCATAGTAGCCAAATATATTTCTTTCATAATCTATGTTGAATATTGTTCCATATATATTGTCGCCATCTACATCTCTATAGAGTAGAGTTTCCTTTTTATCTATTAAACTGATTAATTGCTCTAGCTCTTCTTTGGTTCTAAGTGTAAATGTTACAGTTTTTTCTCTAGATTTAAATTCTGAAAATTCAGGCATGGGATATTCTCTGCCGTCATAATAAACTAAGCCGCCCACATTCCCCACTCTGTCGGATTTTTTAGGGCTATTTCCAAATCCATATTTAAGCTTTACAAAATTACTCGGATTATTGGCTAAAGCTAAAGTGTTCCCGCTAAATTTACACTTGCCTAATTTAATATCACTATCGGAAAAGCTTTCACCTGAGTTAATTGTCCTGACGAAATATTTATACTCTTTATTGTTTTCACCAGTATAGTCTATAAAATGATTATTCTTAACTTCTCCTATATATTCACTGTTCCTGTAAACCAATGTTTTAAGGCTTGTATCATTCGTCTTAATAGTAACACCATACTCACCGTTGTAAATTGTCATAGTGGGCTTCTGTGGCTTTACTGTAGATATAGTAAAAGTCTTTTCCGCCCAAGGTGAATATAGGTTATACTCATTCATTATCCTTAATTTAGCCTTATAAGTTCCATCTTGCAGATATTCTTTTATTTTATAGTTTCTATCGCTTGTAGAAGGAATAGAACCAGTTTCATAAATCACTTCTTCGCCTTTTAATATTTGTATCTCATATAAATGTTGCCCTTGAGATTGCCATGTGATTACAGGTCTAGCTGAATTTGTTATATCAGATATAAGAGGTATAGGAGGACTACCTATTATAGTGAAGGATTTACTTTCACTCCAAGGAGATACTTCCTCCCAATTATTATAGGTTCTTACTCTCCACGTAACATTACCACCGCTAAATGTTCCTGCTGGTAGTTCGTAGAATGTATTTTCAGTTGCTACCGTTTTGGTAATCCAGATACTTCCGCCAGTAGTGGAATATTGTAAATCAAACTTTGATTGTTTTTCATTAGGAGATCCACCTGTAAAACTCCACTCGAATCTAATAGGTTTATTCTGGTCTATATATTGGCTTATAGGTGCTATGGGAATTGGAGCCTTTTGTGGTACTACCCCTAGTTCAAAACTAGCGCTTGTATATCCACTTACTTCGTCATTACCATCTGTGGTTCTAACTCTCCACAATACGCCCCCGCTTGTACGCAATGTATTTGCCGGCATATCATAAAATTGATTAGAAGTGGTTTGATTTACTGTAGTCCAAGTAGAACCGCCATTTGTACTATATTGTAAAGTAAATCCTTTTTGTTGGTTATTCTCTTTAGAATTATGCTCCCATGCAAATCTTATAACATCACGTGGATTCAATGTTATGCCATCTGGATACAAACTTGTTGGATTTTCAGGTGGAATATCGTCATAGGTTACCCTTAAATAAGGTTTGTTTGAACTTGCTCTATGAGAATTAAAAGTTGTATGCTGGAAGAGAACTGGATTCCCACTATAATTATGTCCAAAGACAATAGAATTTGTTTTTGGTTCGGGAATCGTGATATAATTCCACCCTGATTTGAAATTCGCAATTCCAAAATCAGAGGGACTTACACTAGGCATTGCAGAACCCTCTCCAAACTCTGTGAATTTTGCTATTGTGGTATATTCACTGTACGGTCCATTTGCGTATAAACAAATTTCATTTTTTACTATCTTTTTATTTTTAGGATATAAGGAATCATCCCATCCCACGCCAAATTTACAATTGATCCCGAAATGCAGCTTTTCTGATATCGTTGGAACATATATATAACCATCAGCTCCAACTATTCGTGAGTCATTTGAACTTTTATTTATAGGTATGGTTATTTCATGTCTAGCCACGTACAACACCTGCCCTTCTTGCTTGTTTGAATTGATTGAATACATTAACAAGCTTGTATACTTCATCTACTTCGTCCATTTTTACTTGAAGAATGTAAGTGTCTCCACCACTTAATATATCTCTTGTTTCTTTATTAGTATATACTTTAGAACCTCGCGGTAAATCTACAAGCTCAGGTCCTTCTTCTCCAACAACAGCCAGCCCTCCTGGATGATAATTAGTTCCTGCTGCATAGCCTCGTATTACTGTGTTTCTCATAACTGAATTTAAGTCATTTATATTTGGCATTTGTGATAATGTTTGATTGACTTGTTTTCCTTTGCCTAGCAAAGTGTTCAACTTATCTATCAAATATCCTATTGCAAGTGCTACCCCTGCAATAATTACAGCCCATTTTGCAAACCCAAAAAACTGAGTTGTGCTTAGAGTACTATCGAACAGTTTTCCACCTTTTTTTACTAAATCAATAGCTCCTTTGGCTGCTTTCATTCCTTCGCTTATGTTTGATATTGCTTTAAACACATTGCCCAGCAGCATTAATACAGGTCCTATGGCAGCTACAATCAATCCTCCATAAACTATGAATTTTTTAGTTCCATCACTTAACTCTGAGAATTTCTGTATCATATCGTTTAACCAATCTATAATTGGCACGACAATAGGTAATATATGTTCAGAAAAACCAAGCCCTAGTTCTTTCACGCTCTCTTTAAATCTATTTAATTGACCTGTGGCGGTTTCTGATTCTCTAGCTGTAGTTCCGACTGCTATATTTGTTCTTTCTATTACAAAATTGTATCTTAATTGGACTTTTTCCGCCTCTGTCATATCTGATATTTTCTTTCTAATACCTTTAGAGTAAGCATATTCTTGAAGGGTTGCTTGTGTCATGTTAATACCAAATCGTCTCAAAGGCTCCGTTTGTCCTGTTACAATTGCATTAAGTGCATTAATTGTCTCATCTATAGTGGTATCATAGAAGTTAGCTAAATCCATTGTTCTTTCAGTTAATGTTTTGGACCACTCTTTAGTTTGTTCCATTGAAATACCCATACCTTTAAACAATGCTCCAAAGTCGGATGCCATAGTAACTGCAGTACTCCTCGCAAGTCCAAAGTCTCTGAGTGCATTTTTCGACCATTGTTCTATTTCTGCAGAATTATGTTCAAATACCACTTCCATTTTACCTAAAGCCTGTTCAAAATCAGCACCTAGCTTAAAACTTGCAGCTCCAGCAGCTAAAATAGGAGTTGTTAACTTCATTGTCATATCCTTGCCTATTTGACCCGTTTTATCCGCTAGATCCTTCCACTCCTTTGACGTTTTTCCTAATATTGTTCTCTGTTCTTCTAACTCCTTGGTAACTTTATCTAGTTCAGCTCTAGTTTGTCCTAGTTTTGCTTCAGCTATTTCTAAATTAGTAATAGCATTTTGAACTGCTTTAGTATTATTACCTTGTGCATTCTTTGCTTCTTCTAATTTTTTTCTATAAGCTTCTACTTCTTGTTCTTGAATTTTCATCTTTTGGCTTAAATAATCATATCGTACACCTAATCTATCTATTTCTTTACCGCTAGCAGCAGCTTCGGCACTAGACTTCCTAAATTCTGCATTTAAAACTGCCATCTGCCGCTTGACATTTGGTATACCTTCCTTGACCTCGTCATAATCAAATTCTAGTTTTATCTGTCTTTTATATCCTCTGAAACTGGCCACTATCTCACCACCTTATTTGAGGAAGTCTCTCATCGAATCCACATAAATCGTTTGAGGTTTTCTTTCAATCCCATTAGCATTTATCTCTAAGATCCTAATTGTTTTTGCTGTACTGCTTTTAAAAAACTCTTCCTCTGGCCTTCCTAGTTTAATGCAATATGCAAAATAAAGAGTTTCCCAAAATGTATTGTCTATGCAAACTGTTTGTTGAATTTCTCCACTTCCTCCAGAAACTTTTTTTTTGAATTTTCATCAGCTGTAGTCATGAAATTATCTATAAGCAAATTCATTATTTCAACCGCTAAAGGTTCTCCTCCACCAATAGTGATTGCTTCAGCTTCTTCTAAAGTAACAGTCTTGTCTAATACCTTCATCCCACAATAAAGGATCTTTGATACAAAGTCGTACGGTCGCTTCTGCATTTCTTTCATAGCTTCTTCATCAATCTTGCCGAATTCGTCTGTATAAATAATAAAAGCTTCGTTGTTAAACAAAGCTTTCTTTATCGTTCCATCAGCAAATTCCATTATGAGTGGTTCTATTGGTTTAATTGATACTCTTGCCATAAATAATATCACCTCATTTAGATAAATAAAAAAGCACTCTTTAGAGTGCCTTGCGTGTATTTATTTCTTTCAATCTTTTTCTTTTTATTCTTAACAATATATGTGATAACACTGGATAGATAATTGAGCTAATAATTAAAATTCTTGATACAAATAAACCTAATTCCTCACCTAGTAAAAATATTGGTAAGTTAACTATTATTGCAAATAATGCTACAATCAAGAATAGTATAATTAATATCCCGGTAAATGGATTATAAGTAATAACAGATGAATCAAGTATTAAATCGATAAAAAGATTACCTGAATTTCTTTTCAGTAGCCTACCTGTTTTATCATACTCATTGAAAATTCTTTTTGCTTTTCTGTTATGTCCCTTTGGTATTACTATCGTCAATGCTAAATCATTTTCAAAATCTCTAAAAATATTCATCAGTCCATCTTCTATTGTTATTTTCTTTATTTCTTCATTCGTTAATTTTATTTTAGTATCAGTCTCTGATTCGTAATAAAGGATTCTTTCTTTATTAGCATTTAAAATATTCCCTGCTCCATCTTTCCACCTAATATCCATATACACCCCTCCCTTTTCCATTATTATACAATAATTTCATAGGAAGGGGTACATGAATTTTACCCAGCTGTAGGAGCAGATATTGTATCTGTAGTTTGTACTTTCTTAAAGAAATTTTGAACCATTTCATCTGAAATTTCTTCATCTTCTGTGTCTATCATTGTGTAGAATCTACCTAGGCTATCATGCTCTAATGCTGAAATTACTATAGTATCAGTCGAATAATTGACATTCTCTTCTGATTGCCTATTTGTCTCTTCAATTGGTGTAGCTTGGCAGTATACGAACCAAAATAACTCTTTTTTACCTCCAGTTTTTTCAACTTCCCATCCTATTGCAAATGGGTTTGGTTCATCTTCAGAAGTACCTGATTCTACACCATTTACCACTTTTACACCTTCCATATATCTACGCCATTTTGTAGGAAGTTTATTTAAACTTACGGTTATCTGATACGCAATTTTCTTTGATGTTTCTTTCTGAATTTTACCATCTCCATATAGCTGCCCAGAGGATATTTGAGGAACTTTTCCTATTTCCATGGCACCAACTACAAGCTCAGGTGTACTAGGAGTTATAGTTCCTTCAGGAGATTCTGTTATCTCTGCTAAATGAACATTTTTGACATTTATTTTAACTTCAGGCATTACCTAATACCTCCTCTTCAACATAATTAAATCTTAAAACTTTATGATAGTACTTAACATTACTAAAACTATCATCATTATCACCACTATAAGCTAATCTAAAATTATTAGCTTTCAATAGATCCTTTACCTGTTTAACCACTTCTGTATAATCTACAGTAGAAAATATGTCTACTTGTAAGACTCCGCCAAATTCTTTTCCTTCACCATCTCCATATAAATTGTCACTTTCATTAAAAAAGTGATAGCTAATTCCTATTTTAGAGCTACCACTTATGTTTGGTCTTGAAATATATTGGACTGGTACATTTAAGGGTTTTAATATATCAGCTACTTTTTGTATCACTTTATCACCTCTACTTCATAACTTCATCCCAAATCTTATCTATTTCCCTGTCAAATTTTGCTATGGCATTATCCATAAAATGAGTAGGGGTTGAATGGAGGTTCCCATCATTCACCAGATGCCATAATGTACCTGTCATTTTGCCACCTCTTACACTTACATACTTCTCTCCCCATTTGTTCGTCTTTATAGTCCTTTTTACATCATCAGCCATAGCAGGTCTACCCTTATAACGTACTGCTAGAGGTCGTCTATGCTTGTTTAACTCTGCTACAACAAATTCTCTTAGTATATCTCCTGATTTTCTTAACATTTCTTCTCTTGCCATTTCTGCCTCTTTTTGTATTTGAGTTAAATACATTTGTAGTCCTTGATCATCTTCAAAAGTTACATTAAAACCCATATCAATCACCTACATATCATGTTTGACCTCATATGCCTTTATCGCTAAATACATTCTGCTATTATCCAAAGGCAATATTCCCTCTATTTCAAAGCATCTATTATCAAGTTTAATCCTCATTTTCTCATCCAGATCAGTTCTATATCTAATAATAAATTCTACATCTGTTCTTACATTAGCTGCTCTAGCTGCATATAAATTTCTTCCTCTTAACCATCTGCTTTCTGCCCATATACTAATATAGTCCTCATACTCATCTAAGGCCTGAAATGGCCCTTCTGAATCGACTTTCTTTTGAAAGGTAATATAGGTATCAAATACCCTTTGTGCATCTTTTAAGGCTAATCGTCTATCCTTCATCTTCTACCACTTCCTCAGTTACTTTTACTGCCTCCATTAGTTGCAATCTTACTATTTGCCTTTGAAAGTTTTCTTCAAAGTACTCAACAGCATTGTTGTAATAATACCTACAATAATCTAATAAGAGGGACTTTGCCAGCCCCTCTTTTTCAAAATCTAGGTCTGTTACTGTTAGATCTTTTAAATATTCTTGTCCTCTATTGATTATGTTTTGCAAATAAGCATCTTCATTATCCCATGTAATTTTAAGATAATCTTTTAATTCTTGTAAAAGGGACATATTATCCCTCCCTTAACTTTTCAATCATCTCAGCCTTAGTCATTCTCATGTTTAATTCAATTCCTACATCTTGTCCATGTTCGACTAACTGGGTCTTGGTCATACCCTCTAAGTCTAACCCAGTCGTTTCAACTGACTTAGAGGACATTATTCCCCCGCCTCTTGGATCACCTTTACCTTTTGGATTAAAGGTTGTAGATCTGTAATGTCCAATACAATGAAGTCGTTGTTATCTTTAGGCTGTCCATGACCCAAGAATCTAATCTTATAGGCCCTGTAATCTTCCAGGAACTTGTAGTCATCAGAATACTCAATCTTCCCATCCTTAACCAAGCCCATACCCATAAAATACTTATCTGCCATTCCTATTACTGCTTTTCCTTCTGGTATCTCTGTAGATTGAATTATTCTAGTTGGATATGGTAGTACATCATTAGCATATGTTCCGTCTGGCCTTCTTATTGTAGTAGCTGGCATTATCTTTCTAAAGTAATCAACTGGATTTACTACCATGATTAAATTCCTAACTACTCTAGTAAATCCTTTTTCATTTTTTGCAAGGTCAGCTAATATATCTCCATAGGTAGCAGGCTCTAAATCAGTTACTTTGATAGCAGTTTTTTCTGGATATTCTCCATCTACTACTGCTCCTTGTAAATCTCTAATCATACCTATAGGCATGTTCTTGCCTGTCCCTTTTATAATCCCATACTCTAAACCAAACGCTAGAGCCTCATACATAACTTCTCTTACATATCTATCTAACCATTCTGGTCCTAAATCTAACATGTCTTGAGATACTAACATATAAGCAGATAGCTTGTTTTGTCCTAATTGAATATCTTTGAATCCACTTTCTAGCTCCTTGGTGATTTCAGAGTTCAAAGGGCCCCAATGTGCTAATTGCCTTGTATTGGTATTAAGTAAGAATCTTACCAATCCTGTAACATTTTTAAAATCAATTACACTTAATAGCTCATGTTCTGCTTTTAAATCTTCAAATACTTCATTGATTACAGTTTCAGGCATAACTACATCTAAATTGTTTACACTATTAGGAGCTTCTTGCATTGCTTTAATGACTTTTTGATAAAATTCTCTTTCTTTAGAAGTTAGCTGCCTAACTCCTCTAGTAACAAGTATGTTGCTATCTTGTATTGCTACAATTCCCTTTGCTTCTCTTAATACTGTTTGCTCAATACTAGCCATATAATCTGTAAAAGCCTTACTAAACTCTTCTGTATTACCTTCTTCTAGCGCTTGTTTTATTTTGCCCCTATATTCTTCTTTAGTTTTATCTTGCATGTCTGGATTATCTACACCAGCAAAAAGTTGTAAATTCATTTTTCTTTTATTCATTATTTATCCTCCTCCTTATTTTTTAGCATTAAAAAAAGCCTTCATCATTTCTAAAGGCTTATTTATAGGTTCTTTATTTTTTTCTGTAAAATCTTTCTGATTAATCAATTTTTGTTCTAATTTTTTAATTTCTGTTTGAATGATTGTCTCTAGCTCTTCCTTATCAATGTTTACATTTACTGCAGCTACTTTTTCAGACCCTTTTGTGATTTTCTGCATTAAAGATTTTCTAATGCTTTGAGTTGCTACCTCTTTTTCTTCAGCTTCAACTAATTTTGTAGCAAATCCCATTTCTAAAGCTTCTTGCCCATTGATCCATGCCTCATCATCCATCATCTCTTTTAGTTCTTCTTCTGTAATATTTACAATATTCATATAAGCATTAATGCTTGCTTGAGTGATTTTTTCTAAATCATCTGCTTGTTTTCTCAATTCTTCAGCGTTTCCACTTGCCCAGGTCCATGCATTGTGTATCATAAGTAATGATGTATCACTCATAATTCTTTCATCTCCTGCTGCAAATATAACACTTGCTATACTGCAAGCAAAACCATCTACATAAGTTGTGACTTTAGCTTTGTGTCTTTTTAGTGCATTATATATCGCTAATCCTTCCGCCACTTCTCCGCCATAGGAATTTATATAAACATTTATGTGCTCAATGCTTTCGTCTAGCTCTTGTAATTCCTTTGATAGAGTGTAGCTTGATACATCACTTTCTAGCCATGGCCAAGAGGTTATATCTCCATAAATATAAATATCTGCTGTTTTATTTTCTGTGTCCTGATAGAGAGAGTAATATCTTTTCCTCATCTAATCACCTCCCTTTCATATAATCTCCTACTCTATAAATTAGTTTTATTTCATAAACATCTTTTGCTATCTTACCTACTTTGAAAATATGTTCATCTCTGTTTACTTGTTTAATTCTTTTGACCTCATCTATTCCTTTGACAATTAATGTTCTTATAGTTGTATCACTTATTATCATGTTCCCATCATTGCCATTGTTAATCCTGTCCCCCTCCATCGTCGCCACCTCCTTGATAGTTGCTGATACTTCCTTCTTCTAAAACCTTATCTAATGCCTCTAGGTTTTTCGTTATAAATCTCATTTGACCTATATCCCCTCCTAACGGTTCCTTGCCCAATATCCTCAATATATCATCAATAGTCAATGCTGCATTTCTATTTAATAAGTCAATAGAATTTGCTACATCCCTTAAATCTACTGCCTTTATGTTAGATGTATCTAATTTTGCATAGGTTCTTTCTTTAAATAATTTATAACCATACATCTTTCTGTTTATTTCATCTGTAATTAGCCTTGCTAGAGGGTTAATGCAGAATGTAATAAAGTTGTTTACTGCATCTTTAGTGTCTACTGTATCACCTTTTAATATGCTAGGAGGTATTCCAAAAGCTATAGCTATAAAACTAAACATATCATCTATAAAATTCTTAGTTTCTCTACCACTATCATTAGATTTACTACCCTTAGCTTCAGTTATTTCTGTGTATTCAAATCCATCACTTTCAGGATATACAGCATCTTTAGAAGGATCCATAAAATCTTTCATTGTTTCTCTAATGTATTCTTGTAGTTTCTTTTCATCATCTAATCCTTTAGGAAGATTAGTAGGTATTTTAAGTTTCCCTTTTCTAGTCTTGCTCTTTTGATATCCCTTAATACTTGATGCAATAAGTTTACTGTAATCTTTGTATATACCTTCTAATGCAAATTTAATATCTGTATTGTCATCTTTCAAATACAAAACTTGATTTTCAAACCATATATCATTTAGTGAATAATCTCCTATTGTAATGTTTGAATACCTGTTTTCTTTAAATGCAAATTCCTCTCTTATAAAGCTATCAGCTAAATACATTTGATTATTTTGAAGCAATATTAAAACTTCGCCGTTTCTCAATAATTTATCTATAGTGTTTTTCCAAAATAAAGAGGCTGATGTATTTTTATTAGCTTCAACATTGAAAAGATAGTAGTTTTTCTTTTTGACTTCTTTGCCTTCTTCAAATGTTTGAAATTCAGCCCTTGATATTGTTCTTGCTATTAAGTTTATACTGGCTTCTATTATTAGTATTTTGTAAAAAGCATTGCTATCTAAATCAACACTACATGTTTTCAAGCTTATTTCATCATTTCCTCTAAAAATTCTATCTAAAAAATCTATTAATGCCACTTACTCACCTCCTAGCTAAAATGTAATAGTGCCTATAAGTCTTGGTCTACCGCTTTCTTGCAATTCATTGTCTTTAGTCAAAGCATGTATTAGTGCAAAGAAGCCATCTGTTTTTCTAGTCAGTGGCTCAATTTTCTTATATGTTACATTTCCTTTTTTATCTATATCTTTATAAGTATTGTTTATATACCATCTCATTGTAGGATTGTCCCCAAACACTACCTTCTCTTGTGCAAACATAGTGTCTATCATTGGGGCCAATTTCCCATGGGTTACAGATCCACTCCTACATACACTCAGGGGTAATCCTCTTTTATCAAATTCTTCTCTCAATAAACTTGCTCTGTAATCATCTGCTACTATATCAATGATATGATACTCTTTTGCTTTTTCTATAAACCAATCTGCTATATATTCAGGACTAATTAATTCATCATTAATTATAGTTATAAGACCTTTTTTTTCCATTTCCCTAACTGGGAAATTAATTTTTCTATTCTCCATCTTTAAAGCCTTATGACAAATAAAAGTATGCTCTATCCAATATCTCATACCATTATACTTAAACAATAATCCTACACTTGCAAAGTCAGTTATTTGTGCATAGTCAACTGCTCCTATACACTGCAAACCCTTTATTTCATCATAAGGTATAGGTTTATTAGTTTTTAATATTTTTCCCCATGGAACTGCTGGAGTATACATATCCTCTACAGGATAATTCATCCTTTTAGTCATAAAGT
>ENA-OWOZ01002983-OWOZ01002983.1-bioreactor-metagenome-genome-assembly--contig:-NODE-2983-length-11835-cov-2.857969_pt1 | contig 11835 bp, 10 predicted proteins | sample MGYA00238140_ERZ651804 | MGnify/ENA primary metagenome ERZ651804 (study PRJEB26910, sample SAMN07631232) | bioreactor metagenome | isolation source: Switchgrass digestor | place: USA: Dartmouth... | reverse complement strand
GGACTATGCCCTGGCGTATGCCGCCGGAATAGGCGCAGGAAGGGCGGGAATCCTTGAAACAACCTTCAAAGAGGAAACCGAGACAGACCTGTTTGGCGAGCAGGCAGTGCTGTGCGGAGGAGTTACCGAATTGATGAAGGCTGGTTTTGAAACTCTTGTAGCTGCAGGATACCAGCCGGAAATAGCATACTTTGAATGCATACACGAAATGAAGCTCATAGTAGATCTGATAAACCAGGGCGGATTTTCCTTCATGAGATATTCCATCAGCGATACGGCTGAATACGGGGACTACATTACCGGCAAAAGGATAATAACTGAAGAAACAAGAAAAGAGATGAAGAAAGTCCTTGAAGAAATACAAAGCGGCAAGTTTGCATCCAACTGGATAACGGAAAATGCTTCGGGCGGAAGGGCAAATTTCCTTGCCATGAGGCGCAGGGAATCCGAACACCAGCTTGAAAAAGTCGGGGCAGAGCTTAGAAAGATGATGAGCTGGCTTAAGAAGTAAGCTTTGCAACATTCACCGGCATAAGCAGCAGAGGATATATTTCGCGAAACAAAAATAGAAAGATAAAACTTGAAAGGCAGATGGATAGGGTACGGGCAATGGGTGCAGGAAGCCATATGCACGAGCCCCTAAGCCCTATCACCTGCGTTCAAGCCCACGGATATTTATGAATATGAGATTGATAGCAGGAGGGTTCAAAATGGCTACTCGAATCAAGATTTTTGATACCACTTTAAGGGATGGGGAGCAGACTCCCGGCGTTAACCTGAACATTCAGGAGAAGCTTGAAATTGCAAGGCAGTTAGCGAGACTCGGTGTTGATGTAATAGAAGCCGGCTTTGCAATAGCTTCTCCAGGCGATTTTGAAGCTGTAAAGGCAGTTGCCCAAAACATAAAAGGCGTGACAATAGCAAGCTTAAGCAGAGCGGTTGAAAAGGATATAGACAGGGCGTGGGAAGCGGTCCAGTACGCAGAAAGGCCGCGTATCCACACATTTATTGCTACATCTGACATACACATGAAATACAAGCTCAAAATGACAGAGCAAGAAGTTTTAGAAAGGGCTGTGGCCGCAGTCAAATACGCAAAAAAGTACTGTGAGGACGTGGAGTTTTCTCCTGAGGACGCAGGCAGAACCAGGGTTGAATTTCTGTACAAGGTTCTGGAAGAAGTGATCAAGGCAGGAGCGACGGTCGTAAACATACCTGATACGGTAGGTTATACGATGCCTGTGGAGTTCGGGAAGCTTATAAGGGGCATAAAGGAAAATGTGAGCAATATCCACAAAGCGGAGATCAGCGTCCACTGTCACAATGACTTAGGACTAGCTACTGCTAATTCTTTAGCGGCGATTTCTGCTGGTGCTACTCAGATAGAGTGCACCATAAATGGTATTGGAGAAAGAGCTGGGAATGCTGCCTTAGAAGAGATAGCTATGGCCTTGTATGTGCGGCAAGATCGCTTCCAAGCTCAAACTTCTCTTAACTTGCAGGAAATATATCGCACTAGCCGCTTGGTGAGTAGGCTCACCGGGATGCTCGTGCAACCCAACAAAGCCATAGTGGGACAGAATGCTTTTGCTCATGAGGCCGGTATTCACCAGGATGGAGTGCTTAAAGATAAATTGACTTACGAGATAATGGATGCTCAGCTCATCGGTAGAGATGCTCCCGTTCTCCAACAGTTCCTGAACCAACGAATGATCCTTCGTAATTTGCTTAATGCCCTCTTTGCCAATCCAATACCCACGGCTGTCTCCAACATGCCCTATACATACCTTGCCCTGATGGAAATAGGCCAGTGTCAGGGTTGTCCCCATACCGGAGAGTTGGCTTTCAGTCACAGAGCTGGTATATACCTTTTCATTCGCCTGCTCGATCGACTCCACGATGAAATCCCGGATATCCTTTGCCTGATCTATGTCCTGTTCCTTTTCAGCGAAATAATTTAAAATGCTTTCAACCACCATCTTGCTGGCAATGTCTCCTGCATTATGCCCGCCCATTCCGTCCGCCACCATAAACAGATTGGACAGGGCATGATCCCTTGCAGGTATAAAATAACAATCTTCATTGGATTTTCTTACCTTTCCCTGATGACTGAAGGCACCATATTGCAGCTGCATCCCTCACCCCTCCTACTGTGAGCTATTCCTATCTTTGAGATAGCCCCGTTTCAGTTGGCCGCAAGCTCCTTTGATATCCTGACCCAGTTCCCTTCGCCTGGTCACGGCGATGCCTGCACTGGATAAAATACTAATAAAACGTCCAATCCTTTCTTCCGAACTCCGCTTATAATCTGTTTCTTCGATCTCATTGACCGGAATGACATTCACATGACAGGGAAAGCCTTTTAGTAGCCTTGCCAATTCCTCTGCATGCTCCCTTTTATCGTTTACTTCCTCTATTAAAGCATATTCAAAAGTAACTCTCCTGCCGGTCCTGTGAAAGTAATATTTGCTGGCTTCAATCACCTGCTGTATGGAATAAGCCCCTCCCACCGGCATGATTCTCTTTCTCAGCTCATCATTGGGTGCATGAAGGGATATGGCCAGCGTAATCGGCAAGCCCTCATGGGCCAGTTTCATCATCCCCGGTACCAAACCGCAGGTCGATAATGTGATGTTTCGAGCACTGATATGAAGGCCCAGGGGATGGTTGACCAAACGCAAAAATTTGATGGTGTTGTCATAATTGTCCAGGGGTTCCCCGCTGCCCATCAGGACGATATTCTTTATAGCCCGCTCTTTTTCCGATGCCAGCTCGCTGTTCACCTGCAAAACCTGGGCCAGCATTTCACCCGGCTTAAGGTTCCGAACCAGGCCTTCCTTTGTTGAGGCACAAAAGCTGCATCCCATTCTGCACCCCACCTGGGTCGATAAACACAGGGTATTCCCATATTTATACTTCATTGCAACACATTCTATTATATTATCATCCGGTAATAAAAACAAATACTTTGTTGTCTGCCCATCCTTCGAGGAAAGCTTTTGGATGATCTTCACGCTGCTGATCCGGTAGCGGCTTTTGAGCTTCTCCCTTAATTCCTTTGGCAAATCGGTCATTTGATCAAAGTCCTTCACTCCCCGGTGCATCCACTGAAAGATCTGCCTGGCCCTGAAGGCCTTTTCCCCTAAGTCGGATAAAATTGCTTCAAGCTCTTCCGCCGTAGCGTTTAATAAGTCCATTTCAATCATGATACACCCATCCTTCGTAGCCTCGAAATGAAAAAGCCGTCAATCCCGTCCCTGGACGGAAGCAGCTGCAGCATGCCGGGCCTTGTGACCTGATGTACAAGTTTTTCCGGTAGTTCTTTGGTAAAATCATCCATCTGAAAATCCGGATGGGCCCTTAGGAATCGTTCAATCATGTTTTGATTCTCATCCTGATTCATGGTACAGGTACTGTAAACCAAATATCCTCCCGGTTTTACATAGCGGGAGCAGCTTGTGAGGATATTCCACTGGATCTTCAGCAGATCCTTTAGTTGCCCTTGATCCAGTCTTAATTTGATGTCTGGTTTTTTGTGTATCACGCCCCATCCCGAACAAGGGGCGTCGATCAGCACCCGATCCATTTTTGAATCAAAATCGGGATAAAAGACCTGAGCATCTTGCTTGCGCGGTTTTACAATTTCCGCTCCCATTCTGGTTGCATTCCAGGCGATCAAATCGACTCGATGGGAATGAATGTCCCAGGCATGGACTTCCCCTTCCATCTGCATCTTCTCGGCGATGTGTACAGCCTTTCCGCCCGGTGCACTGCAGGCATCCAGGATTCTTTCGCCCTTCCGGGGACTCAAGATATGGGTGACAAGCATGGAGCTCTCGCCCTGTACTGTAAAAAAGCCCCTGTTGTAATAAGGGTTGTTCTCTATATCTGCAGCATTCTCCAGCCTCAGGGCTTCCTCCATATAGAGCCCCGGATGGACATGGATGCCTTGCTGCGACAGGAGCTCTGTCAGCTTCTGTTTGTCCGTTTTCAGGGCATTGACGCGAATGGTAACAAAGCCCTCCCCGCTGGCTGGCAGCAGCATCATTTTCGCTTTTTCCAAACCAAAATCCTTCACCCATTTTTCCACCAGCCAAAGGGGGAAGCTGTAGGTCAAGGACAGATGCCGGATCGGGTCCTCATCCTCTGCAGGGAAATGAATGCCCTCCCGATTGCGGGCAATATTCCGAAGCACGCCGTTGACAAATCCGGCCAGGGCTTTGGGGCCGTATTTTTTAGCCAGCTTCACCGATTCGTTGCAGGCAGCCGAATCGGGAACACGATCCATATATAAAATCTGATAACAGCCCATTCTTAAGATGTTTTCGAGCCAGGGATTTGCCCTTTTTATACTGGCGAATTTCCCAATCACCCAATCCAATGCTATTTGTTTCTCCAGGGTACCATATACCAGTTGGGTGACAAAGGCCGAATCCTTGCCCTCCAGCTTGGCTCTTCTCAGATGCTCCTTCAAACTGATATTGGCATACTTTTTATCATGATTGACTTCCTTGAGGATGAAAAGCGCCGTTTCCCTTGCCTTATCTACTTGATTTTCCATATGCACCGTCCATTTCGAAATAACTTTTATGCCCTAATCCCTCTTTTTCCCTCTTACAGCCAGCCGAGCCTTTCCTCTTCCAATCGTAACAAGAGACCGGAAAACGGATTTTCAAGGCAAACGCATTTAAAAATCCAGAATCCAGTCTCAGCTTTTAAGCCCATTAGTCCAATTCCGGCGAATTCCCGAAAACAGATCCGACGGGCAACTTATTTCCGACTAAAAATACTGTATCCTCCATTGGCTTGCCCCCGGCTTCCTGAATCTGGCTAAGCCTTAAAAAGCCCTCTCCGCAAGATACGATGATCCCGTTCTTCAGATCCGCTTCCATAATCTGGCCTGGTTTTCCGACCCCGGAGTATTCCCATTCTTCGGCTTTCCAGATTTTCAGCCTCTTTTCTCCCAGGTAGGTGAAAGCTCCCGGCCATGGAGTCAGGCCTCTAATCAAATTCCTTATATTGCGGGCGCTTTGCTTCCAATCAATTTCACCCATGGACTTATCTATTTTCATGCAATAGGTGGCCTTCTCCCCATCCTGGGGTTTTCCCTTTGGTTTTCCCTTTTCGAAAAGCGCCAAGGCCTCTCCAAGAAGCTCAGCACCCAGCTTTGCCAATCGGTCGTGGAGCTCTCCCGCGTGCTCATCAGGATATATCCTTGTGCTCCTTTGTAGAATAATATCGCCGGTATCCATGCCCACATCCATATACATGATGGTTACACCGGTTTCCTCTTCTCCTTCAATCAGAGCCTGTTGAATAGGGGCTGCTCCCCTGTATTTGGGAAGCAGGGATGCATGAACATTAATGCAGCCCAGGGGAGGGATATCAAGAACCGTTTTGGGCAGGATCTGTCCGTAGGCAGCCGTTACGATCAAGTCCGGGGCCAGTTCTTTTAGGGTTTCGACAAAAGCGCTGTCGCGAACCTTTTCCGGCTGAAATACGCTTAAACCCTTTGAAAGGGCCCACTCCTTCACAGGGGGAGGGGCCAGTTTTTGCCCTCTCCCCTTGGGACGGTCGGGCTGCGTCACAACGCCAATGATTTCATATCCCCTCTGGTATATGGTCTCCAGGGAAGGTATGGCAAATTCAGGAGTGCCCATAAAAACGATTCTCAACATAGCTCATCCCTCCAATGTGCCGGGTATCACTTTATCAATATACAGCACTCCGTCCAAATGGTCGATTTCGTGGCAAAGGGCAATGGCCAAAAGGTCCGTGCCTTCCAATTCTATCTTTTCACCTTTCCGATTCAGGGCCCGTACCTTCACCCATTGGGGCCTTTTTACCTTTCCCGATAAACCGGGGATACTGAGGCAGCCCTCTACTTCCTCCTGCTCCCCTTTGCTGTCAACAATCTCCGGATTTATGAGCTCGATTGGTCCATCCCCCACATCGATGACGACAATTCGCTTCAATATGCCCACCTGTGGGGCAGCCAAGCCAACTCCGTTTGCATGATACATGGTTTCCAGCATATCATCCAAGAGCTGAAGTATTTTGTCATTGATCTCGTCTACGACTTTGGATTTTTTTCTGAGGACCTCATCTTGCTGGTAAAGCTTGATTTCACGCAGTGCCATTTCTATCATCTCACTTTCTATCAAACCGCTAGGTAACTATTTTTCCGTCCAGAAAATATTTTTCTTTATCCGTCATGCCACTGTACCCTTCAAGATGAAAGGCTTACAAAAGGCTGACCGGATAGAAATCGATAACGATGCTTTCCTCTATTGAATGAAATTGGGCCAGACACTCTTCAATGAGCTCATGATAGGAGCTTTTAAAAAGCACTTCCGGCCTTATCCGCAATAAAACGTGCCACCTGTATTGATTGTTGATCTTCGTAAGAGGCGCGGGATAAGCTCCGAGGTCTATAAGGCCTTGATTCCTTAGCAGATTTCCGTTGATTCTTTCCTTCAACCAGGCAGCAAGCTCATTGGTTCTCTCAGCCACTGACTTTTCCTTTTCCCCAATGAGCAGTATCCTGATGATATGGGAAAAGGGGGGATATTGGAACTCCCGCCTGAACTTAAGCTCCTTTTGATAAAATCCCTGGCAATCATGATTTGCCGCCATTACAATAGCATAATGCTCCGGTTGATAGGTTTGTACGATGACCTTTCCGCCTTTCATTCCCCTCCCTGCACGGCCGGCCACCTGTGTAATCAGCTGAAAGGTTTTCTCACAGCTCAAGTATTCCGGTAGATTGAGGGAAGTATCAGCGGCGATCACCCCTACCAGGGTCACCTCCGGAAAGTCCAGTCCCTTTGCGATCATCTGAGTGCCCAGCAGGATATCATACTCCCGCTCGCGAAAGCTCCTTAAAATCTTCTCATGGGCCCCTTTTCGTGAGGTCGTGTCCATATCCATTCTGACCGTTCTGGCCTTGGGGAAGAATTTTTTTAGTTCTTCCTCCACCCTTTGAGTCCCTGCTCCGAAATGCTTGATATACCTGCTTTTGCACCTGGGGCACAGAGAAGGATAGGGATACTCTGCTCCGCAGTAATGGCATTTTAACATCCTTTGATCGGCATGATATGTCAGCGAGACATCGCAGTGCCGGCATTTCATTACAAAACCGCAGGATCTGCAGGAAACAAACTGAGCATAGCCGCGCCTGTTTAAAAGCAGAATGGCCTGCTGGCCGCATCTTAAGGTTTCCTCCAGGGCCAGATACAGGGACTGGCTGAAGATGCTCCGGTTTCCCTTCTCAATCTCCTGCCTCATGTCTACGATTTCCACCGAAGGAAGGGCTTCCCGGTTTACCCGGTTTTTCATCCGGATAAGGGTATAGAGGCCTTCTTCTGCCCAATACAGGTCTTCAACAGACGGAGTAGCCGTGCCGATCACCAGCACTGCTCTCTCCAGCTCACATCTTTTTTTCGCAATCCCCACAGCATGATACCTGGGCTGTGCATCAGACTTATAGCTGTCTTCATGGGCTTCGTCGATGATGATCAAGCCCAGCTTCTTAAGCGGTGCAAAAACGGCCGATCGGGCGCCGACTACAATGCTGACTTCCTGATTTTGAATTCTGCGCCACTCATCATACCTTTCTCCCAGGGAAAGGCGGCTGTGCAGAATAGCTACCTGATCCCCAAAGCGGGATTTAAACCTGCCAACCGTCTGGGGGGTCAAAGAAATCTCCGGGACCAGCACAATGGCCTGCTTACCGAGTTCCAGCACCTGCTGTACCGCCCTTAGATATACTTCCGTTTTCCCGCTGCCGGTCACTCCGTGTAGCAAAAAAAACTTGCTTTCTTCTTTCCTTAGGGCTTCTGTCAGCATGGCGACGGCACTTCGCTGCTCATCCGTCAGCTCCGGAGGAGGGCTGTTTTCCAGCGGAACACTCTGGGGTTCCCTGTAGATCTCCTCCTCAACGATTCGAATCCATCCCCTCTTTTCCATGCTCCTTAAGCTTTCGTAGGATACCCCGATCCTTTCGCGTATTTCCCGCATCAAGAGCCCGTCTGTGTCCTGTAAGACCCTGAGGGCTTCGGCCATGTTTCTGGATCTCTTTTCTATGGATAAAATGGTCTGGTCAATGTCATCATCCAGATTCAGATAAACTACCTTTTCCACCTTTTTTTTAATATTTACCCGGATTCCCGGAGGGATAAAACACCGAAGGGCTTCGATGGTTAAACAGTGATATTCCTCCTTCATCCATTGAATCAGCGGTATAAATTTCTCCGAGAGAATTGCATCGTCATCAAGCGCTTTTAGAATGGGCTTTATCCGCTCCTTTGGAATATCCACCTGCTCCTCCAATGCAACAACGTAGCCTTCAACGGTGCTGTTATGCAGTCCAAAGGGAACCAGTACCCTCGTTCCTATCGTTATTTTATCCACAAGCTTTTCCGGTATTTCATAATGAAAGACCCGATCCAACGAGGGATGTGCTCGGTCAATGATAATTCCGGCATAACGCACCTGACCCATTATCCCCTTTCCTTTTTTCTATAGAGAAAACAAAAGGGTACCGTGTACCCTTTTAGTCTTTCTTGAAATCAGATATTGAAACCCTTGCCAAAATCTCATCCATTAAACGATGAGCTACGGCCTTTTTACTCATCAGGGGTATCGCGATGGACTCGCCCTGCCGAGTAAATAAGATCCCTTGATTTGTATCCTCTGCAAAGCCAGTCTCAGGTTCGCTGACCAAATTGGCAAACACAAAGTCCAGATTTTTCTTGAGCATCTTATCCCTGGCATATTCTTCGATTTTTTCAGTTTCTGCAGCAAAACCGACAAGAATGCGATTTTCTTTTATCCGGCCCAATTCCTTTAAAATATCGGGATTGCGCTCAAGCTCCAATACCAATTTATCCGAATCCTTCTTAATTTTTTGGCTGCTGAAAACTTTAGGCCGGTAGTCTCCCACTGCAGCAGATTTGATCACCATCTGACAGAGAGGAAACAGTTCCATGACCTTCTGATACATCTCTATAGCCGTTTCCACTTTGTAGACATTGGCTCCTGCAGGGGGCTCTATGGAAACAGGGCCGGTAACCAGATCCACAACAGCACCTCTCTCCAAACAGGCCTCGGCAATGGCATATCCCATTTTGCCGGAGGAAGGGTTGCTGATGAACCTTACGGGATCAATAGGCTCGCGAGTCGGCCCGGCCGTTACCAAAACCCGAACCCCTTTTAAATCCTCTTTCTGATGGAAGAATCTGACGATCTCATCTACAATATCATCGATATCGGCCAGCTTTCCCTCACCGACATCACCGCATGCCAGCCTCCCTTTGGCCGGAGCGATAAAGCCATAACCCAGCTCCTTGAGCATCCGGATGTTCCTCTGGACAATGGGATTATTGTACATCACAGTGTTCATAGCAGGAGCGAACAGGACCTTGGCCGGAGTTGCCATAATCGTGGTGGAAAGCAGATCGTCGGCAATTCCACTGCATACCTTGCCCAGTATATTGGCTGTTGCCGGCGCCACCACGAAAAGGTCCGCCCACTTGGCCAGTGAAATGTGATCCAGCTCCCATTTTTCCACACCACCAAAAGTATCGTGATATACCGGATTCCCGGACAGGGTCTGGAAAGTGAGGGGGTGAACAAAGTTCAAAGCATTGGGGGTCATGATGACCTTGATCTTGGCTCCCAGCTTGATCAGGCGACTTGTCAGCTCCGCGGCTTTATAGGCCGCTATTCCGCCTGTTACCCCTATGACGATTTTCTTTCCCTTTAACATACGCAGCTCCTATTTAATTCCTTCTTTTGTTCGTCTATAGTGAACCTTGTCGTTAAGGACTTCATAGATGGCAATCGTAACAGGTTTATCAGTGGGTACGGAAACCATCGGCTTGGACCCGGCAACAATCTGCCTTGCCCGCTTGGCTACCTCCACTACAAGGGTATATCTGCTGTCTACTTTACTCATTAAATCATTCACCGACGGATAGATCATCTTTCATCCCTCCCTGCAAAGCCAAATACAGTCCTTTGTTCCTATCAACGCGGCATTTTTCAGCGATGATAATGGCTTCAATCTTTTGAACAGCCTTTTCAACTGCATCATTGATCACTACATAATTGTATCGCGTGATAAAGTTCAGCTCCTGGTAAGCACTTTTAAACCTTCGAAAGATTGTCTCCGGATCCTCTGTGCCGCGCTTTACAATGCGCTCCTTGAGCTCCTTCATCGAAGGTGGGACAATAAAAATGAAAACCCCTTCTTCGAATCGTTCCTTGACCTGTAGAGCCCCTTGTATGTCGATTTCCAGGATGACGTCCTTTCCGGCCATCAGGTTCTCCCGGACAAAAGCCTTCGGTGTTCCGTAATAATGCCCATAAACCTCTGCATATTCTAAAAAGCCGCCTTCTTCGATAATCTTTTCAAACTCCTCTTTCGTTTTGAAGAAATAGTTGACCCCATCTATTTCACCCGGTCGCGGGGAGCGTGTAGTGGCGGATATCGAAAGCATTGTTTCAGGATGCCGCTGCAGATAAGCCTTGCAAATTGTGCCTTTCCCCGCCCCGGAAGGACCAGATATTACAATTAATAACCCCTTATTTTCCATTGAAACAATCCCTTTCAATTCTATTCTTCGTCCAGTGACTGTACCGTGATGTCCTTGGAATTCAGGCGGTTGGCTACAGTTTCAGGCTGCACGGCTGACAGGATGACATGATCGCTGTCCGTAATGATGACCGCCCTTGTTCTCCGGCCATATGTGGCATCGATCAACATTCCCCTATCTCTGGCTTCCTGTATGATGCGTTTGATAGGCGCAGATTCCGGGCTGACTATGGCAATTAATCGGCTTGCTGAAACAATATTCCCAAATCCGATATTGATCAACTTAATACTCATATGACTCCTACCTTTCAATGCTTTTTTATTCTATATTTTGAATTTGCTCCCTGATCTTCTCGATTTCGCTCTTGATCTCTACAATCAAATTGGTGATGGAAAGATCGCTTGCCTTCGACCCAATCGTATTCGCCTCCCTATTCATTTCCTGAACAAGAAAATCCAGCTTTCTGCCTATGGAATTGCCTGTATTCAGGCTTTCCTTAAACTGTTCCAGATGACTGTATAGACGAACAATCTCCTCCGTGATATTGGAACGATCGGCAAAATAGGCTACTTCCGTTTTAAAGCGCCCTTCATCCAGATCAGTCCCCTGTAACAATTCCTGCAGTCGAGTTCTTAATTTCTTTCGGTATTCCTCTACAACAAGGGGAGCCTTTTCTTCGATTTTTCGAGTAATATCTGTAATTAAATCAAGCCGCTCCAGCAAATCCGCCTTTAACTTGGTGCCCTCCTTCTCCCGCATGGCCTTCAAATCATCGAGGGCTGCCTGCAAGGCTCTCAGATACGGAACTTTCAAAGCCTCTTCATCCTGCGGGGGCTCTGAAAGGACAAACAGGTCCGGGATTCCCAGCAAGGTGGAAATCCCCACATCATTTTTAAAGCCATATTCATTTTCAAGCTCATGAAAGGATGCGACATAGGAGGATAACAGAGGCTTGTTGATCTCTACCTTTTGAAAGTTACTGAGCGGAGCGGTCGAACTGACATAGACCTCAACACGGCCTCTGGTTAAATTTTGCTGAATGATTTTACGGAATTCTTCTTCCAGGAAGGAGAGATTCCGGGGCGTTTTGATGCTGATATCCAAATATCGGTGATTCAGAGTCTTGATTTCTATAGCAATTTCCTTGCCGTCTTCTTCAATTCTCGCCCGGCCAAATCCGGTCATGCTCATTACCATCTTAATCTTCCTTCCCTCTGGGAATTGCAATGAAACATTA
>ENA-OWOZ01002980-OWOZ01002980.1-bioreactor-metagenome-genome-assembly--contig:-NODE-2980-length-11836-cov-3.132749_pt1 | contig 11836 bp, 9 predicted proteins | sample MGYA00238140_ERZ651804 | MGnify/ENA primary metagenome ERZ651804 (study PRJEB26910, sample SAMN07631232) | bioreactor metagenome | isolation source: Switchgrass digestor | place: USA: Dartmouth... | reverse complement strand
CCGCCAGCGCCGCTATTGCTTCAGCGAAGCATTTTATGCCATGGCCAACGCAGAATACTACGGGATCACAGGTGAGCGTGAGCATCTGGAACGTGCACGCAGAGCTTATGACCTCTACTGGGATCTGAATCACGGTATGCCTGATCCCACAGGTCTCGGTCCGAAAACGATCCCTGAAACACGTACCGGACGTTCTTTCGGAGTCCCCATGATTTGCCTCAATGTAACATCGATCCTCCGAAGAGTGGATCTGGAGCGGGCCGGGCTCTATGACATGCGTGCCGGTCAGTGTGTAGATGAGATCTTCAGATATCACGTAAAACCCGACCTCAGATGCGTTCTGGAAAACGTTGCCGAGGACGGCACCCCGCGTCTGTACTATACCGAAGGCCGTACAGTCAACCCCGGGCACGATATTGAAGGCGCCTGGTTCCTGCTGGAGCATGCAAGATACACCGGTGATAAAGAGCTTGTGGTACAGGCTGCCCAAATCTTCGATTGGGCATTCGAAGCAGGCTGGGACAAGGAATATGGCGGCCTCCTCTACTTTACCGATTGCCTTGGTTTTCCTCCGGAGGCATATGAGCATGATATGAAGCTGTGGTGGCCGCACAATGAAATACTCATAGCATCTATGATGCTCTACCGCGATATGGGAGATGAAAAGTACCTTGATATATTCTACAAAACGCTGGATTATTGCAGGGAGCATTTCTCAGACCCGGAATACGGCGAATGGTACGGATATCTTCGCAGGGACGGGCTTCCTACAATGCCCTCCACCAAGGGCAGCACATTCAAAGGGCCGTTCCATATGCCGCGAAGCATGATCCTTGTCGATACCATGATCACAGAAATACTTAACCGATGACATTCGGAACTGTAACGATAAAAAACCGCTGTAACCAGTGAAAACTATAACAGTTAACTAAGGAGACTTCTATATGGACCGTAAAAAATATGAAGGAATTTTTCCGGCATTTTATGCCTGCTATGATAAAGACGGAAATATCAGCCCCTCGGCTGTCCGGGCATTGTGCCGACATCTGAAAAGCAAGGGCGTCAAAGGCCTGTATGTCAATGGTTCTTCCGGCGAGTGCATATACCAGAGCGTTGCTGAACGCAAGCTGGTTCTGGAAAACGTCATGGACGAAGTCGGCAAAGATATGACGATCATAGCACACGTTGCCTGCAACAATACCAGAGACAGTCAGGAGCTGGCAGCACACGCAGAATCTCTCGGCGTTGACGCTATCGCAGCTATTCCGCCTATCTACTTCCATCTGCCCCCCGCAAGCATTGCGAAATACTGGAACGACATTTCTGCCGCTGCCCCCAATACGGATTTTATCATTTATAATATCCCTCAGCTGGCAGGCGTCAGTCTGACGGTCCCGCTTCTAAAGGAGATGCAGAAAAATCCGCGGGTCATCGGCGTCAAAAACTCATCAATGCCGGTACAGGATATCCAGATGTGGAACGACGAAGGCGTTATCGTTTTCAACGGTCCTGATGAGCAGCTGCTTTCAGGTCTGGCCGCGGGCGCCGCAGGCGGTATAGGCGGAACATATGCCGTTATGCCGGAGCTTTACATCCGGATCTATGAACTGTTTCTGGAAGGAAGGATGGAAGAAGGCCGCCAGATCCAAAACGAATGTTGCCGCATCATTTACAGAATGTGCTCAGGCACAGGCAATCTGTATGCCATAATGAAAGAGGTTCTCCGCATCATGGGCGGTCCGGACGTTGGCAGTGTCCGTGCGCCGCTGTCAGGAGTTGCAGAGAGCGATAAAACGATCGTTAATGAGGTTGCCGGGATGATTGCCGGTGCCGTCGCAAAGTATTGCAGATAGACTCATTAGTAGCAATATCAGTTATTCAATGAATAATGAAGTGATTTAAAGAGCAAAAGGGACATGCTTCTTCGCACGGTTATAATAAAGCTGACAGCAGACAAAACCGGAGGCGGAAAAGCATGTCTCTGTTATATAATGAAGCATTTTGTTGAGCTGATGCTGCACGATTACGCCGTATCGGTCAGGCAAATCGGTTTGATCCATATATGACTATTGGCTTTATCCATGCATGTCAATCAGTTCTCTCCGGACGGCTATCTGCGTCATCCAAACATTTATCAGAAGCATGAGCTGAACTCACAGAGATTCAGTCATCAGCGTCTTTAACGGAATCGGCATAGACAGCCATCGCATCACGCATGAATTTTGCCAGTCCCGGGCCAAACCTGTCTATACTTTCGGTGAAACGAACATCGTCCACATACAATTGCCCTAATCCTTTGAATGCATCTAAACTATAGCTGCCTATTTCGTTCAAAATCCTGTACCATTCCTTCATTACTGCCTGGACTTCTTCGGAGTCTGCCGGCAGATGGCGAAGATCATCAAGCTTCCTGAATATCCCGGTGAATCTTTCATTATAGTCTTTTTTCTCAGGCTCGGACCATTTTGCTATCCTGGCATTGGATTCGTCTACTGCAGAATCGCCCCACAGCTCCCTTGCCTCTTTCTCATATTTATTATGGCTGAAATCAAATCCGTCGAATTTCTCTTTATTTGACATTTCGATCTCTCCCTTCGAATGCAAAATCGTCTTTTCAATAGTCCTGATCATACTGTCCAGCCGGTTCCTTCTCTCAAGGAGCATCCTGTGCTGCGCCTCAAGCGCCTTTTGCCGGTCGAATGACGGACTGCTGATGATTTCTTTGATCTTCTTAAGGGGAAAACCCAGTTCTCTGAAAAAAAGTATTTGCTGAAGTGTCTCAAGATTCCTTTCCGAATACACCCTGTAGCCCGATTCAGTAGTCACATCCGGTTTCAGCAACCCGATCTCATCATAATGATGCAGCGTGCGCACACTGATTCCAACCAACTCAGCAACTTCCTTTACTTTCATACCGCACTCTCCCCTCAACATCTACTATAAAGTATTACGTTACGTGAGAGTCAATATGAAAATAAAAATATTCTTCCGGGACAGGGGGACAGGTACCTTGTCCCAGTTTAACCGGATACGAAACTGGGACAAGGTACCTGTCCCCCTGTCCCTTGTCCCCCTGTCCCTTTTCTTAGTAATCGATATACAGCCGGTCTCCCTTGATTTTCAGTATGTTGTCTTTCTGAAGCTCTTCAAGCATATCGAAAATTTCATCAGGCGTGTAGTCATAGGGCGGTTTGACGTTTTCTTCCGCAACACCGCTGTCTGCTATGGTAAGATATCCTTTCTGATGTATTAGTGTAAGAATGTGATCTTTTAAATAGTATTGTCTCTCATCATCTGTGTTGAATGAAACAACAAACGCCTGAACAGGGTTGAGTTCCCCGTCCTCATACTTGTAATAGCTGTACTGTGTGCACAAACTAAACGGATACGAACTCAGGACAGAAACGCAGCAAAGATCTTCCTGCCCGTCGCCGTTATAATCATTGACAGTGTACCAGAGGGGATGAGGTAAAAAAGCTTCCTTCGACTCTAACTCCTGCTTGAATGATTCCTTATCTCCAAAGAAACCCATAAAATGTTCTGTGTCAATTAATACATCCGTTGATCTGTTAAATGCCGGGAATTCGATATTTACTATATTATCCCCTTTGTATTTAATATTCCTCTCTGCATCGTTTATCCTGATCTCGCTGATATGCCCGTCGGTATAGCTGTAAGCATTCACGTCTCCGGTAGAACCGATCCCGTTCGTTGCCCAGGTATATATTACCAGAACAGCTTTGCTTTTGCCGTCCTGTTCCGGCAGGAATTTTATTTCGGGCATCTGCAAGATAGTATAGTAAGGTTTTGTGAACCAGTCATAACCCTTCATTACAACAGCCTTGCTGCCATTGATGCTGATGATCAGATCGCCTTTAAAGTCTTCGCTTTTGCCTCTTTCGTAGATCAGCTCGATATTTTCAGCCTTCCCGTCACCATCCACATCCTCATTGTAAACATTGGTCATAACCCGTATTTTCTCGCAATAAATATCGACGGTTTTGCCTGCGTCATCAAAAACCAGGCTGTCCCAAAAGCTGTCAGCAGATCCCCAAAGAAAATAAAGCCGTTTCTCCCCCTCAAACCAGACCGCATTACTCTCTCTGGCAAACAGTATGTCTTTTGCTCCTTCGAATTTCAGCCTGTAATCATAATTATCGAAGTTGAAGTCTCTTATTTGCTTTTCGCCTTCCGGGGTGTCTGAGTACACTTCCTCAACTTTTGACATCATATCTCCAATTATGTATATAAGCGGCTTCGAAGCATCATAAACTGTGCTTTCGCCGCGCTTCTGAATTTTTAATATGCGAAAGGATTTATAGAAATCATTCAGATTATTAACAAGTCCATCTTCCGTGGACTGTTCATCGTCGCTTTCAGTCTGAATGGCATTTGCTGCTGTATCAGCATCCGAAAGAGCTTTTGCCTGTCACAAATCAAAATTTCTCCGTCATCATCGAATAGCAGGTTATTAAACGTTAACCCGGCAAATGACAAAAAGGCTAACAGGCTCTTGCCTGTTTTTCATCCTATTCTTTTGTCATGTATTACTCAATCGGTACATCGATTTTGCTTAATTTAGTAAGCAGGATTTCCTCTTCACTGGGTTCACTGCTGTTTGATTCAATTTTCGTCCTTATACCAAGCATTCTTGAATCGATTTCCGCAATCAGGTCAGCGCACTGCTTCAATTGCTCAGCTATTTCCGACTCATCTGCTATCGGGCGCTTGTATCTGAGCTGATGTTCAAGGCTTGCCCAGGAATCCATGGCTATGGTTCTTATCTGAACCTCCACCTTCATGTTTTTCTTCTGCTCAGTAAAATAAACAGGAACACTGACTATCAAATGCAAACTGCGGTAACCGTTTGGCTTGGGATTTGCAATATAATCCTTTTTCTTGATAAGCTCAATATCATCCTGCTGGATCAGCGCCTCTGCAATAGTATAAATGTCGTCCACATACGAGCAGATTACCCGGACTCCTGCTACATCATTGATGTATTCTTCAATGTTTTCGATGGTGAAAGGTATCTGCTTTCTTCTCATTTTCTCAATAATACTTGCAGTGCGTTTGAGGCGCGCACCGATAAAATTGATGGGATTCCTTTGATAGAGGATATTGAACTCCGTGTTCAGAACTTCAAATTTCGTTTTAATTTCCTTTATCGCACATTTATACATCATCATTAGTTCTTTGAACTCAACCAAAGAACTCAGGATCTCTTTGGACTGATCATATATCGTGTTGATTATGGGGTTGCTCATGGTAATCAGTTCTCTTGCCAGATCATTGATCTGAGGGTCGGATGCATCTGAAAACTGCGCTCCAATGTAATCATCCGGATTATAGAAGTTTTCCTGCATATTCATTGCATTCTCCTTATCCCCGTGCATTTATTCTGCAACATATAGTTGCAGTAAACTTCGCGCGCATATGTTACAGGATTTATGCTCCGCAACTAAACGCCGCTGTATTGGTTTATTTTAATTTCACAATGTAAACTGAAAATAAACCGCTAATTAGTCACTGAACAAGAACAGACCAGACCGCGAGTGCAAATCAGGACATGTGTACGGACAGTGGACAGGTATTATGATGGTTCACATGAAGAGCCTCATAAAAGAAAAGAACATCATCTGTTTCCCTGCAAAAAAATAAACCGACGCCCCTTGATCGAATGACGTCGGTCCATTGGAACCCCACATATATCAAAGAACCAGAGAAGGTGCCGCATATACCCTTGCTTTCATTTCATTATCCAGCATCAATAGGCCCTTTGGATCACCTGCAAACAGATCATATCTTTTTATATTATCATCAGCGTTCTTCTCTTCCTCTCCCTGTTCCTTAATGAACCAGTCAAGGAACTGTGTTGTACGGAAATCATTTATTTTCATTGCTGCCGCATATATGTTATTGATGGATGCAGTTACTTTTAGTTCATGTTCAAAAGCTTTCACCAGCGGGTCCTTGAAACAGTTGTATGTCTCATTCGGTGCAGCAATCTCTTTAAAAATAACTGATTCTCCGTTATTTAATAAATACTGGCGGAACAGCATGGCATGATCCCGTTCTTCCTGTGCCTGTATAACGAACCAGTTCTCGAATCCGTTCAGATTATGGTCTGCGTAGTAGTTAGCCATGTCCAGGTATAAATACGCAGAGAACAGTTCTTTATTGACCTGTTCATTCAGTAATTTTGCTATTTCCTGGTTTAGCATACTATCATACCCTTCCTCGTAGATTTATACTTGGGTTATTATGCCCCAGGTATATTGCTTATATGATTGATGATGTAATAATGCATTCATTCATCTTTCATACTTCCACTCAGCCAATATTGCAAAAGTAAAAATATTGTTATATATTATACTATCGGAATTTACTCGACCGGCGGCACCTGCAAATCCTTAATTAAAACATGATGAAACCGCGTATATATGATAACTGAGAGGTGAGATAAATGGCTAACTTCACAAAAAAAGCAATAAAGGATACATTTATCAGTCTGCTCAGTGAGCGTCCGTTCTCTCAGATCACAGTCAAGGACATTGTTGAAAAATGCGGCATCAACCGAAATTCATTCTACTATCACTACAAAGATATCCCGGCACTGATCGAAGAAATAGTAACAGAAGAGGCCGACCGCATTATCTCTGAATACTCATCCTTTGATTCACTGGAAATGGGCTTTAATGCGGCAATCGATTTCGCTGAAAAAAACCGCCGTGCGATACTGCATATTTTCAAATCTGTGAACCGAGACATTTTTGAACAATATCTCTGGAATGTCTGCGATTATGTCGTGGTTTCATTCTTTAAAACAGTATTTGCAGATCAGCCGATTCCCGAAGAAGACCGCGACATCATAATACAGTTTTACAGAGCTCAATGTTTCGGTATGGTTATTGACTGGCTCAGGAGCGGAATGAAGGATGATGTACATTATAAAATCCATCGTATCTGCGAACTGCAAAAAGGTCTTATCGAAGAAATGGTCCACAGGAGCATCGAAAACAAGTAATATAAAGTTATTTATGCATTCAGCACCTGCGTGATTATGCCTGAAATTCAGACAAATTTCCGCTGGTGCCTATTTTTTAGTCACACGTTTTGTCCGTGCCCATTTTTCAGACACGGGCATATTTCTGTCTGTTTATAACAACTAATTCCCGTCTTATAATGCTAAATGCTGATAACGTTGCAAGGGGGCAGAACTATGAAGGTACGTTCCATTGTACCGATGCGGATAGCAAAAATCGGCTACATAGCAATTTCGACTATTCTTTTTTCATTAGGCACACTATTTGCAACCATGCCTGACATATCGATGCAAATAGTCGGGAAGCTGCTTGGAGCAACTATGATCCTGTTTGGCTGCTTCAAACTGGTAGGCTATTTTTCAAAGGATTTATTTCGTTTAGCATTTCAATATGACCTGCAGTTCGGAATACTTGCCTTTGTTCTTGGAATCATCGTTCTTCTGAAGCCATCCGATGTGATCAACCTGTTGTTTGTGGCTATGGGGATACTCCTGCTTGCAGACAGTCTCTTCAAAATCCAGATAGCAGTTGATTCACGTAAGTTCGGCATCAGCAAATGGTGGGGTATCCTTGCGCTGGCGGTAATCTCCGGGATTACAGCAGTTGTCCTGATCCTCAAGCCTTCCGAAAGCGTCAGGATCCTGACAATTCTACTCGGTACAACACTTATTGCAGAAGGTACTCTCAATCTGTTCGTAGCAATCACAACAGTAAAAATCATCAAGCACCAATACCCTGATTTTATCGAGGGTGATTTCTTTGGAACGGAGGATGAAAACAGATGAAATTCGGAAAATCGGTAGTAAAGCTGCGGATACCTATCCTGATATTGACACTGTTTTTGATGGTCCCGTCGATACTGGGATATATCGGTACAAGAGTCAATTATGATATGCTCGACTACCTGCCTGAAGATATGGAAACGGTTATCGGGCAGCAAGAGCTGATGGATGATTTCAGCAAAGGCGCTTTCTCATTCATTATTGCAGAGGGCATGTCAAACAGAGACATTGCTGCATTGAAAGCGAAAATAGCAGAAGTTGAGCATGTAGACTCAGTTATTTGGTACGATTCCATTGCGGATCTGTCAATTCCGATGGAAATGCTGCCGGATGAACTCTATTCTGCATTTAATACGGAAAACGCTACATTGATGGCGGTATTTTTCGATTCGGCAACCTCTGCAGATGTAACGATGGACGCAGTAAGAGAAATACGTTCGATATGTGGCAGGCAATGCTTCGTATCAGGTTTGTCAGCGCTTGTGACAGATCTTAAAGACCTATGTGAACGTGAAGAACCAATCTATGTCGCAATAGCTGTTATCCTTGCATGTGCGGCAATGTTTCTGCTGCTTGACAGCTGGCTTGTCCCTCTTGTGTTCCTCGCTTCAATCGGTATGATGATTTTGCTCAATCTCGGAAGCAATTTCTTCCTGGGCGAGATATCTTACATTACAAAAGCACTTTCTGCAGTTTTGCAGCTCGCCGTTACAATGGATTACTCCATTTTCCTGTGGCATAGCTATGAAGAGCATTGCATGAGCTGCACCGATAAAAATGAAGCTATGGCAACCGCTATCAATGAAACGCTTATAAGTGTCATTGGCAGTTCAGCCACCACCATTGCAGGCTTTATCGCCCTTTGCTTCATGTCTTTCACAATGGGCCGCGATCTCGGCATCGTAATGGCAAAAGGAGTCCTTCTTGGTGTTATCGGATGTGTTACGGTGCTGCCTGCCCTTATTCTTATACTGGACAGACCACTGCAAAAGACGAGGCATCGCCCCCTGATCCCCAGTATGAGCAAACTGGCAGGCGGTGTTGTGAAGATATTTCCAATATTTTTAATAATTTTTGTGCTTTTGATTCCGCCTGCATATTACGGCTACAGAAAAACAAACAGCGAAGTGTACTATGATATGGGTGAATGTCTGCCTGAGGATATGGAATATGTGATTGCCAATTCCAAACTTCGCGAAAGCTTCGACATTGCATCTACACATATGCTTCTGGTCGATGCTTCCGTTCCGTCAAAGAATATCTACTCCATGATAAAAGAAATGGAACAGGTGGACGGAGTAAAATATGTACTTGGTCTGGAATCGGTCATCGGCCCCCGTGTACCGGAGGAGATCCTGCCTGAGTCGTTAAAATCGATTCTCGAAAGCGACAAATGGAAGCTCATGCTTATAAATCCTGAATACAAGGTTGCCAGTGACGACGTAAACAGGCAGTTAGAAGAACTGCACACAATACTTAAAAAGTATGACCAAAAAGGCATGCTCATCGGTGAGGCTCCCTGCATGAAGGATCTGATCGAAACGACAGACAAAGATTTTAAGGTAGTCAATGCAGTATCGATAATCGCAATATTCATAATAATTGCGCTTGTTACACAGAGCATTTCTCTTCCGTTCATCCTGATTGCAGTAATAGAACTAGCGATATTCATCAATCTCGGACTGCCCCATTATCTCGGCCAGAGTCTGCCATTCATCGCACCTATCTGCATCAGTACAATCCAGCTTGGTGCGACCGTAGACTATGCAATTTTGATGACAACGAGATATAAATCGGAAAGGATCAACGGAAATGATAAAAAAGCATCGGTGCAGACAGCACTTGCCACATCGATCCCGTCCGTAACAGTGTCCGGCATGGGATTGTTCGCCGCTACATTCGGTGTTGCAGTTTATTCCGATATAGACATAATCAGTTCCATGTGTATGCTTATGGCCCGAGGTGCCGTAATCAGCATGCTGATGGTCATTTTCGTATTGCCGGCGCTGTTGCTCCTTACCGACAGGATAATTTGCAGGACAACACTTGATATGAAAAAAATCAATAAAAAATCTGGATTGGAGGTTATCGACCAATGAAAAACAGAATCATAAAAATCATTTCACTTTGCCTGTGTGCAGCTGTCATTGTCAGCGGAACAGCTTATGCACTTTCACTGAATAATGATAAAGATAACAGAACGATGGAAAACATAACAGATAATCAACAGTCAGAGGCTGTTGCAGTACGTGAAGCTTATAAGGATGAGACAGTATATGTTCTTGCTGATGCAGATGGTACGATACAGAAGATCATTGTCAGCGACTGGATAAAAAACACATTCTCAAATGATACAATCAAAGATGTAACCGAACTGGAGAATATAGAAAATGTCAAGGGTGACGAAAGCTACACCATCGGCGGCAACAAAACCCGTGTATGGGATGCGCAGGTAAACGACATTTATTATCAGGGTACCATAGATAAAGAGTTGCCTGTAAATCTCTCGGTCTCCTATATGCTTGACGGCAAACCAGTGTCCCCTGATGAGCTTGTCGGCAAAAGCGGAAAGGTAACCATTCACTTTGACTATCAAAATAAACAGTATGAAACTGTAAAAATAAACGGCAAAAATGAAACCATATATGTCCCGTTTGTAATGCTAACAGGAATGCTCCTTGACAACAGCAGCTTTAGCAACGTCGAAGTTTCCAACGGCAAAGTCATAAACGACGGAGACAGAACTGCCGTTATCGGCATTGCGTTGCCTGGTCTCCAGGAAAACCTGGCAATAGACAAAGATAAGTTCGAAATACCATCCTATTTGGAAATAACAGCTGACGTTACTGATTTTTCTCTCGGAATGACCGTTACTATGGCAACCAACACACTATTCAGTAATATCGATATCGAAAAGATCGATTCAATATCTGATTTATCCGGTTCAATGACTGAGCTGGATGATGCCATGATGAGGCTCCTGGACGGTTCTTCAGCTTTATATGACGGTCTCTGTACACTCCTTGACAAATCAGAAGATCTGATCAAAGGGATCGATCAACTTGCAGAAGGAGCTGCAAAGCTGAAAGAAGGGGCATATTCCCTTGATGATGGTGCAAAAAAATTATATGACGGAGTCTCAGCGCTTTCAGGAGGACTCGATACACTGTCAGCAAATAATGACAAATTAAACGGCGGTGCACAAAAGGTTTTTGAAACGCTTCTTTCCACTGCCGAGGCACAGCTGAAGGCAGCTGGACTTTCAGTGTCTGCTTTGACTATTGACAATTATGATTCCGTACTGACTGAAGTAATTGATTCCCTTAACAAAAAAATTAATGATCAGGCGCTTGAACAGGTTACTGCCGCCGTTGTGGAAAAACGGGACTATATAAGATCACAGGTAACTGCTGCTGTGCGTTCGGAAGTGGAAGCCGGTGTCACAGCCGCCATTGAAGAACAGATAAGAGCACAGGTTATGCAGGCAGTGAAAGAACAGACATTAGCACAAGTTACAGAATCCATTCAGGAAAATGTCAAAGCACAGGTAATCCTTGCTGTCACCGGCATGGATAAATCAAAATATGAAGCCGCCGTTTCGGCAGGGCTTGTGGATATGGCTACACAAAATGCCATCAACTCTGCCATCAGCGAAAAAATAGCAAGTGAAGAGATTGCCGCACTTATTTCATCTAAAGTTGATGAGCAAATGCAAAGTAAAGAGATTTCTTCCATTATTTCACAAAAAGTCAATGAGCAGATGAAAACAGATAAAGTCAGGAGTATGATCAAAGAGAGAACTGATTCGAAAATGGCGGAAGCTGATATTCAGACACTGATTGTACAGAATACAGAGTCACAGGTGCAAAAGGCCATCTCGGAAGGTATGGCAAGCCAGGAAGTACAGTCAAAAGTTGCAGCCGCATCGGAAGGCATAAAAACAATAACTTCTCTCAAGGATTCCCTTGACAGCTATAATATTTTCTATCAGGGGCTTAAGGAGTACAC
>ENA-OWOZ01002979-OWOZ01002979.1-bioreactor-metagenome-genome-assembly--contig:-NODE-2979-length-11837-cov-3.673384_pt1 | contig 11837 bp, 10 predicted proteins | sample MGYA00238140_ERZ651804 | MGnify/ENA primary metagenome ERZ651804 (study PRJEB26910, sample SAMN07631232) | bioreactor metagenome | isolation source: Switchgrass digestor | place: USA: Dartmouth... | reverse complement strand
CTTTATGCTGGGAAATAGGTATGACTGCCACCTGCACCGGTGCAGGTGGCAGTCATACCTATTTCCCAGCATAAAGAAGGTGTGCTCGAGAAGGCCTCTGAGATCTGCTCAATGCTTTCCGAATCATTCAGGGTTAAAATGGACGACAGTGATAAGTCACCGGGATGGAAATTCAGTGAATATGAGATGAAGGGTGTTCCGATCAGGCTTGAAATAGGACCCAAGGATATTGAAAAAGGTCAGGTCGTACTTGTCAGAAGGGACACAAGAGAAAAGGTATTCGTACCTATCAGTGAGCTGAACGAAAAGGTGCAGGAGCTTCTCGATTCTATTCACAGCAATCTGCTGCGAAAGGCAACAGAGTCAAGGGATGAGAAGACATACACTGCCTTTGATATGGACGAATTTGAAAAAATCATCAACACTACGCCTGGCTTCATCAAAGCAATGTGGTGCGGCGACAGGGCTTGCGAAGATGCAATAAAGGAGAAAACGGGTGCTACATCACGCTGTATGCCTTTTGACGGAGAACCCGTAGCTGATAAATGCGTTTGCTGCGGCAAACCGGCAAAAACTCTTGTTTATTGGGGCAAGGCATACTGATTTAGGATGATAAAAAGGGGGGAGCATTCGATTTTTGAATGATCCTCCCTTTTGAGTATAACGGTAAGACTGGATGTACATGGTCTGACATATACCGAAGGTCACAGGTCGAAACAAGACATAAGCAGAAATGAGGAAATAAGCCTGTTGCGGAGACATAGCTGCAGGCCAAAGAAGTGCTTAAGCAAGAGAACATAACCCGTAGATGGGTTATAATCCGAAACAAGGTCAAAACCGAGACAAAATAAAAAGACGAAACAACAAGTTGACTTCAGTGGAAAATTTTATTACCCAATTGCCACATCTATGCAAATATTTTAAAAATAATTGTCAATACTATTATCAGTATAATTCAAAAAATTTTGCATTATGAGGTAATTGGAGGTAATAGTATGAAAAGAAGGATCATCATTTTTGCTGCAATAGCTATACTGCTGATTTCTACCACATGTTATGCGGCTGCGTCAGGGAAAGGTATTCAGCTGGCTTTTGACGACATTGTCGGCAGTACTGCAGAAGTAAATGTACGAGCATTGAACCTGAGAGAGGGGCCGTCTACTGATTATCCGTCGATAGGCCTGTTGTCGAAGGGGCAAAAGCTGACGGTACTGGGCAGACTTGGTGACTGGTATGCTGTATATAATCCGGATACAGGATCAGTGGGCACCGTTTTCGGCAAATACATCGATATCAACAATGGAAATTCGATACCGGTTTCTGCCGGCAATAAAGCAGTTGTTAACAATAAATCCTCTGAGCCATCGAAGGTTAAGCTTACAGAGGACGAGCAGAAACTGCTGGAGCTCGTCAATAAAGCCAGGGAAGAGAAGGGGCTTGAGCCTTTGCAGGTCGACGAGAACCTGATGAAGGTGGCACGAACCAAGGCGAAGGATATGGTTGAAAACAACTACTTCTCTCATCAGTCGCCGACATACGGTTCACCATTTGATATGATGAGGCAGTTCAATAATACATTTAAATCTGCCGGTGAAAATATTGCAGGAAACAAAACGGTGGAAGGAGCATTCAAGGCGTGGATGTCTTCGGATACACACAAGAAGAACATCCTGAATCCCGGATTCAAAATTACCGGTATTGGCATTGAAAACAGCGCGACATATGGCAAAATACTGGTACAGCAGTTTATCGGGAAATAACAGGGAGTTGTAATGCTGCAATCAACAGGCAGTTATACTCCGGTAAAGGCGGCTTACACAGGGTAAACGGGCGAACATACTGATGAACAGCACAAAAGCGGCTGAGTTCGGTTTGAACAGGCCGCTTTTTATTTTTCTTTCCGGCGCTTCAATTATCAAAGTTTTGAAATATCGAAACCCGGTTCGACAGTGAATTCCCGCTGATTCAAATAGTCGAGTATTGACTTGCCTTTAAAATCAAACTTTAACTTATATGCCCATAATGCCTGCATCTTAAGGCCAAATTTGCGGTTGACGGAATTTAAGCCATACTTTCCATCGCCGATAATCGGATGTCCGATGTAAGCCATATGGGCTCTTATCTGGTGCGTCCGGCCTGTTATGAGCTCCACCTCAAGCAGGCTTACATCCCTTGATTCATCATACTCAATCACTCTGTATTTGGTTATGATATTTACTGAACCCGGCGCCTTCTGGTCACTGATGAAGACCCTGCTTTTGCCTGCATCCTTCCTTAAATACGCCTTTAAAACAGACTCTTTTTTCCCGGGACAGCCCTTTACGAGACACTTATAGAACTTTCTTATTTCACCCGTTTCGAGTTTTTTCAACAATACATCGTGGCTGGCACTGTTTTTGGATATGATCACTATTCCGCCTGTATTACGGTCGAGCCTGTGGCACAGTTTTGGCTGGAACTGATCGTTGAACCTGGTTTCAGGATTGCTTTGCATCAGGTAATCTCTTACCTGATCTATCAGTGTGTTCTGAGCCTGATCTTTATCGGGATGGACTGGTACACCCTGTTCTTTATTCACCAGCAGTACGTTTTTATCCTCATATACGATGGTGAAACCGGGCCGTAAAGCATTCCCGATTTTCGCTGCTCCCAGCAGCAGATCATCCGTAATGTAAATTTCCAATAAATCGTTGGCCTTTAGTATATGGTCCCTCCCGACCCGGGTGCCGTTGACCTTGATGTCGCGCTTTCTGAAAGCCTTTTGCAGGGTACCATAGGACAAATTCGGGTATATTGACAAAATGTATTTCTCTACTTTTATATTTTCACCGTCAGGTGGTATTATTTGCGATTGCATTTTTATTTCCTTTCCGGCTTATTTACTGCAAAACCTTATGAATATTCCGTGAAATCTCATAAAAACCTGGTCGAAGGACTGTCCCTCATTACTCCAATCATTTATTATTCCATATTATTTTTTGAAATCCTTCATGGAGAAAATTAGTTTTATATTCTGTGCATATCTAATGAGAAATTAAAAAAGAATGTGTGTGGTGATAATTATGAAATTCAGATTAGGATATGTGGCAATGACATTGAACCTGGAAGACTGCTCTCCGTCAGGGACGGTGACATATAAGACGTTTTCCGGCCTGCCTGAAGGGAACCCGAGGATAAACAGGCTCAGAAGGATCACGGAGAAGAATCTGCTAAATACGCTAAGAATACTGAAGTACAACAAAGCTTTGAACATTTATGTCTACCGGCTGACATCGAAGCTTGTGCCGCTTGCCACACACCCTGAACTGAGTGAATGGGATTATATTGCTGACTTTAAAGATAGTTTGGAGGAGATTGGCCGGTTTATAATTGAAAATGATTTCCGCATCAGCGCTCATCCGGATCATTTTACGCTTATAAATTCACCGGTTGAAAAGGTCGTTGATGATGCAATAAGGGACTTGGATTATCATGTGAAATTGTTTGAGGCAATGGGGCTTACGGATTACAAATACAAACTGGTGTTGCATGTAGGCGGGGTGCATGGAAATAAGAAAGAGGCGGCGGACAGGTTTTGTGAAAACTGCGTAAAGCTGCCTGACAGGATAAGAAAAAGGCTTGTTATCGAAAACGACGATAAATCATTCAATACCTATGATGTTTTGGAAATCTGCAACAGAATCAGGCTTCCAATGGTACTGGATGTGCATCACCACAATTGCCTGCTGGAGTTTGGTGAATTAAGGCACCTTTTGCCGGAGATATTCAAAACCTGGGATGGAGAGGAGCTTAATCCAAAGATCCATTTCTCAAGCCCCAAAAGTGAAAAAGCTTACAGAAGTCATGCAGATTATATTGACTTCAGCAGCTTTATGGACTTTTTGAGGATGGCTGAAGAGACCGGAAGGGATTTTGATGTGATGCTGGAGGCCAAAGCAAAGGATACGGCATTGCTGAAGCTGTCAGAGGAGTTGGCTGCGTCGGAAGGGATAACGAGGCTGAGCAACAGCGAATTCCGTATGTAGGGAAGCGGGTCACCGGCCCGGATGCTTACAGCATAATGTGAACCGAATTGCAGATATTATAAATGAAGCATTCCATTGCTGCTATATCGGCTTTGAGTGCGACAGATAAAATGTCACATGATGGAAGGAGGGGTATGATGTCAGATAAAAAGTGCAAATCCAGTGATATGGACAAAAAATGCAAACCAACAGCTGGAAATGATCAGCTTGGGGAAAATGCAGGTGAGGGTCGTTTCGAAAAAACTGTAAGCTCCAAAGGCAATAAATGCCGCTGATTTTGAAATGGGGACAGTCCTTCGGCAAAAGGGACAGTTCATCAGGGACAGTCCTTTGGTTGGGGACGGTTCTTCGGATCAGGGTAAAGTTTTTTTCAAATACAGTCAACGGAGCTTACCCGACAAAGCATAGATGTATTGATAACTGTTAGTGAAAGCTCAATTGCTCGTTAGTTATCAGAACGTTATTTACTTGTGCCCAATTACCGTTTAGGGAATTGACGCAGTGAATAACGTTCTTCATTGTTTATTTAGCTTTATTCGAAGGACTGTCCCTTGTATTCTTGAAGAACTACGCCATAACCGTTTTTCTAAGAACTGTCCCCTTTGGATCATACATCGAGAAGGACTGTCCCTATGCCATTGATTGCGGTTTGTATGTGTGGTAGAGTTTATATGGATCAAATTTAAGCAGGTTCATCGGAGCATTGAATAATAATTAACAGAAAAGGTTGGGAATGCGGCCATGACAGATATATTGAACACAAGAATGGAGGATATGCCCGGGGTATCATTCGATTGCCACTGCGGCAGGAGACATTCAGTTGAAATAAGCAAACTGATCGTTGGGCCTGATATTATTGATGAAATCGTCAGTGGACTGGAACCGTACAAAGGGACAAACCTTTTTGTTGTTTCCGATCAGAATACATACGGCGTACTGGGTAAAAAAGTAACCGACCGCCTGACGAGCGAAGGCTTCCGGTTTAAATCGTTCATATTTGATTCAGGAGATCATGCCCTGCTGCCTGACGAGCGTTCCATAGGAAGGATGCTTCTTGAGCTGGAACCTGATACGTCGTTCATACTGGCCGTTGGATCCGGTGTGATCAATGACATCGCCAGAATCGTAAGTTTCAGAGCCGGGAAATCCTACGCAATAGCGGCAACGGCACCTTCAATGGATGGTTACACATCGGTCGGATCATCACTTATTGTCGGCAGTAAGAAGGTAACCTATTACAGCCATTATCCCAGTGCCATATATGCAGATACGTCGGTTCTCCGGGATGCTCCTCTCATCATGATCCAGGCAGGATACGGTGATGTATTGGGCAAGCTGACTGCGCTTGCTGACTGGAATCTGTCCAGGATCGTCACCGGGGAGTACTATTGCGACACGATCTCGAAACTCGTTCAAAAAGGCGTTGATAAGTGCATAGAAAGCGCAGAAGGTCTGGCGGTAAGGGATGAGCAATCGATACGATATCTCATAGAAGCACTTATCCTTACAGGACTCTCCATAGGCCTTGCCGAGGTGTCCAGGCCTGCATCCGGAACAGAGCATCAGTTGGCCCACTACTGGGAAGTCAAAGCTGTGGAAGCCGGGGCAGAGCATCCGCTTCACGGCAACGCAGTAGGCGTCGGAACTGTGGTTACAGCTATGCTGTATGAACTTGCATCGGATATCCTGCCTAAAGGAATAGAATATCCCTCTGCCGACCGTGTCATTAACCTGCTTAAAAAAGTCGGTTCGTGTACTAATCCGAAAGAACTTGGCATAAGCCGCGACTTATTTGTCGAGAGCATGCTTAATGCGATGAATATGAGAGATAAATACACGGTTCTGCGTTATTGTGATCAGAAAGGCAAGCTGTCGGAGTATACAGATATCATTGCCAGGAGGCTTTATGATTGACAATTTTGATGTATTGAGGCAAAAGAAGTTATTTGTCCTGGACATGGACGGGACATTTTACCTGGGTAATAAACTGATCGAGGGATCGCTGGAGTTTTTGGATAAAGTGCGGGAGAAAGGATGCCGTTTTCTCTTTTTTACAAATAATTCGTCAAGGACTTCAGCGTATTACAAGAAGAAGCTGGCAGCAATGAACTGCTTTGTTAACGAAAGCGACATAGTAACTTCCGGTGACGTTACAATAAGATTTCTTAAGGAAAACTACCCGGATGCCGGAGTCTATCTTGTGGGGACAGACCTTTTGGAGGAAAGCTTTAACAGAAGCGGCATAAAACTTACTTCAGATAATCCCGATATTGTAGTGTTAAGCTTTGATACCTCGCTTACGTATGAAAAAATCGAACGTGCCTGCACTTTTATAAGAAAAGGCGCATTGTTCCTGGCCACACATCTAGACATCAACTGCCCTACAGAGGACGGCTTCATTCCTGACTGCGGTTCCATATGCGCGATGATTGAAGCATCAACAGGGGTCAAACCGCGGTATCTGGGTAAACCTTTTAAGGAAACCGTGGACATGGTCAGGCTGATAACGGGCATGAGCAGTGAGGAGATAGCGTTTGTTGGGGACAGGCTTTATACTGATATTGCTGTGGGAGTAAACAATGGAATCACAGGGATACTGGTGCTGACAGGAGAGACCAAAATGGATGATGTCCAGGCTTCGCCGATAAAGCCTGACTTTATTTTCGAATCACTGTACGAATTAGGGAAGATATTATAAAATTTTAATTAACTGCCTTATATTTATTGCAGCTGCATCATATTTAAGAGGTGCTTCCGGCGTCCGTGGCGTCACAATAATCAGCAGCAATATCAGAAGCAGGCGTTTGCACGCATTTACTATAAATCGCACAGATGTCGGGAATCATTATCTTTGGCAATACTCATTAATGGGGTTTGTATTAATATTTACAGGAGTTTATAAGGGTAAATTTTCTATGGCTGATATTACGGCTCAATTGATACAGGAATTCAATCTGAAACCGTTTCAGGTGCAGAATACGATAAAGCTGATAGATGAGGGTTGTACGATACCGTTCATCGCCAGATACAGGAAAGAACAGACGGGCGAACTTAATGATCAGGTGTTAAGAGAGCTGTATGACAGGCTTGTTTACCTGCGGAATCTCGAAAGCAGGAAAGAAGAGGTCAGAAGGCTTATAGACGAGCAGGGCAAGCTGACTCCGGAGCTGTCGACCGCCATTGATTTATGCAAGACAATGCAGGAGATCGAAGACATATACAGGCCCTACAAGCCTAAAAGAAGGACACGGGCTTCAATAGCCAGGGAAAAGGGCCTTGAAGAGCTTGCTGATATTCTTTTCGATCAGCAGATCGCTGCAGGTGATATTTACAGCATAGCAGAGCGGTTTGTAAACGCGGAAAAAGGCGTTGATAACGCGGATGAGGCTCTGGCGGGGGCTATGGATATAATTGCGGAAAATATTTCTGATGATGCCGGTATCAGAAAGACCGTCAGGGAAATGTTTTTCAGGCACGGTATGATAGTAGTGAAGGCGCTTAAGGAGGAAGACTCCGTATACCGGATGTACTATGATTTCAAGGAACCTGTAAAGTCCATACCCAACCATAGAATTCTTGCAATAAACAGAGGACAAAAGGAGAAAATCCTTAAAGTTAATTTAATCCTGCCTGATGAAGAGATAATTTCTAAAATAAAATCCCAAGTGATAAAAAATAACACAACAGATATAAGTGAATATATAGAAAAAGCTGTGGAAGACAGTTATAAAAGGCTTATATTCCCATCTATAGAAAGGGAAATAAGGACAAGCCTAACGGAAAGAGCAGAAACAGAAGCCATAGATGTGTTTGCATTGAATTTAAGACCTTTGCTCATGCAACCCCCTACTAAAGGGGTAGTTATTATGGGAATAGATCCAGCTTATAGAACTGGATGCAAAGTTGCAATAATAGATGAAACAGGGAAACTTCTTACATATACTACTGTATATCCTACAGAACCACAAAATAGAGTTGAAGAAGCAAAAGAGGAATTAAAAAGGCTCATCGATGAATATAATGTAAGTATAATTGCTATTGGAAATGGAACTGGCTCAAGGGAGACAGAAATAGTAGTAGCAGAGCTTATAGACCAAATGGATAAGGACGTATATTATACCATAGTCAATGAAGCTGGCGCTTCTGTATACTCTGCATCGGAAATTGGACAAGCAGAATTTCCAGATCTAGATGTGTCCATTAGAGGAGCCATATCTATAGCGAGAAGGCTGCAAGACCCTCTTGCTGAACTGGTAAAAATTGAACCTAAGCATATTGGAATAGGTCAATACCAGCACGATTTAAATCAGAACAAACTAGAGGAAGCATTAAGAGGAGTAGTAGAAGACTGTGTAAATACTGTGGGAGTAGATTTAAACACAGCTAGCCCATCCTTGCTGAAATATGTAGCAGGGATATCATATAAATTAGCCTTAAATATCCTCCAATATAGAGAGAAAGGAGGTAAGTTTAGGAGTAGAGATGAACTGTTAAAAGTAAAGGGATTAGGACCTAAAACTTTTACACAGTGTGCAGGGTTTTTAAGAATTGCAGACGGGGATAATCCATTAGACAACACAGCAGTGCACCCAGAATCCTATGAAATTGCTAAGTACTTAATTGGGGGGAGAGACCTGGAAAAAGAGAATTTAGAAGAGCTTTCAAGGAAGCTTGGTGTAGGTTTATTGACCTTAAAGGATATTGTGGAAGAGCTTAAAAAGCCTGGTAGAGATCCAAGGGACGAAATGCCAAAACCAATTTTCAGAAAAGATGTGCTCAAAATAGAAGATTTAAGAGCTAATATGATCTTAACTGGAACAGTAAAAAATGTTGTAGATTTTGGAGTGTTTGTGGATATAGGGGTTAAACAGGATGGACTTGTTCACATATCTGAACTTTCTAGAGATTATATAAAACATCCAAAAGAGGTGTTAAAAGTTGGAGATGTGATTAATGTAAAGATATTAGATGTGGATACTAAGAGAAAAAGAATTTCTCTTAGTCTAAAAGATGTATAATCATGGGGGCGTTTCTTATGTGGGATATAAGTGAGGTATTGGAAGAAAGTCAAAATTTTATTGCAGTAATTAGTTCTCGTTATTCAAAAGATGATTTAGATATATTTACAGAGTATATGAGAAATCACTTTAGCACAAGTGGAGGATTAATATATCTGTGTTCAGGCTACATAATGGATAAGTGCTTATCCTTTATAGAAAATGATTTAGGATACAACCTGAAAAAATACATGGATATGAGTAAGCTCATATTCATTAATAGGGAAAAATATTTCATTAATGACACATATGATTTTGATCTGCTCATAATGGATTTGAATAGGGCAGTAGATAAAATAAGTGAGATAGAAAATGAGAAAACAATATATATTTATATTACTATAGATAGCTATTGGAATAATGTAGACATGGATAAGCTGGAAGAAATATATAGTAAATTAAAAATGTTAGGCGAAACTAAAAAGGTAAAATTCATGATTAGATATTTCATGGAGGATATTGCTACTAGTAAGGTTTATCCTATGTTGAGAAATCATGATTTGTTTTTATTAGACGGAATGGACAATTTTGAGATATTCACCTTGGATGATTTATTTCACAAAGCATTGATTTCTCAATGCCAAAATAAGGTGATAGATTTTAAACGTAATAAAGCCGTTATGAGAAACGAATTTTTAGAAAGTCTCGGAGAAATATTCGGCGGAATAGTTCATGATATGAACAACCTATTGGTATCCATAATAGGCTATGCTCAGTATTCAATGGAGTTAGATGAGATTGATGAAATTAGAAAATGTTTGAAGGTAATCAATAAACTAGCTTTAGATGGGAAGAGAATTAACGAAAAGATAAAGAGAGAAGTTAAAGGAGATAAAAAAGATAAGAAAGAGATCTATAGATTTGACTACATAATAAATAACTGTATTGACATGGTAAAGCATAAATTCAGCTCTTCTATCCTTAATAAATCAGGAAATATAGAATTGGTACTTGAGTTGAATTCTAACAAATATATCTATGCTGATGAGTATGATCTAAGACATTCCATTATCAATATAATACTAAACGGAATTGATGCCATGGAAAATGGCGGTGTAATAACTGTAAGAACTTACGATAGGGATGATGGTAGGATAGTATTGGAAATATCAGATACTGGCTGTGGCATGGATGAGGATATAATTAAAAAAATATTTACGCCGTACTTTACCACAAAAGGTTCCAAAGGAACAGGATTAGGATTAAGCATTGCAAAGAGAGTGTTTGAAGAACACAATGGAACTATCGACGTTGTAAGCAAAGTTGGAATTGGAACCAAGTTTACCATAGTTTTTCCATCTGCAGAATATGTGGAGAATATAGAGCATGATGATAGTGAAGAATATAATTTGATTAACAGCACCTGTTAAGATGGAAAATACAGTATGAAAAGAGGTGACATTTTGAGAATTGGATTTATCGTAAACCCTATTGCTGGCATGGGCGGTAAAGTAGGATTAAAAGGAACTGATGGAGAAGAAGTGTTGAAGAAGGCTATAGAACTGGGAGCAAAGCCTGAGTCTCCAATAAAGGCTAAAAAAGCTCTAGAGGTATTGCTGCCTATTAAGGACAGGGTAAAGATAGTCACTTGTCCTGGTGACATGGGAGAAGATGTAGCTAGAGAATTAGGATTTGATGTGGAGGTACTTGAGGACTTAAAGGGGTTAAAAGGACCAATTGCAACAGAAAAAGCTGCTAAAGAGATGGCAGACATGAAAGTAAATCTTTTGCTATTTGCAGGAGGAGACGGCACAGCCAGAAATGTCTACAATGCTGTTGGAGACAATATAGTGGTTTTAGGAATACCTGCAGGAGTAAAAATCCACTCAGGTGTATTTGCTAACCATCCAAGAAGTGCAGGAGAAATAGCTTTAAAGTATTGCCAAGGGAACAACTTACAAATTAAGGAAATGGAAGTAATGGACATTGATGAGGAAGCTTTTAGAGAAGGAAGTGTAGTGGCAAAACTATACGGATATATGAAGGTGCCCTTTGAACCGGAACTTGTTCAAAACCAGAAATCCGGTGGATTAGATGGAGAGGAAGCAGCACTACATGGTATAGCTGAAAAGATAGTGGAGACCATGGAACCAGATGTGGTATATATAATAGGTTCGGGAACTACAACCAGGTATATTATGGATGAGTTAGGGCTTGAGAACACTTTGCTTGGGATAGATCTTGTTAAAAATAAGAAGCTGATTAAGTCTGATGCTAATGAGAGGGATATACTTAACTTAATTGAAGGGCAAAAGGCAAAAATAATAGTAACTGTCATAGGAGGTCAAGGATATATATTTGGCAGAGGGAATCAGCAGCTAAGTGGAGAGGTAATCAAACGAGTTGGAAAGGAAAATGTGTTGATAATTGCGACTAAGCAGAAGCTCATGTCCTTAAAAGGAAAGCCCCTATTGGTGGATACAGGGGATGATGAGGTAAACAGCATGTTCAATGGGTATATAAAGGTTAGGACCAATTACGATGAAGAGGTAGTTCACAAGGTGAAAGGCTTGTAATGTAGTGTGTCCATTGAAAAACAATGAAAAACGGTATTATCTAGATAACTAGAACTGAGTTATGTTTTGGTGAAAGGAAATGCTTTATCTGCAGCAACAGGGCAAAGGTATGCGGAAGAAGTAGTGCCCACAGCGTAGAAGAAATGCAGCTGAAGCTATCTGAGATAATATTAGAGCATATGGTTAGTTAGTGTAAAATAATTGTAGGAAAAAATACAAAAAAGAATAGCCCCATATGT
>ENA-OWOZ01002968-OWOZ01002968.1-bioreactor-metagenome-genome-assembly--contig:-NODE-2968-length-11886-cov-3.187653_pt1 | contig 11886 bp, 8 predicted proteins | sample MGYA00238140_ERZ651804 | MGnify/ENA primary metagenome ERZ651804 (study PRJEB26910, sample SAMN07631232) | bioreactor metagenome | isolation source: Switchgrass digestor | place: USA: Dartmouth... | reverse complement strand
CAGCATTTAAAAACAAGCTGAAATGAATTGGAGCACTACAATAAAGGAAAATTGCCTGCTAATAATATTACTGCCATGCATTACTTCTAAGTTTTGATACCCCTCCAGCTCCATTCCTAAACCAAATAATGCTTATATGCCATCCTTTTCAATCAAGTAACGCCAGTACCTTTTGGGAAGAAGCCTTTTATGAAGATCAGGATTGAATCTTTCTTTGATGGTAACGCTACTATAAAAATGCTTCCATAGCTCCTGATAGGTGTTCTCTTCCTCATCCTCCTCAGGTATTTTATCCAGATGTGCGTCGACAATTATCCATTCCTCTTTATTATACAAGGCTGCCCGATTTCTTCCGACATCGTGGATTACCCAGCTTTGGTCAGCAAAACGCTTGGAAAAATGGGGCGCAATCAGGGTCAATATGTCATTGTCGGGCTCAATAGGAGCATAATATATACCGCCCCGAAGCAGTCGAAAGCGAATAAAACCCATCATCCTGTGAACTTCCAGGTCAACCCTCTGCCTTATTTTATGTACCTTTAACACTCGATCGTCTGCAAGATATGAGTCTACCTTGGCCCCTAATTTCCAGCCAAGTTTCAGGTATTCATATATTATACCGGCATTGTTCTCCTCCTTGTCGGCAAGATAAACCCGGTAAACATTATCCAGAGCCTCTGGAGAAATTTTACTGCTGATTGAATGATAAACCATTTTTGCTTTTTCAAGGTCTGTATCTATCGACACATACTGCTCCAGGAAGCTTTGCTGTAATCCCCTGACAGATGCTATCCTTCCAGGCTTTTCCCGTCTTGAGAAAGCTTCGTAAATTGCCGTAAGCAAGCCTTCAAAAGTCCCGTCATATATATAGCAAGTCATTTCCCTCATTTTACAACGCTCCTTTTGCTACAATTCTCCGGTTATGGACTTAAACCTCTCCGCCCGCGGAACTATATTTGCCAGCTCCCTGCCGGGAATCCCTCCGCTATAGATCTCACGGCCTCCATGTCCATTATATTCCGGAGGTAAAAAGGATAACTGCTCATATTCCGGAACCGGGTAATTGTGTTTGGAGTTTTCTTCTGCACTGCTAAGCAGGAGGTTTTGATAGATAAAATCGTCATTCAATTTTATTTTGCAATAGGATTTTCCCTTGCAGGTAATAAAATATTGGGCTCTTTTCAGCACCACTCCAAACTTTTTAATGTCCTCAAAGTCAAGAGAACTTCTCCTTCTTGCAGTGATGATCCTCTGAGCGGATTTTACCCCTATACCCGGCACACGCAGCAAAGTCTCATAATCACATTTATTTATTTCTACCGGAAAAAGATGAAGATTCCTTAATGCCCAGTCACATTTTGGATCCAGATACCTGTTGAAATTCGGATGATCTGCCGATAAAAGCTCATCAGCGCTGAACCCATAAAACCTAAGCAACCAATCTGCCTGGTACAGCCTGTGTTCACGAAGAAGAGGCGGCTTGGCGATCTGTGGAAGGGCAGGATGGTTTGATACCGGAACATATGCAGAATAAAACACCCTTTTCAAATTATATTTCCGATATAAGGCTTCGCTGAGTTTCAGGATTTTGACATCGGTGTCCGGTGTAGCCCCCACAATAAGCTGAGTGCTCTGCCCTGCCGGCACGAAATATTTAACGTTTTTACTCTTTTTCATACTTTCCTTATTTTCCTGTATCATTGAACTAATATAGGACATGGGCCCCAATATCGTCTCTTTATTTTTCTGAGGTGCCAGCAGCTTCAGGCTGTCATTGGACGGAAGCTCAATATTTATGCTCATGCGGTCCGCATAATGCCCTGCTTGTTCTATCAGCTCACGACTCGCGCCAGGTATTGCTTTAACATGTATGTATCCGTTAAATCTGTATTCTTTCCTTAAAAGCTTCAGTGTCCTTAGCAATAGCTCCATGGTGTAGTTCGCGTTTTTATGTACCGCAGAGCTCAAAAACAGCCCTTCAATATAATTGCGCCTGTAAAAATTGATGACTATATCGGCTAATTCTTCCGGACTGAAAGTGGTCCTCGGAATATCACTGGATATCCTGTTTACACAATAAGCGCAGTTGAAAACGCAGTCGTTGCTCATCAGCACTTTTAAAAGAGATATGCAGCGGCCATCAGGGGTAAAACTGTGGCATATTCCTCCTGCAAAACTGTCTCCCAGCCCTCCTGAAGTATTTTTTCTTGAGCTGCCGCTGGAGACACAGGATACGTCATACTTTGCCCCTTCGGCGAGTATTTTCAGCTTATCCAGTTTACTCATAGAATTAGCGACTATCATTTCCATAATTCCGCACTTCCCAAACCTATCTTATGAATCTTCTTGAGCTCTTCATATGTAACTTGTACCATCTGGGTAATATTATACCATGGAATTTTTGCGTATGCAAACATTTGTTCGGTTTTATGAGAGATAAGAAACAACAATTGAATCCGGTGAATCTGCAGAAAAAATAAAAACCTGTAAGCTATTACACTTACAGGCTCTTATTTTTTATTGGCGCGCCCAGTAGGATTTGAACCCGCAGCCTTCTGATCCGTAGTCAGACGCTCTATCCAATTGAGCTATGGGCGCATATTAAGAAGAACATATAATATATTAATACAAACAAGGAAAAAATGCAATAGGATATTATGGAATTCATCATTTTCCTGTCTGATGCATTTATAAGGACAAACCTAAACTTACCTCAATTATTTCCCTGCCGCCGTTCATAAGGTTTATTCTCTTTTGTAATAGGCCAAGCTTATATGATATAATTAGATTAATATGGATGCCGCACCCTGAAGTCAAAAGCTTAGAAAAGTGCGGCATTCCATGTCGGCCGGAGTTAAGCCATATACCAATTTGAAGTCCAGGAATGTATTGTTTATACTATTGAAATGAGGTTGTTGCCGATGAACATAGAACCATATAAGTCCATATTATTTTCTGACACGCTTGTGCCTGACATTTTCATAAGCGAGCATCTCCCTTCCATGGATGGGGATTATGTAAAAGTGTACATATACTGTCTGTTTTTATGTAAATATAATAAACAGATTTCCATTGAGGAGCTTTCAAAAAAGCTCCAGATAGATGAGCAAAAGCTGAAGAATGCATTCACTTACCTGGAAAGTGTCGGGATTATAACCAGAAGCAAGGATGACATTGTACTTGCCGATCTTAAAGAGAAGGAAATAAACAAGCTATACAGGCTCAAAACCACATCTACGCCTGAAGAAGCTGTATCAAACACGGAGAAAAATAAAAAGCGCAGTGAAACCATAACCTCAATAAACAATACATATTTCCAGGGTGTGATGCCCCCTTCCTGGTATACTGACATTGACGCGTGGTTTGACAGGTATAAGTTTGATGAAGATGTAATGTATGCCCTTTTTCGCCACTGCAGCGAGCATAAGGTTCTTACCAAGAGCTATATTGTGAAAGTTGCTGATAATTGGTACAACAAAAATATCAGGAACTATTTCGACCTGGAAAAATATCTGGAAGAATACAAGAAATTCACCGACATCCGTGGAAAGATATCAAAAAAGCTCAAGCTGGGCAGGAACCTTACCGAATACGAGGATGAATATGTTGAGAAGTGGACAATGGATTACAAATACAATTTTGAAGTAATAGACCTGGCGCTAAAGAAAACTACAGCAAAAACAAATCCCAACTTCAAGTATATTGATGCTATACTTACAAGCTGGTTTGAGAAAGGCTTGCGCACGCGTGAGGAGATAATCGCATATGAAAAAAGCGTTAAGGCGTCGTCCACCAAAACCAATACAAAAGAGATACCTGCGGCTCAAATACCTCAGCATGCCAATTTTGAGCAGAGGGAATACGATGACGATTCCTACGGCAATTTTTTCAGCAACGTAGCAAATGACAAAAAGGCGGGAAGATAAAATGAACACCAGTATACATAATGCTATAAAAAGTGAATATGAAAGACGACAGAAAGAAGCATATGACAACCTGATGTTCAGGAAAAAAAAGGCATACGCCGAAATAGCCGGCCTTGAGGCCATTGAAGATGAAATTCACAGGACCGGTCTGAGATACAACAAAATGATACTGCTGGGAAAAACGCAGGCCGATGATGCTGTATCCGAACTGCTTTCTCAAATTGACAGCCTAAAACGGAAGAAGATACAGCTGCTTGTTGAAAACGGATACCCGGAGGACTACCTGGAGATTAAGTACAGCTGCCCCAAGTGTAAGGATACAGGCTATATTGAGGGAGGAAGCGGTGCAGTCAAATGTTCGTGTTACAAGCAGCAGCTGATCAACCAACTGTATAGCTATTCCAATCTGAAGCTTACAGAAAGGGAGAACTTTTCAACCTTTAACGAAAATCTATATTCGGATAAAGTTGATAAAGCGAAGTATGGAATAGGGATTTCTCCCCGGGAGAACATATTGAGGATAAAGGAGCGATGCCTGAAATTCATAGAAAATTTTGATTCTCCCGATGAGAAAAATCTCTTTTTCAGCGGTCCTACCGGAGTAGGCAAGACCTTCATGTCCAATTGCATAGCAATGGAATTGATGAAGAGAGGGAAAACCGTACTCTATCAGACTGCTCCTATCATTTTTAACATCATAAATGAGTATAAGGTAAGAGCTTTCAATGATGACGATTTTCAGGATGAAAGCTACAAGAGCATTTTTGATGCCGAGCTTTTGATAATTGACGATTTGGGTACAGAAACCCAAAGCGCCGCAAGATATGCAGAATTACTGACAATCCTTAATGTACGCCAAATGAACAATCTTCAAAGGCCATGCAAGATCATAATATCAACCAATATCGGTCCTAAGAAGCTGTATGAAATCTATACGGAAAGGGTGGCCTCCAGGATCATCGGGTGTTTTGAAGGCCTTATGTTTGTGGGTGATGATTTAAGGAAGAAGCTATAGGCAAAGGCTCTATCCAATCCTTATTAATCTGGTCAGAACCCTCGCAATTTCCGAGTTGATGCCCATAAGGCTGAAACCTTCTGCTATGTATACGATTGCTGTAAATATTAGACCGGGAAGCAGCCAAAGCATGCCTGTCTTTCCGGTGCCAGAGGTTTCTATGGGACGCCTGCGGACTTTGTCCGATGTTATCCTGACCAGTGCTATGATCAAACCTATAAGTATCGACAAACAAAACGCCAGTATGAAAAACCAGACGATAAAAACTGCTATAAGCTGTCCTGCAGGCATGTTGAAGAGATCCGAAAAATAATCCCCGGCATAAGGCTGTGCGTCTATGCTTCCAACACCTTTACCCTGCATCGCCTGCATAAACTTGTTTGATAAATACGTGATGACTACGGCTATGGAATTGTTGGCAAAATGGGCAAACATGCCGGCATACAGTGAATTAGTCCTGTAGACAATAAATCCTATCAAAGCCCCCAAAAGAAATGTTCCTAAAAACCTCTGAAAATCCAGATGGAACAACCCAAAAAGCAGTGCGGTAATCAGGATGGCTTTCTTTATCCCCAGCCTTTCAAACCCGCTCTGCAGAACACCACGGAACATGATCTCCTCACAAAGCCCGGCAGAGCCGCCGACAATCAGCAGGTTGATGATAAGCTCACCGGCATTTGAAGCGGTAGGTACACTGGATACGATTACCTTGCCAAACACCTTGCTTATAAGCGCCAGATTAATGATGTTTAGCACGCTAACCACAGGTATCGCAAATACCATTATCAAAAAAATTATAAACAGGCTCAAAGGGCCAACCTTGTTAAGCCTTAAAACTTTCCGCATGTCGTACTTGAAAATAAACAGCAAAAGCAGAGAAGGCATCAATACAAGAAGAAATTCCGTAACCAGAAGACCGGGATAGAGGGATTTCTTCTGAGCCCAAAAGCCTATGTACAGAAGAAATAGAACCCCTAGGGAATATAATATGCTCACCTGCGCCAAAGTAGGCGTCCTTACATATCCTGCATCCAGAAGCTCCCCATAGGTCAGGGAAAATTCTTTGTATAAACGATTATCTTCCATTTGGTTCCTCCATATTTAAGTTGAAGTTTATGCTTCGCCACCGTCTGGTTTATCGGAATGATCCGTTTTGCCTTGATTAAACTGTCCAGGATCCATCTCCCAATGGCTGACATAACCCCCATGGTTGCAAAGCACAAATTAAAGTTGTTAATGATGTTCATATTTTCATATCTGAACATCTAATTAATTCTTTTGCTTTCAAGGTTTTAATTGGAAAACAATTACTGAAAGGCCTGCTTCCATTGATGTACAGAAAATCAACTGATAAATCAGCCAAATATAACTTCTTGGTTTTAGCAAGCTTTTCCCATTCCTCAAGTGAAAGTTGAAGCATCCTGAAAGTCGTTGTTTTCCAATATAACAATATTAAAACTAAGCAATGCCTATATTAAATAATACATTTACTAGGAAAAATATGCAACAAAAAACCGGGGTATTCCCGGTTTTCTGCATATACATCGACTACAATCACATGGTCAGAATACCATTCGGGGTATTGACGATCATGAGAATGTTTTCCTCCTTGCCGGTCTCGGCATTTATATAAACTATGAAATCCCTGTTGTTCAGCTTGCCTTTAAACTCATAGGTGAACAATTCGGTCCTGTAATCCGTAGGGATTATTGCCAGACCTGAGCTTTTTATCTCGACTTTTGAACTGATCTTGGCCCTGGCCTCTTCTTCTGTGATGGCAGGCTTCGGTATCTTCCTCTCCGTGTGGGACGAAAGGTATCCTTTAGCCTCAAAACCCAATATTTCCCCATTATCCAGTGCAACCTTGACTTTGATCAGGTCCGGATATATTACCACTCCATCCTGCGTATAGGCATAGTTGATGGTAGCCATATTATCTTCTTTCAGATAATATGTATCGGTCATGTTCTTAAAGCCCTGCTCTTCAAGGAATTTCTTGCCGGCGGCCTTAGCCTGGTCTATGCTTAAGCTTGCCTTTTCAACAGGCCTGTTATAGAGCATGTAATACGGATGCCCGCCCTTTTGGGTAATGTCAATTGTCGCAGTCTGATCCTCCGGCTTGTTTTTAAATGTAACCTTATAACTATATGTCTTAAATGGTTCAGAATCGTTCTTGGATGTATTGGTCACACTCTGCACCTTATCCTTGCCGAAGAATTTGATTACCCTTTCCTTTGCCTGTTCAACGCTTATGGTATCGCCGGTTAGTCCTTTGGGTTTTGCGTTTGTCATATGGTCGGAAAAGGGGCCGTCATAAATCAGAGTGGGGTATTCCTGAAAAGTTTTATCAATGTTTTCAAACTGCTGTTTTGTCATATTGGCAGATGTCCTTTGAAAAACAGGCGTTCCCTTTTGTCTCAGTTCGCCCCACTTTATCCTTCCTGCGCTTATGTCGCTCTGAAGCTTCTCCAGGCTATCCCGCAAGGAAACTGCATAGCCATAGAGCTTCTCTATCGTTTCATATTGTTTATCGCTTAGAGCTTTGCCCTGCATATTCTGATTATTCAGAGAATAAGCCAGATCTCCCACCTGCGTCAAATATTTGGAGGTATTCTCCAGGGCAGGAGGGCTTATGGGAAGCTGTCCAAGATTGGTTTGGGCAAGGTTTGCTTGTCTCCATGCTTCCTGCATTATGCTTGCGGTCTTAGTAGTGGACGAAGATATCAAAGATTTGGCCAGGAGCATCTGAACATTATCTACATAACCTATCATGTCATAAAAAGCTCTGTTATATTGGTTGTCCAACTCCTGCCTCAAACTTGCAGCGGTTTTGTACTGATATATGCCCCAGCTGGCCACAGCCGCTAAAGCTACTATAACGATGCTGTACATTTTTCTGTCGGATAATCTTCTTTTAAAATCCAGCAGTTTATCTCTTAATCCCAAGATTACACCTCCATTAAAGATCTATATTCCGAAATGATGCTTGCCTATTGTTTTTATTATTTTCCTGCTCCAAATCCATTTGCTGGTTGCTGTAGCCGGGTTCCAGTAATAAAGGCATCCATTGGTAGGATCCCATCCATTCAGAGCGTCTCTTGCAGCTTTCACAACCGTCGAATTAGAGTCGATGGGAACATTTATCTGTCCGTCGGAGACTGCAGTAAATGCACCCGGCTGGTATATTACACCAGCGATGGTCTTTGGAAACCGCGCATCCCTGGTTCTGTTCAATATGACGGCTCCCACCGCCACCTGACCTTCATAAGGCTCTCCCCTGGCTTCACCGTTTATCGCCCGGGCGAGAAGCTGCTCATCGGATATATTTTTCCCCTGAGCATGTACTGCTCCGCTTTCGGCTATGCTCGTCAAGCCCATCGCTAAAAGTGTGTCAAATCCTGCTATACCGGTAACCGGAATATTGTTTTTCTTCTGATATTCCTTTACTGCCTGGAATGTGTCGTCTCCATAGTAACCATCTATTATGCCCCTGTAATATCCCCAGTTTTTAAGCCTCTGCTGCATTTGCTCCACTTCTGCGCTTGCATGCCCGGGTTTTAATTCCATTCGGGGTGTTACAATGACAGGTTTGTTATAGGTAAACACTGAAAAGGTTAAATATACCAGTAAAATAAAAGCACAGGTGTATTTCAGCTTCTTTAAAATACTATCCCTCCTCCCGCGATGACCATAAGAGTCTGATTATTAGTTGAGCAAAGCTTAAAAAGCTCTGATATAGAAATAACATCTGTCCAAACTTTGCAGACTCTGTTGAAAAAGCTGTCATTACATATAAAACTAAGCTCCGGCCATCGATGAAACTCAAAGTTCAGCTTAAATTAAACACTCATTAAAATCCAACGTCCAAACTTCATCGATATACGGCGAAGCCTGCGGTATGCATACCTCAGGTTATATTTTTTGTTTTGCATGTGAAAAATATGCATATATAGAAGCCAACACTAAAGTTTCAATAAGAATGGTATATTTCACTGAAATATAGTCAATCATTGCAATATCAGGATCATTAGAGGCACGCTGTGCATATCTTTTCATACGCCGTAGAGCTTATTTCAGAACTAAACTTGAAGTTACAGGGAGTTGTCGGAACATGGATGTATTGTTTTTATCTGTCTCAACAGGAGGAGGACATTTAAAAGCCGCAGAAGCCATCAAAAATGTGGTGGAAGAGAAATATCCCGGCTCGAGGACATTGATAGTCGATACTTTGGATTATATAAATCCTGCGGTCAATAAACTCATTGTGGGAGGTTACCTTGGCCTTCTTAAAAGCACACCCCGTGTGTACGGCAAGCTGTATGATCTGGCGGAATCAAAAGAAGGATTGCATGAGCTGTATACCGCAGCCAACACCCTCCTTGCCATAAAGCTCGGAAAGCTCATTGATGATTTTATGCCGTCCATAATAATATGCACTCATATTTTTCCTCTCCGCATGCTTTCATGCCTAAAGCGCAGGGGAAAAGCCAGAATGCCTGTTGTTGCAGTGATTACGGATTATGTAAGCCATTCTTTGTGGGTCCACAATAATATAAATGCCTATATTGTTCCCAATGACCAGGTAAAAAACGAGATGATAATGAGGGGAATCCCGGGCGAATTGATATATCCCTGCGGCATACCGATAGACAAACGCTTCGCCAGGAAGAAAAACAGGGATAGCCTGCTGCGGGAGCTGGGCCTGGAAGACAGGTTTACGGTTCTTATAATGGGCGGAAGCCTTGGGCTGGGGAAGCTATACTCTGTGTTTGACGCCCTTTTGAACAACAGCAGGGACATTCAGATAATAGCCATCACCGGCTATAACGAAAAGCTTAAAAAGCAGCTGGAAAACATCAGCTCAGTGTCTGATAAAAAAATCAGAATTTTCAGCTATACCGATAAAATATCAGATCTGATGGACATATCAGACCTGATAATCACCAAGCCTGGTGGCATGACATCTGCCGAAGCGCTGGCAAAGGGGCTGCCCATGCTGATCACATCCGTCATTCCAGGCCAGGAGGAAAGAAATGCCAGGTTCCTTGTAAATAACGGCGCAGCAGTCAAAATATCCGACCACAGCAGCATTAACAGTGTCATCGATAACATTATTGCAAATCCGTCCTGCATTGAGAGCATGAGAAAGAGGGCTTATAAACTAGCCAAACCAAATTCTGCCGAAGATATAGCTGCCTTGCTGGAAGAGCTTTCGCAAAAATATATGGCAGAAGCTAACTGAAAGCATGATTTGCTCGCGGGAAGTCAAGGTTCAAAGCTGCTATCCACAAAGTATTTATGTGGTTCTGTAATAGAGAACCACGAAAGATGGAAATAAGAGCATGACAAATTCGGAAAGCGCTTTTGTAGTATCTGAATTCAGGATATTAAAAGAAACCGCTAAAAGTAAACGGCATTATATAAGCCTTACTACATTAATATCCTTCCCGCACACCTCTCTGGCAATATCCACCTCTCTCCCCTTGCATGTAAACAGGATTATCTGCCTTTCCTCCGACAGCTGATGCAGAAATTCCAGTGTTTCCCGTGTCCTCTCATCATCATACTGGGCAAGGATTTCATCCATAATAAAGGGCAGCTTTTCACCGGTTGAACCGATCAGATCAGCCATGGCAACCCTTAAGGAGAGATACATCTGGTCGACAGTACCTCCGCTTAACGCAGGAGCAGCCACTATTTCCCCGGTTTCCGGCGCTATCACCTTGAGCATGAGATTGCTGTCTGCCCTCAAATCCCTATATCTTCCCTGGGATATCCTATCAATGGCACTGCTCATTTTCAAGTTGATATAAGGCATAAAATCCCGCTGCAATTCTTCGCCTGCTTCAATAAGAACCTCCAGCGCAGTATTCAGGGAAGTGTTTATGTCCTCCAGCTCGGACTTTTTTTCATACAGCGCATCGGCCTCTTCGATAATCCTCTGGAGTTCATCATCATCTCCTGCACTTTTCAGGAGGGTTTCTCTTTCCCTTATCTTCAGCAGCACTTCTTTTATCTCTTCATCAACTTCCTCAATTTCCGCTTCATATATTTCCTCTGCCGGCAGGATACCGTTTGCCTCAGACATCTCCTTTGCCTTGCAGATTCCTTTTAGCTGCTCTTCCAGAAAAGCTATCTTCTCTCGTATGCTTTCAGCTATTTCTTCCAGCTCCTTTTTGCTGCCACAGGTCATGCCGCTGATGGAAGCAGCATTTTTGCAGTACTTCTGCACGCGTTCCTTTAAGTCGCTTATCCTTTGCTTCGCATATGCAATGTTCATATCAAGTTCCCTGCAGCTCCTTACGCCGTGTTTAAAGCTTTTTATCATATCCTCGCTTATTTCTGCCTCGGCATTATCGATTATCCCGGCTTTATGCAGCGCAGCAGCTATTGTCCCTTTGAGGGCTTTAGCTTTGGCTTCGTTATTCTCCAGATCCCTTTCAAGCCTCTCAATATCAGAATTTATAGCCTCAACCTGCCTAACGAGGCTGTTATACTTTTCTTTCAGCACCAAAAACTCTTCGATGCCGTCAGCGCCGACCGATTTATACATTTCCTCCAAGACCTTCTGTTTTTTGATAAGTTGGTCCTTAAAAGCTTTAATATCGGAAATCAAGAGCCTTTTTTCCTTCTGCGCTGCATTTAGCATAGCGGCCACTTTGTATCTTTTTACACTAAATATCAGCGCTGACACAAAAGCGGCGGCAGCGGCGGCATATCCGGCATATGACCCCATTACGCCGGCAACTGCCATGATAACGGTTAATGCTGTGGCAGCAGCAGTCATATATGCATATCTGCGCCTTTTTCTTTGCATCGTGCTCATTTTCTCTTCTACAGCATCCTGCCTGCCGCTATTTATTTCCTTTTTCAGATTTTCAATATCCCTGCTGAGCTCCACCGCATCCCTTTCAACCTTCTCATCCATGTAGTTGAAAGCTTTTA
>ENA-OWOZ01002966-OWOZ01002966.1-bioreactor-metagenome-genome-assembly--contig:-NODE-2966-length-11893-cov-3.647004_pt1 | contig 11893 bp, 10 predicted proteins | sample MGYA00238140_ERZ651804 | MGnify/ENA primary metagenome ERZ651804 (study PRJEB26910, sample SAMN07631232) | bioreactor metagenome | isolation source: Switchgrass digestor | place: USA: Dartmouth... | reverse complement strand
CTCTATGGCTTCGATAATGCGCAATTTGCAGTAAGGCAAAAGTCTTTTTTTATATTCATTTATGCCGTCTAGCAGGTATTTTTCTTTTATCTTGCCTATACAAATAATATCTATATTCATGAAAGCATTTCCTTTTAATTAAAATTAATATATTAAAATCCTAGCCAAAGCTGACAAATATAAGCTACTGCTATTCCTCCTATTGCAACTTTTATCATTTCTTGATCATGATAAGCTAAAAATAACGCAAAAGCGCCGCCCAGCGCTGATGCCACTATATTCCCCGTGGAAAAAAGGATTGCCGGAAATGTCATAGCTCCTAAAACAGCATAGGGAAGGAACATGAAGACATAATTCCATCCTCTTCCAGAAAAACCACCCATCATCCAAAAAACAATCTTATGCAGCTGATCACCACTAAAAAACATACAAAGTGATACCAGAGCCGAAAGTAAGGCGCTGACTGCCATTCCCGCCAAAAGTAAGGTCATTACCGGGACTTTGCCTCCTACCCGGGCCAAATTATATACCAGCAGGATTGTAATAATAGCAAAAGAAAAGGCAAAAACCGGTATACCATAGTGTAAGGGGATATTTAAAACTGCCTGGAAAAGCATACTGCAAACTGCACCTAAAGAGGCCCCTGATGATACCCCAATTACGTACGGGTCTGCCATGGGGTTGCGAAATAATCCCTGAAAGGTAGCTCCGGCTAAAGCCAGGCCTGCTCCCACCATGGCTACAATCACTACCCGCGGTAATCTCATGGTCGTAATTATAGTTTCATATTCCGGTACTAACCCTTGGTTGTTAACACCGGGAATAAGGCTTACCATGATTTTCATTATTTCAACCGTAGGTATGGATACTGCTCCTAAACTGATACCTGCTATAAAAAATAGCACCAATAGGATAATTAGAAGGGTAAATAGTACTGAACGTTTAAAAACATTTATATGTATCATTTCTTATACTTCCTAACCAGGGTATAGGGGGAAACCATACTAAGGTTTACCCCATACCCTTAATTTTATTGTTCAGGATATAAGCATCGGGCTAATTTTTCCAACCCTTCAACCAATCTGGGAGAAGGCAGTTCCAGCAAGTCTGATTCTATGCTGTAAATTCTTTTATTTTTAACAAAGGAAACTCCTTCCCATCCTTTGCGGGCGGCAATTTCCTCTGCTGTTATTGCTTCATCCGCATGGCCGTAAGAGTTGATCATTACCTGAGGATCCTTCTCAATAATCAATTCTTCACTAATTTGCGGATATTTCTCAAGGCAATCATCCGTTATGTTTATCCCTCCGGCCAATGTAATGAGTTCTGCAATCATGGTATCCTTACCCACCGACATTAGGGGTTCGTACCACATTTCATAATATACAGTTGGTCTTTCTTCCTTAGGAACTTGGGCTGCCTTCTGACTTATGGCCTTAACCCTGTCCCTTAAATTAGTGGTAATATTTACTGCTTTATCCTCTGTTCCTGTAGCTCTTCCGATAAGTTCTATACTGTTAAAAACTTCTTCCAGCTTATTGGGGTATATTACTAATACGTTTATTCCCACATCTTCCAATCCCTGAACTACCTTTTCATGCAAATTAGTAGCCAAAACTAAATCCGGCTTTAAAGTTACTATTATTTCCAGGTTGGGATCATTAAAGCCTCCTACCTTAGTACATGATTTAGCTTCTTCCGGATAATCACAGTAGGTGGTATTTCCCACAACTTTATCACCAAGCCCTAAGGCAAAAAGTATCTCAGTACTGCTTGGGACCAAGGATACGATTCTCTCCGGCTTTGTTTGTATGGTAACTTTTCTGCCCATATCATCAGTAATAGTTAGCGGGAATGAATTACTAGCTTGGTTATTCTTGATATTGGCCGCTTGTTCACTTCCTTTTGTACAACCAGTTAAACTTAATAGCAAAATAATTATTAAGCTTAAAAGAATTCCTCGTTTATGGTTATTGCTTTTAGCTATTAGCACCTTATTTCACTTCCTTTTTTTGTTTTTACTTGCATTAGTTCATTTTGACTCCTGCTTCTTCGAAAGTTGCCATCTCGCTCATTATTCTGGTAGCAGCTTCTATTATATTAAAAGCCAGTGCCGCACCAGTCCCTTCTCCTAAACGCATATTCATTCTTAACATCGGCTTTAACCCCATAATCTCAAGTACTAATTTATGGCCTGGTTCCTGAGAAAGATGGGAAGCTATTATGTAGTCTTTAACCCTTGGGGCTAACTTGCAGGCAATCAGTGCCGCAGCTCCTGATATAAAACCATCCATCACTATTGGAACTTTTCGTGAAGCTGAACCTAAAAATAAACCTGTCATTGCTGCTATTTCCAGTCCGCCAACTTTAGCCATGACATCAATAGGGTCAGCTGGGTCTGGCTTATTTACTTCTAAAGCTCTTTCTACGGCTTTTATCTTTCTGTGTACTCCTGCCTCATCCAAGCCTACACCAGTTCCTACTATGGAAGGTACATCTACCATAGAATATGCAGCCAAAATAGCACTGCTTGGGGTTGTATTGCCTATTCCCATTTCACCAGTAGCTAACAGGTCTATCCCTTTATCTATTTCTTCTTGCGCTATCTCTATCCCAACATTAATAGCTTGTAAAGCTTCCTCTCTGGACATAGCCGGTCCTTTGGTCATATTGGCTGTACCTAATCTTATTTTTTTAGATATCAGGTCGGGATGAGATAAGCTTTTATCTGCAACCCCTACGTCCACGACTTTAACTTCAGCTCCGGCATGCCGTGCCAGCACATTTATTCCCGCTCCTCCATTTAAAAAGTTATATACCATTTGCGGTGTTACCGACTGTAAAGCAGCACTTACCCCTTCTTCTACAACGCCGTGATCACCGGCCATAACTATTACCATTTTGTTTTTTACCCGGGGTATTATCTCACCAGTAATACCGGCGAGTTTTATTACTATATCCTCCAATACCCCCAGGCTCCCTATGGGCTTGGTCAAGTTATCGAGCCGTTCGCTTGCTTTCTGCATGGCATTTTGGTCTAAAGGTTCAATCTTTGCAATTAAATTCTCTAAGTTATTCATAATTTAGCCTCCTTTAATTATTAGCTTCTAAGTATTTAAAGATAACAACTGCTGCTTCAGCTCTGGTTAATGGATTATTGCCTTTAAATGAATTATCTGCATATCCCACCATTAATCCCTGACTATAAACATAACTAACTCCGTTAATTGCCCATTCTGGAATCTCATTAACATCATTGAAAGTTAAAGCAACATCACTGCTGGCAGTTCCCCCCAGATTATAAAAGATGCTGGCAACTTCATTCCTACTTATATTGTGGTAAGGTCTAAAGCTACCATCAGAATATCCTAAAACAACCTTATTATGATAGGCAGTTGCTACATAATTAGCAAACCAGTCTGATGCGTCAATATCACTAAATAATCCCTCCTGATATGCTATTGCTTCCAGTTGTTGGGCAGATACGAGAAGTCTAACAAATTCAGCTCTGCTTATTAAACGGTTAGGTTCGAACTTTTCTCCGCCAGTTCCATTAATAATACCTTTACCTGCTAGTAGCTCAATCGCATCTTTAGCCCAGGCTATATCGCTGTTTACATCGTCAAATGTGATTCTAACAGGCTCTATAACTGCAGGCGTTTTCTTGGCTTCAATTACAGCGAAGTAGGTGAAATGATCTACTTTAAATATTGCTAAACCACTTTCCAGATCTATGATTCCAGGAATAGGAATCCATTCTTGCAGTTCTTCATCATACCAGGCTGGTGTTAGATGGGAGATATCAAGATCTTCGGCTAAGGGAACTTTAATAGCAATAGTTACCGGCTTATTAAACTTGGTTCCCTTTGGTCCAAATTGGTAAACTGATGATCCCAATTTTATTCCTTCCTGGTTTGGCATTTTATTGGCAGCTAATTCTTTTATAGTTATATTTGTACTTTGAGATAATGCATTTTCCGGTATAAGCATCGACACTTCGATGTCAGCTATTACTGCTTTGGTTTTGCCGATTTCCTGGCTTAAATCTACTTTATGCGCATTTAGTTCCTCCCTAAGTTTTTCAATGTCTTTTAAAGCCATTTTTTTATTTTCATTAAGTGTTTTAGTTGTAAGTAAATCGGTAAGTTCATCATTATATGAGTTTAATATTTCCTCTATTTCTTCATTATTATTTTGGTTAATAGTTTGATGGGAGAGTTTACCTGATATAATATCACTCCATTTGGGTCCTTGCCCCATTGCTTCAGTGCTGTACCAAAAGATAATGGTTGCTCCGTCAGAGACCTTTATATTTTGCGGTATATCGGGAGGGTTGCTTCCATTAACTGAAAACATCCACCCATTCATGCCTTCATTGGCTTCACCAGCAATACTATGAATACATCCTTCCCATTTTTCTGAAAACTCCCAGCTTAACCCGGTAGCATCTAGAGCGCTCATCGCCGTCAATCCAAATTCATCATCGGAAGAGATTATTACTGTGCCTGGTCCATAGAGGAGATTACCCTCTCGTCCTACTACAGCAATATTTACCGTTATGCTTTTGGGTTGTTCAACTCCCGGAGAACTATTACTCCCCTGAACAGTAATGTTAGCCGTGCCCCAAACTCCTTCATATACTGCCTTTACAACTGTAGATCCCTCAGATAGTGCGGTTAATAAACCGGTATTGTCTACAGAGGCAATATGCGGGTCTTCGGTGGACCAGCTAGCACTACTAGTTACATCCTCCTGGCTCCCCATTAATTTGCTGGCAATGGCAGTTAGTTGTTTTGTTTCATTAACTTTCATGATTATATTTTGGGGATTCACTATTACATCTAAAAACTTACCAATACTTCCTCCCAGTTGCAGATAAGCATCAAGGACCCAGGTATTATCCATAATGTTTTTCGAAGTGCCAAAAGTTCCATCATCGTTAAGGGCCTTTTGGGTGAGATAATCTATAGGGCTCTTTTCCAGAGTTGAAGGATCGATTTCCAAGAGTAATAATGTATAGATTAATTCTGGTGTATCTATTGCTGGGTCATCCAAATCCATAGCAAAGCTTCCATCTTCTTTTTGAAAACCAAGCAGCCAATTTAGCCCTGCATCAATTGCCTCTTGGACTTTATCACTCTGATCACCGGCATAATCCTGCAGGTAGCTTAAAGCCCTTATAGCCTGGGCAGTCGTCATAAAATCATTCCAGGAAGAAGTCCAGGCTCCTGTTCCACTATCCCGATTATCAAGAATAAATGTTATAGTTGCTCCTGTTGCTAATTCTGCTATGTCACCGCTTCTGCCTATTAGTTCATAAGCTGCTATATCAGCAAACGGGCTGTTGTCAATAGAGCCATTGTTATTCTCTAATTGTCTGTTTTTCAAAATCCCTAATAGTAGAGCTGCTCTTTCTTCCTCATTCCATGCTTTGGCAGCTAAATATTGTTGAGCTATTGTTTTAGATGATTTTTCGTAAACTTCTTTACCTGACCAATCTGTAGTTTTGGCATCTGCTTGGGCAATTGTCTCATCTATCGCGCTCAATATACTAGCCTTGAAACTCTCTCCTTCATATACCCAGGTATCCACATCTATTCCCGCTTGGGTTAAGATAAAAGCATCGTAAGCATCTAAATTTTTCCCTTCGTTAAATGCCTGCTGGTTATTAACTACTGCCTGATATACTAGTTGGGAAAGGTCAGTTTGGGCTTCTGTCTTTTCTGGTGTAAAAAATAGCCATAATATGTTTATTAGAAAAAATAAGCTCACTATCTGCACAACTAGTTTGTTATTTCTCTTTGCCATTTTTAACCGCTCCTTTCTTACCTTTTTTTGTTAATAGTCAAAAGAATAATATCCCTTAGTATTAAAAAGCTTCCATTTCGTTAGAAATGGAAGCTTCTTTATTCCCAATTAGGCACTCCCCCTTTCTCGCGAAGGTATGATGCGCTAACAGCGGTTAGGTTTCCTGACTCACGGATCTTTGCTTGCTTCTACCTTCCCAGGCTTAATGCCCAGTGGTTATTTGAAACAAACTCCCCGTTAACAGTGGCGCGACCGTCCAGGACTTTCACCTGGTTCCCTGGTCTTTAATTATATAAAGACCCCGCTGCCCTTATTTATAAAGTTATTAACAATGATTTTGCTTCTCTCTAATAAAGCTTTTAAGTAATCACACCCAAGTTTAAATATTAATAACATCTAGGTTAGAATACTAATAACATCTAGTTTTGATATATTGCAAAGTTTATGCCATTAATGCAGAGAGTACCAACCAAAATAAAAAAGTCCCATTCCATCACCATTTATGAAACGGGGCTTTTCATTATAAAAGTATTTATGTTATTAAAACCACTCATTTTTGTTGCACTATAGCTATGATTGTTGCATCTTTACTTCACTGTAACTATTATGCAACTTACTTTTTCTTATTTTTGGTTAAATTTTAGCAACAATTTATTCATTTTACTCTATTCTAACAATCTCTTTATAATTTTACCTGTTGAGTTTTTGGGCAATTCCGCAACAAATTCAACCTGTCGCGGTACTTTATAATATGCCATTCTTTGTTTGCAAAAATCGATTAGCTCTTGTTCCGTCATTTCCATGTTATCATTTAAACACACATAAGCTTTGGGAACTTGAAACAAGGCAGAATCTTCTATTCCAACTACAGCAACCTCTTTAACTTTGGGGTTTCTATAGATAATTCCTTCTACTTCGCTGGGATAAACATTATATCCCCCAGATAAAATCATATGTTTTAAACGGTCTACAATGTAGAGATATCCATCCTTATCTAACCTTCCCAGGTCACCGGTATGATACCACTCACCATCAAAAGCCTCTGCCGTAGCTTCAGGCATTCTCCAATATCCTTGAAAAACAGAAGGCCCCTTTACCAGTATTTCACCAATTTCTCCTTCGGGTAATTGCCTACCTTTTGGATCAACTATTTTAACTTCAACGCCTTTAGGTGGTAATCCAACTGAGCCATTACGATTATGCCCGAGTCGGTTATACGCAACAATAGAAGTTGCTTCAGTTATACCATAAGCTTCGCAAAAAATATGACCAAAATTCGCTTCGATTTCTTTAATATAATCCAGAGGCATTCCCGCTCCCCCTGATAACATATAACGTAATTGCCCCAAATTCCATTTATTACGGTCATATTTATTCAATAAATAGATGAACATAGTGGGAACACCAGCAAAATGGGTAACTTTATATTTTGACATTAAATCTAAAGCATTTTCCGCCTTAAATCGCTTCATAGTTACAATGCCAGCACCACACATAAAAGGCCCAAATACACTTGAAAGGAAAAATATGTGACAATAAGGGCACCCTGACAATAAAAGATCCTGGTCATTCATATGTAATATTGCCAGGTGATAATTTCCGTTAGCAAATAAATTGCCATGGCTTATCATGGCTCCCTTAGGTGTCCCGCATGTACCGGAAGTATATATCAAACAAGCTAAATCATTGGGATTACAGTCAACCGTTTCTAGTTCTGGTGAACTATCTGTTATCATTGCGTAAAAATCAAAGGTATCATTGATAGGTTTTCCCACCGTAATAATTTTCTCCAATGAGGTAAATAAAAACTTTTTTGGTATTACGTATTGCTCTACTTCCTCGGAAGCACCTACCAGAACCTTAGCCCCGGAATTATTTAATATGGTAAATATTTCACACGTTTTAAACTGAATATTAAATGGTAACACAATTGCACCTATTCTGATTACTGCAAAATAGGTAATAATAAACTCAGGGGAGTTAGGTAAATAAATTGCTACAACATCGCCCTTTTTAACCCCCATTTTTTTTAAAGAATTACCAAATTTGTTGATCAATTCATCCAGTTCCATCCAATTATATTCTCTTCCGTCATCACCACAGATTATTGCATTATAATGTGGGTGAAATTTAGCATTTTCCGTAATAATACTCGATATATTCATTACAATCACCTCAATTACATTTAACGTGCCCAATTCTTCTGCAGCTTCCTAGAAACGTCTCAGTATTTTATGTTTACAAATCCAGTCTCATTTAATTTTTGGGAAACCCCTATTAAATAAATGACTAGTGCCATAATAGATAAAACCATTGCTCCCCAATAAACAAAACAATAGCCGAATGTTGCGGCAATGCAACCAAATATGATAGAACCGATACCTAAGCCTAAATCAACGGAGGAGAAATAGGCTGCTGAAACTGTACCTCTTCTTTCTTCCGAGCATATTTTAAACATCAAGGAATTGATAGCAGGTCCTACCCCTCCCTGAACCAGACCTAGTGGTAAAGCAATCATAAATAAATATAGTCGCGAATTTACAAAAGGAATTAGAAAAAATAGCATTGCTAACACAGTTAAGCTTGGTATTACTATGATATCTGCACCACGTCGATCAGCAATTCTCCCCAAAAGCAATCGGCCTAAAAAAAGTCCTAAGGCGTTAACCGTGAAGAAAAGGCCTATATTCCCAAAATTTCTTTCCATGGCAAAAAGTAAAATAAAAGAGGTTACACTGCTCATAGCCAAAAACATTAGTAAAATAACAGCACCAGGTAAAAATACAGCATACTCAAATCCAAGTAATGTTTTGGGGAGAGCTCTATTTACGCTTTCTTTCTTGCTATACGGAATTTTCCTACATATTAATGCTTTATTATTTCGTTCATAAGAGACAAAACAACTTAAAATCATACTTGCTAAAGCTATAAAAGATGCAATAATAAATAGAAAGCGAAAATTTTGCATTTCCCCGTTTCCTATTATAAAAATAGCAATTCCTGGTGCAGTAGCTAACGCAACGGTACTAAAAAGTCCAGAATATCCAATTCCCTCGGCTAGACGCGACTTAGGAGTAATATCTGCAATAGCAGCACCCTGACAAGTTGAGTACATACCAAAGCCCATACCATGAAATACCCTAAATAATACTAGTACAATTAATAAGCTTGCAAAATTATATAGCATACACATCATGGAGCATATTAATGCCCCCAAAATTAATAACTTGATCCTACCAAATTTATCGGAAAGTATGCCAGCAAAGGGACGGATTATCATAGCTGCAATAGTATAAACGCCGGTCATCAGACCAGCGTAGGAGGTACTTCCAGTAAGACCTTGGGCATATAATGGTAAGGTTGTAAAGAAAAAATAATTACAAAAGCCAATCCCAGTAGTGGCTAAAACTAATAGTATAAAATCCCAAGTCCATAGTTTATCATGACAACTATTATTCATTTAATTATTCCTTCTAACCAGCTAAGCCTGATTAATCCTATCCGCGATAATTTGAAAATTAACGAACATAGTTCACGGTGTTTTCTTTTCTCGGTGCAGGCTTTACCTTTTCATTGGATGAATTATACCCTAAGGCAAGAGCATAAAAAGCTTTATAGCCCTCAGGTATACCTAATGATTTTTTAATTTCATCATTAGCAAGAGATATCTCGGCTGAACCTATCCAACAAGAACTTAAACCTAAAGATTCAGCGGCAATAATCATATTTTCTGTTGCCGCCGCACAATCAAATTCAATAGCTTTGGTGTTTTCCAGCCCTGAAACAACTATTATAGTAGGCGCATGATGAAAAGTGTGATAATTAGGATCAGCTGCTTTCTTTTGCTGAATAGGATTGTCGGATTTACTCATAAGTGGAGAAAAACTTGCCAGGGTTAAAAACTACCTGGAAACAAAATATCAAATAACCGCTGAAATTATAGAAAAAGACCTTACCCAACCTGATGCTCCGGAGGAGATTTACCGGATTATTGCCAAACAAAACAAACACATCGATATATTAGTCAATAATGCGGGTTTAGGCGATTATGGCGAATTTGTGCATAGAGACTGGAATAAACAACAATACATGATCCATCTCAATATTATTGCTGTAACCCATTTGACGAAATTGTTTCTGAAACCGATGCTGGAAAGAGGATATGGAAGGATCCTAAATGTATCCTCCATAGCAGCATTTCAGCCAGGCCCATTAATGTCCGTTTATTATGCAACCAAGACCTTCGTGTTATCTTTTTCGGAAGCTTTGTCAAGAGAGCTTAAAGGAAGCGGAGTGACCGTGACGGCTCTATGCCCCGGACCTACACGAACAGGTTTTGAAGCGGCAGCTTCACTGGAGAATTCCAGGCTTTTTAAAAACCTGAAAGTTGCCAGCGCTGAAGAAGTGGCGGCTTTTGGGTATCGGGCACTCATGCAAGGCAAGCCTGTAGCCATTTATGGCACCATCAACAAACTATTGATTTTCTGCCTCAGACTAACTCCACGTAGTTTAGTACGAGAAATTGTTTATATACTTCAGAGCAAACGGTGACCCGAGGACAAAGTTATTTATATATTTTTAAGCCAATATTTCATCTGTTTACTGTAAAGATTGCCGAAAGTGTAAATACTTTAAGTACTTGTTTAATTCAATAATGGATTCTTTATCCAATCCTTTGATTAATTGTTTAATTTGATTTTCCGCTTCAGAATATTGGCTTTTTTCATTAATAATAATTTGGTTTAGAATATTTTCTAATTCTTCTAGCTCATGGTATTTACTAACAATTAATTTAAGATTATCAGGAATAAGATATGGGAAGTCCGTAAGTCCTATAAGATAATCTACGGTAACATCAAAAAATTCTGCCAGAACTACAATTGTATCAAGCGCAGGTAAAGACGTACCCTTTTCGAATTGAGTAATTGCACCATGACTTTTCAATCCTAAAGCTTTAGCCAAATTTCGTGTTGATATTCCCCTTTTTTTTCTAAGTTCTTTCAATCTTCTTGAAAATTTCTCTCTATCTAGCATAATTCTCCTTGACGTTTAGTGATGCTATACTATAATCTATATAGGTATAGTATTGTTATACGCTCGCTAATAATATAATTAAGCTTTCACTTAATATAGGTAATTTTGTGAAGTAATAGCAGAACATGCGTGGCTACAGGTTCCGTGTGTTCAATTCTATGCATGTTTTTTTTCACATTGGAATCTTACTTTGAATATTCCATAAAAATTACAAATTCATAATATCGTAAACAATCCCTAAATATATTCTATCTATTCATGGAAACAATTATGTTAAAAATACTGCATTATTTGCAAAATTTAAAAGAATATCATTTGGATACATATTTACATAGCATAAGGGTTAGTATTTTAGCTAATATCATTGGAGAAAGAGTTGTTGCTTTAAGTTCTTCAGAATTAGATGAGTTAGTTTTATGTGCGCAATTTCATGACATAGGAAAACTAAAAATCTCTAAGACTATCTTAAACAAATCCCAGAACTTGAATACAGAGGAATGGTATGAAATTAAAAAGCACCCTGCTTATGGAGCCGTGTTATTACGGCGCGATATGCTTTATCTTCCCCAAAATGTGATTGAAGGCATATATAGTCATCATGAATATTTTAATGGGAAAGGGTACCCTATGGGCCTTAAAGGCGAAGATATAAATATATATGCCAGAATAATAGCAGTTGCTGATGCTATAGATGCTATGACCCACAAAAGAGAATACGTTTCCTCTGTACTTAGTTTAGCCAATGCGTTAAATGAAGTAGTAAATTGCAAAGGAACCCAATTTGATCCCTTTATTTGCGAAAAAATTATGGATTTAGAAAAAGAATTCCGGATTTCCCTTCTTTATATTAAGGAAATAATTAACAGCCAGATGCCTGGGTTAATGTGATATATATTATATATAAAAGCTGCATGAATCCTGCATCATGCAGCTTTAAAAAAAATCTTCCTACTATATATACCAACGGATTTAGACAGAAATATTTATTAATATCCTTTAATACTTCGGGCAGAAATAAGCCAAGGAGCTGGAAACGGCTCTATCATTTTTT
>ENA-OWOZ01002958-OWOZ01002958.1-bioreactor-metagenome-genome-assembly--contig:-NODE-2958-length-11915-cov-2.677986_pt1 | contig 11915 bp, 10 predicted proteins | sample MGYA00238140_ERZ651804 | MGnify/ENA primary metagenome ERZ651804 (study PRJEB26910, sample SAMN07631232) | bioreactor metagenome | isolation source: Switchgrass digestor | place: USA: Dartmouth... | reverse complement strand
TTGCTATTATTAGGAATTCCCAGGTATACTTCAAGACCTGGCTTTACCAAGCCTGGATTTTTGCCTTCAACAGTAATCCAGTAGACAAAACTTTTAGAAGGTTTATCTTCATCACCATCAGGCATTGGGTTTGGATTGATGTCGGTAATTTTTCCATAATATATGCCGTCAAATATTGAAAAGCGTAATGCCAATTCTTGATTAAGTTTTATATGTGCAAATTCATCAGGATATACCTTCGCATTAATTTTAAAATGGGAGTCATCCACTATTCGGGCGACGATTTGGCCTTGTTTAACTTCGTCTCCCTCTTTAACCGAAAGGCCTGAAACTCTGCCATCGGGGGTGCTCTAAGGACGACACCTTGAGCCGGATTTATCTCATGGAGGCGATCTTCAGGGACACCTGTCAATTCGGATAAAAATCTTTTTTCATTATCCAGTTCGTTTTGTACATTTTTAATTTGGTTTTGTAACTGAGGGGCCGCCAGCCTTGCAATAACTTGCCCCATTTGGACGGCCTCACCTTCTTCAGCAAGAATTTCTACGAGAGTGTATTGAATGTTGCTGGAACTAATATCATAATAATTTCTGCCACCAGGAGCCATTATGCTGCCGCTGCGGGAAGGGTTTAAAGGTCCGGATACCTCTACTCCGACGGAAATATCTCCTCTTGTTACTGGTTTTGTAGAATAAATCGGACCTTGTGCCTCCTGTACGGGTGGTGGTACAAGTTCCCTATAAGCATAAAGGCCGCCGCCCATTACAATTACTATTATCAAAGCTATCATTAAAATCCGCTGTGCCATTTAAAGACCTCCTAAAATCTTAAATAAAGTTTACTCTGGAATATTTTCAATGCGTTCAATTTTTCCGTCCAGCAAGTGGTATATCCTTTTGCCGTATTGGGCTATATTTTTTTCGTGAGTAACCTGGACTATGGTTATACCGCGTTCCTTGTTTAATTCTTGAAATATTTCCATTATGGTTTCGCTTGTCTTGGAGTCCAAAGCACCTGTAGGCTCATCTGCAAGTATAACTTTAGGATTGCCTACGATTGCGCGAGCGATGGCTACCCGTTGTTGTTCGCCGCCTGAAAGCTGAGAAGGCCTGTGATAAATGCGCTTTTCGAGACCTACAGATTTTAGTGCTTCAATAGAGCGTTTGCGGCGTTCTTTGCCGCCTAAACCGCGATAAATAAGGGGCAGCTCCACATTTTCTAAAGCGTTTAAATCCGGCAACAAATGAAAACTTTGAAATACGAATCCCAGCAGTTGGTTTCTTATATCAGCTAGCTGATTGTCTCCCATTTTCTCAACACGCCTGCCTGCGATTTCATATGTTCCAGACGTGGGTTTATCAAGACAGCCCAATATATTGAGCAAGGTAGACTTACCTGAGCCGGAAGGTCCCATGATAGAAACAAATTCGCCTTCTTCAATACTCAAGTTTATATCTTTCAAGGCTTCAATAAGAACCTGGCCGTTTTTGTAACTGCGCGATATGTTTTTTAGCTGTATTATCTGCAAATCAGTCCCTCCTTCCGCAATGCAAAATCTCCATATATAACTTAGACGGAAAAATACCCCAAAAGTTTCATGTTTTTTACAAATTCAACATATAATACTTCGTCTTTTATTAGAAAAATCCTTTCATTACCTTTAAATATATAGTTGGCAATTGCTTCTCAGATATATTGCTGTGCTTTGACGAAAAATTATCTAAAAGTGTATTGAAGAAAGTGATAAAATATTAATAGAGCGTGATTGCACAATCGTTATGGGTGATGAGAAATGGTTGAACTTAAAGAGTTTTTAGAGCAAAATTCCATTGTCTACAAAACAGTTTCAAATGTCGATGAGCATAAATATATTTCTTCCGTAAGTTTAGGATTGAACAATTTTTATGGCATAGCAGAACCAGGTTCAAATGAGCATTTTCAAAATCGCATGCTTAAAGGGCACGCAGCTATATTAGAGTACAGCGAAATTCAAGAAGCGTTAAATAATAAAGTGTATGAGGTGTTACCTGAGATTATTATTATAATACCCGAAGAATCAAATGATGGCCTTTTAGAAGAAGCAAAGAAGTTTGCGTCAAAATTCAAGTGTAGTTTGGTTGTATATATAGAGTCAAAAATCAGTCCAAGAGAATTATATTTATTAATCACTGAAGAAATTAGTAATCAGGCACAGTTTATGCAAAAACTTTTGTACAGCGATTACATAGATTTGGCGCATCTTTTGACACAGGATGTGGAGATAGGCGATATAGAAGTCATGGCATACAAAATCCTTAAAAATCCTATGATAATTACTGACGAAAGCTTTAAGGTCATTACCTATTCTAAATCCATTGAGATAAACGATCCTATTTGGTTGACCATTGTGGGGAACAACTACTGTCCGTCAAATATAGTTGAAATGACTGACCAAAACAATTTTTGGAAAAGACTCAGCAGAGCAGGGCGGCCTCTATTTGTAGACAGTGAAGGTTTTAAACCTTATGTCCGCAGAGCTGTGGCGGAAGTGAGGGCTGGAGGGAAAATAAGAGGATATATTGCCCTTTTGGAAGTAAATAAACCAATAAAAGAGCAGGACCTTCAAATGCTACAAATGGTGGCGGAATTAGTCGGGGTAAAAATGGCAGAAAAGGATGCGGTTTCTAAAGCACTAGACCAATTGGAACACGAGTTTATAAGTGACTTATTTTCCGGAGTTATGCCCAGTGAAAAAATGGCTCGCAGCAGAGCCGTGTCATTGGGATGGAAGTTAAGCCGTTGGTTTGCAGTTTTCAGCGTAAAGCCCCGGGAAAAAGGAGTATACATTGGAACTAAACTTGATTCCATAAAGGAGAGACTCAGTTACTATTTTTCTTTCTGCGTATACAGCTTTAATGGGAAAAGCGCATACTATATCATAAGCTTCGAAGATAAAAGTCGCTGGAAAAAAATATTGGACCGAGAAGTAAAAAAAATTATGGTTGAAGAAAATCTCATTTGTTTTTCTGGGTTGCCAGTGGACACATTGATGCAGGTCCACGAAAGTTACGAACAGGCAAAGAAAGCTGCTAAGTTTTTTGAGTTTTTAAATGGCGATTTAACAAAAAGGTCTGTATATAAATTTAGTGAGCTTGCGGTCTACGACATGTTGCTTGAGCTTGCAAAAAAGGCAGATATAAAAACAATGATTAGTCAAGGATTGTTAAAAATTATGGAGATTGATGAAAAAGAGGGGACGGAATATATAAAGACACTGAAATGTTTCTTTGAGAACAATCAAAATGTGGGGGCTACAGCGGATTCCATGTTTGTGCACAGAAATACGATTAACTATAGATTAAATAAAATTCGAAGTATAATAGATGAAGATTTTGATAATCCGCTAATGCGATTGCATCTTTACATCTCCATATTGATATATGAAATGAATAAGGGCTGATGAATCTTAATAAATGTCGCTTTGTTGAAATGCACAAAAAAGCGGCATTTATTTTTTCTTTCTGTAAAAGGTTTCTACTTAGAGAATGTAGAAACTTTCACATACTAGATTGCGGCAATCTAGAGAAGTTATAAATTATCTATATTGATTTAAAATAAAATAGGAGGGATAAAAATGAAATTTGAAAAACTTTTGCAGCCAGGGAAAATCGGAAATATGGAACTTAGAAATCGCATGATCATGCCTGCGATGGGAACTAACCTGGCAAATGCAGATGGTACCGTTTCCGACGTTATTGTAAACTACTATGCCCGCAGGGCAAATGGCGGAGTTGGCCTGATAATCACCGAAGTTTGTTGTCCAGATCCTTTAGGCAGGGTAATACCGGGAGAAATTGAAATAACTCATAGCAAATTCATGCCGGGACTGAGCAGAATTCCACATGCGGTTCATTCAGGCGGTGCAAAAATATGTTTACAGCTGGCTCATGGAGGATGTTTTGCCAGTGAAAGCGTTACCGGGCAACAGCCCATATCTCCTTCCGGAGTGGGAACATTCCAGCTGCCCAACGATACCCCTCGGGCCATGACAATCGAAGAGATAAAAGAGCTTATCGAAAAATACGGATTAGCTGCACAAAGAGCGCGGCAGTGTGGCTTTGATGCTGTTGAATTACATGGAGCTCATGGTTACATGCCTTTGCAGTTTCTCTCAGCCTATACTAACCGGCGAACTGACGAATATGGCGGAAGCTTGGAAAACCGCGCACGTTTTGCGCTTGAAGCGATTCGCGCAATAAAGAAGTACGCAGGCGAGGATTTTCCTTTAATATATAGATTATCAGCAGATGAAGACGTGCCAAACGGCATTACCCTTGAGGAAGCCTGTACTTTTGCTAAGTGGGCGGAAGAAGCAGGTGTAGACGCGATCCATGTTTCGGCAGGAACCTGGGATTCAAGGCTCCATAAATACATGGACGTAATGGCTGGAAAGGCATCTGCCGAAGGTAAGAAACTCAGTTATGGAGTTGCAACTTCAATGTGGGTGCCGCCCAACTACACTCCCAGGGGTTCACTGGTTCACCTTGCTGCTGCAATCAAAAAGCACGTGACAGTGCCTGTTATTGCGGTTTGCAGCATTACGCCAGAAATGGCTGAAGATATTCTCGAAAGAGGCGATGCAGACTTTGTTTCCATCGGACGTCAAACTATTGCTGACCCAGATTATCCGTCCAAAATTGCAGCAGGAAAACCCGAGAAAATACGCCGTTGCTTGCGCTGTAACGAATGCTTAGGTGAAGTAATGAAAAGCTGTGGTATTTCCTGTGCGGTAAATCCGGAAGCAGGAAAAGAATATGAAAGCTTTGTAAAGGTAATGCCGGCCGAGAAGAAAAAACGGGTAGCTATAGTAGGAGCGGGACCAGCAGGAATGCAGGCAGCATTGACGGCTACAGAGCGCGGGCACGATGTGACTCTGTTTGAAAAACAAGATCGACTGGGCGGAGCACTGTATCACGTAGGGATTCCAGATTTTAAATTAGACTATCGTGATTACATGAATTACATTGTCAACGCTGTAAAAGACTGTGGAGCAAAAATTGTAACAGGAATTGAAGTAGATGCGGATATGCTGGCAAACGGCAATTTCGATGTCATAATTGTTGCAACTGGCGCTTCTACTTTTAAACCTCCCATTGAGGGAATAGAAGATGAAAGCATTTTAGATCCCTTAAAAGTGTTAGAAGGTAAAATTCCAGAAGGCAAAAATGTCGTGGTTTGCGGCGCAGGTTTGGTGGGTTGCGAAGTAGCTATGTTTTTGGCGGAAAAAGGCAAGGAAGTTACCATGATTGATAAGCTACCGGACCTTGCTCCTGATATGCCTATCTATACAAAATGGGTGCTTAACTCAAAATTAGCTGAACTTGGCATAAAGATAAAACTAAATCATGAAATAGTAAAAATGACAGGTAAGAATGTTAGCTGCAAACATGGCGACAGTATAATAGATTTTGATGCGGACGCTGTGGTGTGTGCTCTTGGGCTAAAGCCAAGAAAGGAACTTACCGAAAAATTAAGAGAAAAACTCAAGGGCACAAATGTTGAAATCATTCCGGTGGGCGACACTAACAGTCCGCGGAAGATAATGCAAGCTGTTCACGAGGGCTTCCACGCAGCAAGAAGAATATAAAATTTTAATGCTAATGTTTTAAACTAAAATAGATACCCCTAAAGTTACACTGTAAAAAGTGAATAACTTTAGGGGTATTTTATCATTAGATTTATTTAAGGATATTCCGGTTTTTGGTTTATAAATCAAAGTAAATCGTGATAGATTTTTACTTTGAAATGCCGTATTTTAATTTTTTAGTAGGTCAGATCCATGAAACTTGCATAGGTCCAATAATTCTTGGCTTAAGTCATTTAGTTGCAGCGTAGATTGCGCAATAGTATCGATAAATTCATGCTCCATGGAAAGGTTGGACACAATTTCTTCTGTAGCTGCTGTATTTTCTTCGGTGATAGCTACTGCAGATTCGATCCGCTCACTTAGCTTGTGAAATTCTTTAGCGGTTTGCTGAATAGTATCCATGTTATCTTTAAGCTGGAGATTGATTGTGTCAAAGGATTTTTTCATTGAGTTAAACGACTGAGTAATTTCTTGTAATAGATACTGTCCTTCCTCTACTGCATACTTTCCTTCATGGGATTTTTCCTGAGCAGATTTTGACCTTTCAAATAATTGATGTGTGAGTTCTGTAATACGGGAAGCAATTTCGCTGCTTTGTTCTGCAAGCTTTCGAATTTCATCGGCCACAACGGCAAACCCTTTTCCCTGTTCTCCAGCTCTAGCTGCTTCAATGGCTGCATTTAAAGCTAACAAATTGGTCTGGCTGGCGATATTTTCTATACCGAGCAGCAGAGAATTTACCATCTGAAGGCTCTCCTGCAATTCATCCACGGTTGATGTGGTGATTTGAACCGAATCATTCAGGGTATTCATATATTCAGTGATCCGGCTAACCTTGTGCCAGTCTTTTTGTATATTTTGGTTCATTTTCTGGGATTCAGCGGCTACCTCCTGTGATACTGACGCTGCTTTCTCCATGTTTTGCAGGGAGGACAGAACCACATTGTTAATCTGGGTGATATTTTGTGCTTCGTAGCTGATGGATGCAACCATCTGTTCTACCGTCTCTAAAATAGACTGGCTGTCCTCACGAATCCTATCCATGTTCAGTTTTACATTCTCAGTGCTATGGTTCAGCTTTACTGCGCTTTGATTGATTATCTGAAGAACATCTGTTAATTGCTGAACAAGCTTCTGTGCGTTCTGTTCTTTATTAATAGAGCTCAAAATGAGTTTGCTTCCCGCATCCGTTAAAAAGTATAACGCGGCCAAGGTGCTGAAAATCGCTGAAAAGACGGTAATAAACACAGGTATATTATGTTCGGCACCCAGCAATTTTGCGGGAACACAGATATATAAAGCAAAAGTATAAAGGATCATGAATGCGCTATAAATAAATATCATCTGTTTATCAAAATATAGGGCGATCATGATTATAGTAAAAAACATCATATAATGCTTATTTAAGGTGAATCTATCAATATAAAATATGGTACAAATGACAGTGAGGGGTAATAGAGCGAAAATCAACCCCTTTACCTTATCGGGAGTGGGAATAAAAAAATTAAGGGTAGCCAACCCAACTACCACAATCCCGGAAAAAATATAGAGCTTGCAAGCATCAAGCCCACGGGAATAGACTAGAGGTATTAAAATTAAAGTGACAAGGCCTTGAGTTAAAAATAAATTGATTTTGTGAACCTTTCTACAGTGAATGCTGTAATTCATAGAAACCTCCTAGAGCAATTAAAAGCTGTTAACATTTTGATTCTATTATATTTCTAGAACAATTTCAAATAAAATATTTGTCTTGAAGCATAGTTTTGTTGAGATTTTTCATTTGGTCAGGGTTATACCATATGCCGTTTGACTGTATGGAAAATTATTGATATTATAATTGCAGTATTGCTTATGGGGCAAAGTACAGATAATTAATATTGCCAGAAAAAGTTATGGCAGATCATATTGACACTCAGCTTACTGCACCAAATATGCTGCTCCTGCGAGATTTCTGATAAGTGAAAGTATTTATGCTATGAAATAGACAATTTCCATGATTTATAGTTTGGGAGCCTCCGAATAAAAACAGAATAGAATCAGAACGAAGGTCAGTGAAGACTTAATAAATCATGGCATAAAACGGACAAATTCTAATAGGAACCAGAGGTATATGGATGATGACGAATAAAGAAATATTGCGGATTGCTATGGAGCAATCCGCCATGGATATCAATTGTAAAGCGGATGATTTTTTGAAAAGTGATCATGTGGTTGTTAAATCCGTATTGGGGCCTTCAGCAAAAAAATATTATAAAGAGCCCATCGCTTGCATGTTGGTTTCATACGGAAATAATATAGTGGCATCCGTAAAAGACGAATATCGTGAGATTGTAACTGAATACATCCATAAGTTTGAGTTCTACCACTGCTTTGAAACACCAAATATGCACTGGTTGGATGAGAGATTGGCCAAATATGGACAGAGAATCTGTTTCATGTCTGAGTACTATCTGCCGGATGTTGATAAGCTTAAAAAGATGCCATGTGACTACGAGCTAAGGGTTTTGGAAGCTCCTGATTTTGTGAACTTGTATAAGCCGGAATGGAGCAATGCTTTATGTGAAGACCGCAAGCAATTGGATGTCCTTGGAATTGGAGCTTATGATGGAGATAAACTTATCGGGCTTGCCGGATGCTCGGCTGATTGTGACCGGATGTGGCAGATTGGTGTGGATGTGTTGCCTGAATATCGTAGAAGAGGAGTTGCAGCTGCCTTAACCAGTAGATTGGCCATAGAAATATTGGAACGCGGCAAGGTTCCGTTTTATTGTTCTGCTTGGTCAAATATCAGATCAGCACGAAATGCAGTAAAGAGCGGATTTATTCCCGCATGGGTGGAAATGTCAGCGAAACCGCAGGAGATGGTCGCTGAAATGAACAAATAGATAAAAATATTAATTTAGTGACATTTTGTGGAACTCATAAGACAAATAGGGTATAATTGAGTATATTATATTAGGTTGATATAAAAAATACGTTTGTGGATGTATAGGGCACAGTGTTTCCACAAATATGAATAAACCAGCCGTCAAAATCCAATTTAAAGGAGGAAGCGTATGGGTGAAATTATTTTTGACATAGTATCAAGTGTTGTAGAAGCTTTTGTTGACTTATTCATTGAAAAAGTAGTGGTAAGATTCAAAAGAAAAAGATAAATTGAAGTTTATCATGTGAAGAAAGAATGACCGACTTATTCCGCTTCCGGGTCGACGGACCAGATAGTGAGGTTTTAAGAAGATCATAGGGTTGGCAAATAGATATGGAATGGAAGTTATAAGCAATACGATTTCTAAAATTAACAATGAACCAAAGTAGGGGAGTTTTTATGAAAGCTGTGATTGCATGTTAATCCCGGCATCACGGTAATACGAAGAAGCTTTTGAATGCCATTTAGGAATTGGGTGACTTAAAACTAATTGATGTGGTGGAATGCAACAAATGATTTATTGGTTTAGTGCTACGGGGAACAGTAAACATGCAGCAATGCGCCTGGCGGAGCTGCTCAATGAAGAAACAGTGGAGATTACACATGATACGGAAATAGACATGAATTCCAGGATAATTTTTGTGATTCCTTTATATTTCTGGACTTTGCCAATTATTGTGCGTAATCTTTTTGAGAGAACCTCTTGGGCATCCGATGAAGAGGTTTTTGTTGTTTTCACATGTGGAGGCTTTATTGGAACAGCGGACAGAGATGTAAAAAAGCTGGTTCATCCGGCAAAATCATTAGTCTATCAGCTTCCTATGGAAACGAACTATATTGTATGGCATAAGCTGGACGATGAGAAAACGATATATAAAAAATTAATAAAGGCAGATGCAGAAATAGAAGCAACAGCACTGCATATCAAGTCCTCCCTTTCAACATATCGCAGTCCTTTTTATTTGATTCCTTTCGGAAAGATATTTCAAGCTTTTTACGAAAAGCAAAGAAGAACAAAGCGGTTCTATGTGACTGACAAATGCATATCATGTAAGCTCTGTGAAATCAGTTGCCCGGATCAAGCAATTCGATTAACAGATGGTAAGCCCCGATGGATAAAGGACAAGTGCCAGCATTGTCTTGGATGCATTCATCGCTGCCCAAAAGAAGCGATTGAGTATGGGAAGTACACAGTAGGTAAAAAGCGGTATAGATATAAAGATTAAAGCCTTCATGGGGACAGGTATTCCCTTTTGCCAACATGAACACACCCACACATATTATTTTTAGATTTCTAAATAAATTTACAGGGTTATGTGAACAGCATTGATTTTTTAAAACTGAGTTGATAAAATGTTTGTGCCATGGGCTAATAAGCATTGGAAAAGTGCTTTCGCATGTTTATTAGTCATGGTACTGAATGGAAAATAGATATAAATTTGTATGGAGTCTAGGCAATTCTACAGTTTGCATTACAGATTATTTATATTAGGTACAAAGGTAGGAAATAAAATATTTCACTATAACATTTGTAGCAAGGAGCCGGGAATATGAGCAATATTAATTACAAAAGCACACTTCATGCCTGTTATTTGGGCTATATAACTCAAGCTCTTATTGTAAATCTTCCTCCGTTACTTTTTGTAGTTTTTCGGGAAAAATTCGGTCTTTCCTATACCATGCTCGGAAGCATAGTCATGCTTATCTTTGTAACGCAGCTCATAGTTGATGCGCTTGCCGTTGAATATGTTGATAAAATCGGTCACCGTACCTCGGCTGTCATGGCACATGCGTTTGCTGCTGTTGGTATGATCGCATTAGCTTTTTTACCCAGGGTATTACCATACCCTTTCATAGGACTTATTATATCCAGCATATTGTTCTCAATAGGCGGCGGCCTTATTGAAGTGCTTGTCAGCCCTATAGTCGAGAGCCTTCCAAGTGAAGCGAAAGCGTCTTCAATGAGCCTATTGCACTCATTCTATAGTTGGGGGCAGGTTCTGGTAATCATCTTGTCCACTTTGGCACTGCTATTTCTTGGACAAGAATTATGGTTCTTCCTGCCACTTGTGTGGTCACTGCTGCCGCTATACACCCTTTTCAAGTTCACACGGGTGCCGCTTATTCCACCTGAAGAGGAAAGCAAACGAACACCTTTAAAAACACTTTTTAGGTCGAGAATCTTTTTAATTGCGTTGCTTTTGATGATTTGCTCCGGCGCCAGTGAGCAGTCCATGGCTCAATGGGCTTCACTTTTTGCCGAGAAAGGTTTAGGCATCTCAAAAACACTGGGAGACTTGTTGGGTCCCTGCCTGTTTGCTGTAATGATGGGAATTGTACGTACATGGTACGGAATGAAAGGTCAAAAAGTCCATATTCATAAGATATTAGTTATTTCCTCAGTCTTATGTATGGCGTCCTTTGTCATTGCAGCGATTGTGCCAATACCAGCAATATCATTGCTGGGCTGTGCCTTATGCGGACTGAGCGTCAGCTTAATGTGGCCGGGTATGCTGAGTATTACCGCAGCCGGCTATCCATCAGGCGGGGTTGCCATGTTTGCAGTGCTGGCTCTTGGCGGAGATATTGGTTGCTCCATAGGACCCCAGCTTACAGGTATTATTGCCGATGGAAGCAGCTTAAACCTAGGACTGCTGGCTGCAATCGTTTTTCCCCTTATTATGTTTGCAGGGCTGATTGCATTAAAATCCATGCTTAAGACAGAAAACATGTGATTAATTGTTTTCCGCAGCTAATGCTGGATAAATATTTATTATAATCAAGACTGGAGATTACAAAGGAGTGGAAGGTAATGCTGTTTGTATGCTATCCAAAATGCACAACATGTCAGAAGGCCAGGAAATGGCTGGATGATAACGGCATTGAATATGAGCTGAGAAATATTAAGGATGAGAATCCATCAGAGGAAGAATTGCGCAAGTGGCATAAAATGAGCGGACTGCCTCTTAAAAAGTTCTTTAACACAAGCGGCCTTCAATACAAGAGCTTAAATCTGAAGGACAAGCTGCCTGCCATGTCGGAGGACGAGCAATACAGCTTACTGGCCTCCGACGGCATGCTGGTAAAGCGCCCTCTTGTGATTGCAGAGGACAAGGTAATAGTAGGCTTTAAGGAAGATGAATACAGAAAATTAATTTAGCAGTACATAAGTACTGCTAATTTTTTATCCTTTCATTCCGCCTACCGTCAGACCGGATATAAATGCTTTCTGATTCAGCAGGAACAGAATCATAATTGGAATAACCGAAAGTACAGCACCTGAAAACAGCATATTGTAATTGTTGCCGTATGGGGAGAGATAGGTCTGAAGTCCTACTGTCAATGTAAAGTTCTTATTCACTG
>ENA-OWOZ01002955-OWOZ01002955.1-bioreactor-metagenome-genome-assembly--contig:-NODE-2955-length-11921-cov-3.077254_pt1 | contig 11921 bp, 8 predicted proteins | sample MGYA00238140_ERZ651804 | MGnify/ENA primary metagenome ERZ651804 (study PRJEB26910, sample SAMN07631232) | bioreactor metagenome | isolation source: Switchgrass digestor | place: USA: Dartmouth... | reverse complement strand
ACCGACTCCTCGCCCGGCGTGTTGTAGATGGCCCCCGTGTAGGCGGGCGTGAACTGGATGCCGTGCGCCCTGTCGAAGATGACGTCGCGGATCGTGCTGGGGTACATTGGCGAGACGACGCGGTTGAGCACCACGTTGGCGACGGCGATTTTGCCGGCAAGGCTTTCACCCCGCGCCTCGGCGTGGATAATGCGCGACAGCCAGTAGACGTCGTTGTCGTTGTAGAAGACGCTGCCGGGCGCGATCGCGCCGGAGCCGGATGTGACAAGGACGGTCTTTGACGCTTCGTCCCATGAGACCGTCGCGTCGTATGCCTTAGCCAGGACGCGGATGGGCACCATCATGGAGCCGCCCACAAGCTGGCAGCCGTCCGGCACGAAGAGGTAGCGGCCGTTGGCAATGATGTACTGTTCGCCGGCCGTCGCGTAAATTGTGAGGCCCGGCGCCATAACCGTGGCTGTGTACGGGGTCCATATCACGGTGCATGTGCCCATCGCGTTTGCGAAGTCGCGGATGGAGACCCACGTCGTGCCGTTTTGGATGAATGAGGTGATGCTTTGCGTAGGGGCGGCGCCGTCAATCGAGATGGGCACGCCGCCTGTCGGGCCCGATGCGGCTGCCGAGAAGGCCAGTGCCGACGACAGCACGGTAATTGCCACAAGGCCTGACGCAATTGTTTTCTTCATGGTGAAAATACGTTCCTTTCGCTCCAAGCCGGCCTCCCGCGGGGCGAGAGTCCGGCTCCGCGCCTTAACCACCGGCGCGGAGGTGGTTTCTATGCACACGGTCAGGGGAAGCCTTCCCCTTCCGGAAGTGCCGCTTGTTAAGCCTTGCCGCCATTGTCACGAAAGAGAAACGAGGCTCACGCCGGGGCGGCCGCTCAGATACTCCGCCTCGCGGGCGTGGCAGGTAAACAGGAGAATCTGCCGCTCTTTGGAGAGCTCCAGGAGGTAGTCGAGCGCGTAGCCCATGCGCGTATCGTCGAAGTTGGCGAGGGCGTCGTCAAGGATGAGGGGCGCCGGGTCCTCCTGCGGGAGGACGAGGCGGCAGACCGCAAGGCGCAGCGCCAGATAGACCTGGTCGACCGTCCCGGCGCTCAGCCACGGGATTTCGCGGCTTGTGGACGCACCCGCCGCTTTCGCGCGGGCGGAGAAGGTGCGGTCGAGCACGAGCTTTTCGTAGCGCCCGCCGGTGATTTTCGAGAGGATTTCCCCCGCGAGAGAGCCGATGAGCGGGGAAAAGCGCGTCTCAAGCTCGTGATTGACCTCGGCGAGCGTCTCGATGGCCAGCTGCAGCGCGTTAAAGTCGCGCTTGGCCTCCGCGAGGGCTTCAATGCAGCCCAGGCGCCGCGTGCCGAGCACGACGGGGTCGCCGAGCGCCTGCGCTTCGCCGCGGGCGATGTTTTCCTGTTCGGCGAGCATTTTCTGCCTTAAGCGCGCCGCACGCAGATCCGTCTGGACGAGGTTGCGGGGGCGCGCGGGTTCCGGCGCGGGCCTGAGCGTCGCGTGCGGCAGGGCTTCCGCTTCGGCGGCGTAGAGCTTTTCAGCCGCCGCCTTTTCCGCTTCGGCCGCTTCGATTTCCGTCTGCAGCCGTTTGATGGCCGCGAGCGTCCGCAGCGCCTCCTCGGGCGTGTCGCCAAGCCCGAACCGGCGGAACGCCTCGGCCAGGCGGTCCCGGTGGGACTTAACGGCCGTTACCGCCGATTCGTATGAGCTGTTGCGGGCGGAGACGGTCTGCTCGGCTTCCTGCACGCGCGCTTTTGCGGCGCTGATTTCCGCTTTGAGCGCTGCAAACGCCTCGACGCCGGGCACGTTGTGCCGGGCGAGGATGTCGTCAAGTTCCTTGCGTGTTTTCACCGACACGGCCGCCCGCACAATGAGCGCCGCGGCGGCAAGGATAGCCGCGATGCAGCCGGCAATGCGCGCGGGGCCTTCCAGAAATGCGGCGACAAGGCCGCCTAAGACGAGGACGGCGCCGAGAGAGCCCGTCAGGGCGCTTTTGAGCTTTGTCAGAGAGAGGATTTTCATGAGCTTTTCGGCGCGGGGCGTATCGCGCTCGATGTCCTCGGCTCGGTATTTTTCAAGCGCGGCGCGCGCGTCGTTTAGCGCCGACGCCGCCTCGTCCAGGCGCGCGCGCTCCGCGTCCTCCATCATTTTAACCGTTTCCAGCGCTTTTAAGTCAGCAAATATGGAAGAAATGTCCTCTTCGGCGGGAAGGTTGCCGATGCTCTCAAGCTGCGCCCGAAGCTTCTCGGCCTTTTCCGTGGCCTTTTCGAGGGCGCTTTTCGCGCGGCGCAGGGCGGACTCGCGCTCGAACTGCTCGCACTCAGAGAGCTCCTGTTCCAGCGCGTCGATTTCGCCGGTGAGGGCCTCGCCCTGCTCCTTGAGGGCCGCGGCGCGCTCGAGGCACTCCTCGATGCGCCGGAGCGTCTCGTCGATGGACGCAATCTCGCGCTCGAGCTGCGGGATGATGCCCCTGCCCTTGTAATTGCGCTTGCGCTGCCAGGCGCGCAGGGCCGCGTCGGCGGCTTTGTAGGAGGAGGACTCGTCCCCCGTCGTGACGAGGGCGGCGATGCGCCGCTCGAGCTCGTCCGAGTGGTCGACGCGGATGCAGTTTTGCCCGATGAACGCGCTGCGCTCGAAGACGGCGCGCGGGACGCCAAGGAGAGATTCGCCCACTGTTTCGGACGTGAGCTCCGGCACGGGGATGCTTGTCCCCGTCACGAACGCGGCGAAGTCCCGCATGGGCTGCCGCCCACTCGAGCGGCGCTCGAGCGTGATGGCGCGGCCGTCGCCCAGCAACAGCTCCATCGAGCCGCCCATGGGCGCGCCGCTCCACGGGACGAACCGCTTTTTAACGGGCAGGAAGCCTTCCCGCGCGCGTTCGGACGCGGGCAGGCCGTAAAACATCGTCTGGATAAAGGTGCACCACGTGCTCTTTCCCGCCTCGTTCGGCGCGCAGATGAGGTTCAGGCCGGGGCTTAAGGTGAGGGTGCTGTCTTCAAGCCGGCCGAAGGAGGCCGTCATCTTCCGGATAATCATAAGATAGCCGCCTCCTCCATGTTGTCGAGCGCGGCCAGCCCGAACCGGACGGCGCGGAGGATTTCGTCGCGCTCGCCGGCGTCCCGCGCGGCCTCGTACTTTAGCCGCAAGCGCTCGAGGAACAGCCCGCGCAGGGAGTCTTCGCCCGCCCCGTCCCAGATGTCGCGGGTGGGCACCGTCTCGTCGAGGACGGACAGGTGGAAGAAGCGGCTGGAGAGGGCGTCGCTGAGCATCGCCGTGTCGGGGCGGCTTGGGGTGCGCCCCGTGAGGACGATGCGGTAGATGTCGTTTTCCGTATCGCCGGGCAGGCTGCTCAGGACGGTTTCGAGGAGGTTTACTGAATCCGAGCAGTCCACACGGAGAATTTTATACTGCCGCGCGGCGACGGGGCGGAAGGCAAGGTCGCACCCGTCGTGCGAGACAGTCCCGATGAGAACGCCTTTTTCGCCCGTCTCGTCAAACCCGCGCCCTTCGGGGCAGCCGGGGTAGGCGTAGGCCGTCATGCCGGCGCGGCGCACGCCGCTGAAGGCGTGCACGTGGCCGAGGGCGAGGTAGTGAAGGCCGGACGAGGCGATTTCCGGTTCGCGGATGGGGTTGTACTGGTCGCCGGCAAGCTCGCCGTGGATGACCATGATGTTAATAAGCTCGTCTCGCGGGGCGGAAAAGCCCTGCAGGAGCGGCCCGCTTTGCCGCCCGCCGAAACCGGCGCCGAAGATGCGGCAGCCCAGCTCGGGCAGCTCGACGGACGTGATGTTCGGCGTTTTGAAGATATGTACGTTCTCGGGGAACTTCAGAAAGGCGTAGGGGGATTTTGGCGTGTAGTAGTCGTGGTTGCCGGGGGAGATGAACACCCGCGCGTTCATTCTGGACAGACACAGGAGAAGCGATTCGTGCGTCTCGCGGTAGGAGTGGGCGCTGTCGAGCAGGTCGCCCGCCATGAGGACGACGTCGACGCCTTCCTCGTTGACGATAGCCGCGAGCCGGTCGAGGAGCGCGCGCTGTTCCTGACGCCGCGTTGCCGCTTTCTCGGGGGACAGCGCTTCAAACGGAGAGTCGAGATGCAGGTCCGCCGTGTGCAGTATCTTTAGTGCCATTCCCTATCCCACCTGATGGTAACAATATGTTACAAAAGCTGCAAATTCTTCATGCTATTATAGACCAAACGTTTACAAAAAGAAACACCAATCCTGTCGAACGTGCTAAAGTTTGGTAAAATTTAATTAAAAATCAAGGCTCAAACGGGCCGGAAAAGTATATAAACGACTAAAAATTTTACCTAAAAGATGGAAAATTCCGCGCCGCCCGGAGCGGATTTTGACGCGCATTTGTACCCAGATTTTCACAAATCTGTGGCTTTTCGAAATGAAATCGGCGGAGACGGCGCGCGCGTGAAAGCGCCGGGATGGATATTACAAATTGTAATTTTTCGCCGCTTCAACCCCGGCGCCGCCGACGTGAAACTTGAGGATGCGCGCCGCCGCACGACAAATTTTTTGTGAGCGCGCCAAAGCGCAAACGAAAACACCCCGCCCTGAGCGGGGTGTTTTGATATTTGGCCGGGGGACTTACCCGCATGAGCGGGGCGGGGGCTGGGCTGGGGAAGAATGAACGAAAGCGCTGTGCGCCGCGGCAGGGGCCGTTTTGGCGGGGGTGGTTGCGCCGGTAAAAACGCACGAAGAGCGTGCGCGCAGTCCGGCGGAAAGCGCCCGCGCAGGGCGTTTTGGCGGTGGGGAAAAGAGTGCGGGTGCCGCTTGCTCTTTAAGTGCTTTGACGTGGTGCAAGGCGTACCGTTCGCGGGATGTTTGACGCCGCCGCGAAGCGCGCTTAATCCGGGCGCGAAAAGGCGCGCCGTAACGGCGCGCCTTGCGGCTCGTATAACCCGCCTGTCCGCTTCTCTTAAAATAGCGCTTTTATTCTCCGGCCTGAGTGCCTGCCGGTGAATTTTCCGCAGCCGTATCGCCGCCTACCGGCGCGTTTTCCGCAGCCGAAGCACCGCCTACCGGCGTGTTTTCCGCGCCCGTGTCTCGGCTTTCCGGCGCATTTTCCGTATCCGGTTCTTCAGGCACGCCGCCTTCCGGCGCGGCTTCCCCGCCCGGCGGCTCGGAGACGTTGTAGCCGAGCCATGGGATTTCGAGGTAGAGCGTGCCGTCCGGCGTGTAGCGGATATAGCGCCGCAGGGCGAAAAAGAGCACGACGGTGCCGACGACAAAGACAATGACGAGGCACAGCAGGATTTTAAGCAGGATTTTCAGCGGCCTGTAGCTCCGGTAGACCCGCGGGTACGCGCGCTTTTTCATGTGTTTTCGCAGGAGGCAATGCTGTCGAGCATCCCGATGCGGCGCGCGTGGCGGCCGCCTTCAAAGGGCGTATTCAGGAAAATTTCGAGTATCTTTTCCGCGAGCCCGGGGCCGATGACGCGGCCGCCCAGCACGAGGACGTTGGCGTCGTTGTGGCGGCGGGTCATCTCAGCCGAGTAGCAGTCCGAGCACAGCGCCGCGCGGATGCCGCTGAAACGGTTTGCGGCCATGGACATGCCGATGCCCGTCCCGCAGATGAGCACGCCCCTGTCGCACGCGCCGGAGAGGATGGCGCGGCAGACTTCGCCGGCGATGTTGGGGTAATCGCAGCTGTCCGGCGAATACGTGCCGAAATCCTTAAACTCAACGCCCTGTTTCGTCAGGACGTCCATCAGCGCCTTTTTGAGCTCAAAGCCGCCGTGATCGCTTCCAATTGCAAGCATAAGACAATTCCTCCGAAAAAACTTAAACTTAATAAAATGGCCATGCGCCGGGGAACCAGCACAGGAAGTATGTCGTGTAGAAGGTGGGGACGGGCTCGCCCGACAAAACGGGGTAGAACATCACGAACAGGAACACCGTCGCGGCGGTGTAGCCGTAGACAATGCGGCGGCAGCGCCCGTACCCGCGCTCGAAGATGGTGTTGAAGACGTACGCCATCGCGAGGGCCAGAAACAGCGTGCTCGGGAAGTAGTGGTAGATGAACACGATGCGGGGGATGATGACCCACGGCAGAAGCTGCGAGAGGTAGCCGATGAGGATAAACAGCGCCTTGCCGTCCTTCCGGCGCACAGCGTGCACCGCCATGGCGATGATGGCCGCAAACCCGCCCCACCAGAGCGCGGGGTTGCCGAAGGCGGCGAAAGCCGACTTGACGGCGCCGCCGTTGTACAGCTTGCTGAAGTAGAGTATCGGGCGGCCGTCCACAATCCACTGGTACCAGCTCGACTGGTACGGGTGCGTGTCCTTCAGCTGCGAGTGGTAGCGGAACATATACAGCTGGTTGTCCCACACCATGCGGTAGAAATCCTTATTCCACAGCATGCCGTCTTTAAGCCGCAGCCCGTATGCGTACGCGTAAGGGATGTAGCTCAGGCAGTAGATGGCGGCGGGAATGAGGATATAGAAGATAAAGGAGAAAAGGAGCGTTTTGACGATATAGCCGCCAAGCCCCGGCAGGTCGTTTTTGCGGTAGTACACGATGCGCCGGACCTGCGCGATGAGGTAGAGGGCGAAAAGGCCGAGCCCGGCGTACACGACAATCCACTTGCTCGCGCAGCCAAAGCCGAAGAACAGGCCGGACAGGGCCAGCGGCGCGAGCGTTTTCTTAAAGGGCGTGTCCTCCTCCTGCGTGACGTAGCGGTACATGAACAGGTAGGACAGCAGGATGAAGAAGACGCCGTACCGGCGGCACAGTTCCTGCGCGGCCCGCAGGTAGCCGGGCGGCGGCTCCACGATGCCGCCCTCGCCCTGAACCGGCTCCACGATGAACCCGGCGAACGCCTCCGGATGCTGGGCCAGCAGCCGCTCCAGGGCCTCCAGATCGCCGTAAGGCACCTTGGCGAAGCCCGGCACGGGCGCGCCGAAGGCGTCCTGGTAGGTCCGGCGATGGGTCGCGGAGAGCGCGCCCAGGGTCTTGCCGTGGAAGGAGTTCTCGCAGGAGATGATGCCCATGCGCCCCGTGGCGGCCCGCACGGCCTTGATGGCCGCCTCGACCGCCTCCGCGCCGGAGTTGGCGAAGGTGACGTAGCGGAGCCCTGCGGGTGCGATGCTCACCAGCCGCTCCGCGAGTTCGCCCGCCGCCTGCAGGGCGGAGGGCTGGACGAAGGAGGGCTCCATGCTCGCCTCCACCTCGTGGAGGGCCGCCCAGATCTCGGGCGGGTTGAAACCGAAGGGGAGGGCGCCGTAAGCAGCCACGAAGTCCAGGTACCGGCGCCCGTCGGCGTCGTAGAGGTAGCATCCTTCACCCCGGACGAAGCGCTTATCCATGTTAATGGCTTCCAGCAACCGCCCGAGGTGGGGGTTTACGTATTCGGTGAACAGGTGCACGGAGACCCTCCTAGTTCTCGCTTGATGTCAGTCGCTGGCAGCGCTTCCGGACCGGACGGCCGAGAGGTACTCGACGCGGGGGGCAAAGCCGATGCGGTCCAGCCAGGCCTCGTAGTCGGCCGGACTCATCTCCTCCGCGCCCTTCCCCGCCGTGGCGACGATCAGCGCCTCCATCAGGTTGGTGCCGAACGAGCGCCCGCCCAGGTTGGGCGTGGTGGTCACCAGGGTGGCGACCCCGGCCTGCCTCATCCACTCGATGTCCGCCGGGGTCACCGTGTTGGTCAGGATGGTCTTGCCCGGCAGCCGGTCCGGGGCGTAGCGCCGGATGTAGAGCCAGTCGCCGGCGATGACGTCCGCCCACTGGTAGTACTCGGTGAACCTGGGCTCGTAGCTCTCCTGCTTGGCTCCCGTGGGGTAGAGCCAGGTGAAGGGCAGCTGGGTGATGACGGGCAGCAGCAGGCGGGCCACCACATGGAGGGTCCGGAACCGCCGGATGGGAATCGGGATCCCCAGCCCGAACATCACGTCGCCGAAGACGATGTCCGCGCCGACGCTGTCCAGGGCCTCGGCCATGCCGAACCGGTCGACCGCGGCCGTCATGAGCACGCGCTTGCCCCTGAACGGCATCAGGTTCTGGTCGACCCAGTGCACCGTACGCCGCTCGAGGGTGTTCTTCAGCCCGGAGCCGTCCAGCATCGGCGAGCGGGTGGCCGCAGCCGCGATGCGCTGCGCGTCCCGGAAGGCGTAGCGCCTTCCGGCGGCGTGTACGTAGAGGTCGATGCCGCCCATCCCGAAGGCGTCCACCTGGCCGTCCAGCTCCTTGATGAGAGCGATCGCCTTCTCGATCGAACCGTCGGTGCCGACGCGCTCCACCGTCACCTCCTCGCCGAGGATGGTGACGGTTGCCTTGGAGTTGCGCTTGGACGAACCCAGGCTCACACTCACGATGCGCTTCACAGATGTTGCCTCCTCACGCCTAGCCCTGCAGGCTGCGGATCAGGCTGCGGACCTCGTTCGGGTCGACGTACACGTCCTCAGACATGGGCGACCGCCCGATCTGAATCCCGATCACATGAGGGCCGACCAGCGCTTCAACCATCTTCAGCCGCTCGTCCGAGCCGATGAAGATGACGGCGTCGCACGCCCGGGCCCGGGCGATCCACCGCATCACCTGGTTGAGCACCTCGATGCCGTTCTGGCTGCGGGCGAAGTCCAACCGCTCCTTGTCCGACATCAGGAGGATGAAGTCGACCCCTTCCGCCGTGGCCATCCGGACCAGCTCGGGGCCGTTCTTCAGGGGGAACCCAACCAGGGCGATCTTCTTGCCCTTGCGCATCTCGCCCACCGACTCCAGCCGGGAGATCAGTGTGCGGTCAACGTCAAGAATCTCGGCCACTTCCTGCTGCGAGTGGCCCTGCGCCCGAAGCTCCAGCATGCGGTCGACCATCCTGTAGATGCGCTCGGGGTTGATCACCTTGTCGCCGATGCGGATGAGTTGCACGCGCCGATCACCCCCCTGTTGTGCACAAGATTGTGCTAGGGCCTATTGTACATTTTTGTGCACAGCGCAGCAAGACATACCTCCTGAATAGCAGGGAGGGATGCGGGGGGAGGTTAGCGAATAATTGGACAGGTATCATTGCATATCCAGCCGGCCATCCGGCCGGAGACGGAAAGGACGGATCAGGAGTGACCAGTGTTACGTGGCCGAACTGGTTGGCCTGGCTGATTGCCATCGCCATCGTGCTCAACCTCGTGATCAGCGCGATCGTCTGGGCGCGGGTGAACAGCCTGGCCGCCAAGCTCACCGCTGAGAAGCCGCCCTACCGCAACCGTGCGGAACTGGAAGAGGCGTTCCGGTCCGGCGCGGTCAGCCGGCACGATTACGAGCGCCTGAAGACCCAGCTGTCGTAGGTCTGATACGACGAGACCCCTCTCCCGCGCGCCAGCGGGAGAGGGGTCTGATCATGTGCGGGGCATGGCAACCGAGCCGAACTGATGTGGGCAGAGGCCGGCTTCGCCGCTCGGGTAGGATGCCCGCGCTACTCGGCGATGGCGTCCAGCAGCCGGGTCAGCATGGTCGCTGCCTCGGCGCGGGTGGTGTTGCTCGCGGCCTGGAAGCTCCCGTCGGGGTAGCCTGTGATCAGGCCGTACTGGACCGCCGTCAGCACCTGCTCCAGCGCCCAGTCCGGGATCTCCGGCTGGTCGGTGAAGAGCCTGGCCCCCGGCGTGAGCGGCAGGTTGGTATACTCCAGCGCCCGGGTCAGCATCACCGCCATCTCGGCCCGGGAGACCAGGGCAACCGGTCTGAAGGAACCGTCAAGGTAACCCCTGATGATCCCGGCGTTGACCGAGGCCGAGATCTCCGGCAGCGCCCACTCCGGCATGGTGTCCACATCCGTGAAGCTCGGTCTCTCCCCGACCGGGACGAGCCCCAGGATCCGGCCGATCATCACGGCGAACTCGAGGCGGGTCACCTGCTCCTCCGGCCGGAAGGAAGGCTCCGGGTAGAGGGAGACGGCGCCCATCTCGGCCAGCCGCCCGACGTACTGCTCGGCCCAGTGCGCCTCCAGGTCGGTGTAGCCGTGGGCCTGGCGGAGCACTTCCACCTCACGGGAGGCCAGGATGCCAGACGCCCTCACATAGACGAAGTTGCGCCCGGGCGCCAGCACCCCGGTGAGGGTGAACCTGCCGTTCTCATCGGCGGACGCGGTGCCCCGGGCCACCCGGTTGATGACCAGGGTCACCTCCTCGCCGGGCCGGAAGGTGCCCGTGACGGTGAGGCCCCTCCCGCCTGCCTGCGGGATCACTTCGTCCAGCGCCGGCGCCTCCTTCAGGGGCTCCATCGCCGCGAAAGTGGTCAAGTGGCCCACCTGGACGCTGATCTGGTTTCGGGCCGGGTCGACCGTGCCGCCCACCTCGACCCAGACCTGCTGCACCGGGTCGAAGTAGTAGATCCGCAGCGCGTCCGGGTTCAGCACCTTCGCCGGATCGTAGACGAAGGTGACGGTCGCCGGCGCCGCCAGAAGGTGGATCTCCGCGCCCGTCGCTTCGGCCTCGGCGATCGAGTCGCCGGTCATGGCCACCAGGGCGACCCGCCCCGCCAGCAGCACGGCCCCCTCGTCGCGGCTCGGCGAGGCGATCTGCAGGAGCAGGGGCTCGGTCACGGCCTCTCCGGGAAGGGTGAGCCGGAAGTCCTGCGTGCCGACCTCCGCACTCTGGCCCTCATCGACCCGCTGCTTCTCCGGCGCCGCGGCGACGCGGACAACGGTGACGGCAGCGGTGGCGGTGTTGCCGGCCCGGTCGGTCGCCGTGGCGGTGAAGCGGTTGCTCCCCATCGCCAGCGGCACCACCAGGCTGGTGACCCGCTGCCCCTCGATCTCGACCACGGCGCCGGGCTCGCTGGAGGCGGTCAGGGTGACCGTCTCCGCATCCGTCATGGAGGCGGAGGCGGTGAGGTCGATCTGCGGGGGCACGGTGTCACGGGTGACGGTGACGGACTGGGTAATGCCCTCCGTCGCGGCGGTGATCACGTTGGGCCCCTCGGCGAGGGCGACGGTGGCAGACCACTGCCCCGCATGGTCCGCCGTCACGGCCGCACCGTTGACGGAGACCCGGGCCAACGGGAGTGCGGAGCCGGAGACGACGATGCTGCTCTCCCGGGTGAACTCAACGGGGGCCGAGAGCGTCAGGAAGGGCCGGGGCGAAGGAGCGGGAGCGGGCGGCGCCGCGGTGACGGTGATGGTCACCGTCGCCGGCGCCGAGTCCACGGTGCCGTCGTTCGCCGTGAAGGTGAAGGCGTCCGTGCCGGCGCTGCTGCCCACGTAGACGAAGGAGCCGTCGTCGTTCAGGGTCAGGGTGCCGTTGCTCGGGCCGGCCACGGCCCTGTAGGTGAGGGGATCGCCGTCGACGTCCGTCGCCCTGACCTGCCCGGTGTAGGCGCGGCCCACGACCGCGCTCACCGCCTGGTCGGCGGCGACAGGGGCGTCGTTGACCGGGGTGACCGGGATGAAGACCTCCGCCACGGCGGCCTGCGGGTCGGGCGCCCCGTTGGTCGTGCCGTCGTCGGTGACGGTGTAGCGGAAGCTCGCCGTCCCGTTGAAGTCCGGATCGGGCGTGAAGACCACGTCCGTGCCCACGATCGCCACGCTGCCGCGGAGGGGGCCGCCGACGGACGTGACCGTCAGGGACTGGTGGGCCTCGTTCCCCGGGCCCGGCGAGTCGTTGGCCAGCAGCGCCGCAAGCGAAATGGTCCAGGGGCCGGTGTCCTCATCCCGCGGCGCCAGGTGGTCATCGGCGGCGACCGGCGGGTCGTTCACCTCCGTGATGGTGAAGGTGACCGTAGCCGTGGCGCGCTGCGGGTCAGGTGCGCCGTCCGTGGTGCCGTTGTCCATGAGTGCATACACGAAGGAAGCCGGTCCGTGGTAGTCGGCCGTTGGAACGAAGCGCACGCTCGAGCCCTCGATGGAGACCGTGCCGCCCACCGGATTGCTTACCGCCGACACGCTCAGGCTCTGCCCCGCCTCGTAGATCG
>ENA-OWOZ01002954-OWOZ01002954.1-bioreactor-metagenome-genome-assembly--contig:-NODE-2954-length-11924-cov-3.264455_pt1 | contig 11924 bp, 8 predicted proteins | sample MGYA00238140_ERZ651804 | MGnify/ENA primary metagenome ERZ651804 (study PRJEB26910, sample SAMN07631232) | bioreactor metagenome | isolation source: Switchgrass digestor | place: USA: Dartmouth... | reverse complement strand
CCACTCACTATATCTTAAACTATCAGCCATAAATCACAGTCCCTTTCTTATCAATAAGATAAGCAAAGCTTGTTGTATCATTTACGCATTGGTTCCATTCGGCTTCAGTATATAAAAGCAAATCAAAAGGTTTACTGCTTTCGATGTTAAGATACATGTCTGCCAAAAGTTCTTGTTTATTTTCTGTATCTTTTACCACGCAAAGATCTATATCGCTCTTTATTGTAGCCGTTCCTTTAGCTTGCGAACCGAAAAGGATTATCTTTGAAGGATTATAAAGAGAGACAATCTGCTCCTTTATTAAATTTATCTCATTTGTTAGTGCATCCATATAATCAACCCTTTCGGTTTACATTCTGAAAATTCATACAGTAAATCTCCCCGATATAGATATTATAGCATATTTCCAAAAGCTATTAACATTTACGTTTAGATAGTTTTAATTATTTTTACTCTTAAGGGTAGTAAAAAGTCCCTCAATTACAGATTTACACTGGTCATAAAGTTGCAATGCTATTTTTCGTTGTTCTATTGAATATACTTTTTCTCTTTCTTTCAGAGTCATTAATTCCCAACTTTATGTTTGTCCTCTTTTTTTGAGGCTGTCACCTGCTCATCGGCCAAGTTGACACAAGAATAATGATAGACTATGACTTTTACGTACCTCTTTTTAGAAAGTCTCAACAAGAGAAAAAATGCAGTTTTCTACTGCCTACAGATTATTGACTAACCTCCAAGTTACCAACTTGGAGGTTAGTCAATAATCTGAGACGCATCCTTTTGAATGCGTCCTTTTCATCTTAAAGCTTTCAACAAGAATTGAACTGGTGACCTCATCCTTACCATGGATTTACTACTCAACTCAACACATTTTGTCTTTCCCTATAACCTATCCTAATTCGCGGCAAAGTGAGGCGATGCTGTCGCAAATATGTTTTGCTTGTTTTTTGACGTCGCTTTTACCGGTAAGCATTGCCCATCCATCAAAGGCTTTAATCATATCAAGGTCATTATAATCGTCACCGACTACTGCAACTTCTTCTTTTTGCAAATTATAATAATTTTGTATTATTCTGACGCCATCAGCTTTACTGCTGCCTTTAGGCGCAACATTCAGGTGTATACCGTTAACAAAGGCTGAAACCTTATCGGACATATTTTGGTTAATTAAAATTGCAGCTGCCAATGCGGATTCGGTACAGTCGTATGTTGCATAATACTGGTGTTTGCTCACACCAGGCTCGGCTTTGTCAAAATTTATAACATTTTCGGTTTTAGACACAAGCTTTTCCAAATCATAAAAGGTGTCGTAATCTATATAACTTTCAAAAACAACATTATTATTTTTGTCAATTATATATGCACCATTGTAGATAATTAAAAAGTCGGGATCAACAGGCAGTTCCTTTATATATTCCAAAAAGTCCTTTCCTCTACCTGTTACAATACCGAAATAATTGTTTTGAGATTGCCATTCTTTAACTGCATCGGCATCGGATTTGGTAATATTTTCAGATCGCCTGAGGGTTCCGTCAAAATCTGATGCTATTAGCTTCTTTTTCAAAGCATTTCACCTTCCTTATTTCCTTAAAAACCTTAACAATCAATGGATTCCTGGGGAATAGCAGTTGTCCGGATTAATTCTCTCATATACTACATCAAAGCTATATTTTATGATGCATATTGTCTGCCATCTGTAAGCTCTATTTAAATCTCCCTTTATTCTGACTTTATTAAGTCTTTATCTAAAAAGTCTTAACCTCATAAGGCCTTATGCTAAATTCCATTTTTTCCTTGAGTGCTCATTTTCTGTATGTTTTTTATAAAGTCGCATTTCAAAGCTTTAATAGCAGCTTAAAGAAACGCAATTGTGCATCGGCTCTGCGATTAAAGCATTCAAACACTCTGTTAATTATATTATCACTGTCTATTTATGTCAATTAGAATTTAGACCCCTCTATTTCTATCTAAAATATCCTCGGTTATGTTGCATAAATCGTTGCAGTTTTACTTAATTGAAAAAGTTATTTCCACCCCAAATTAATAGATAGCGGAATTTAGTTTTGCAAATCAGTAGGAATGAGAAAGGTGGAAGTTACTTTTACAAAATATATACTGTTCTATTTTTCTTGTGAAAGCTGGAATATTGTCCTTCAAAAAGATATGATATTTCTATGGTGGTGCCTCTAAAGGAGGTACACATATGAATAGCTTCAAACATCTGACTCAGAATGAAAGGAACATAATCGAGCAAAGGTTACTCATTAGGGAATCATTCAAAAGCATAGCCCATGAGTTAGGGAAGGATCCGACCACAATAGCCAAAGAAGTGAAAAATCATATTCAATACAGGAAAACCGGCTGTTACGGAAGAGTGTTTAATGACTGCGAACATCGTATGAATTGCCCTGTTATGCATCTTTGCGGAAACTTGCGGTGTAAACGTTTTTGTCGCTTTTGCAAGTCTCATTTGTGTTCGTCACAATGCCACGAGTATCAACAGGAGATTTGCTCCAAGCTTTCGAAGCCTCCCTATGTTTGCAATGGTTGTGAACACAGACAATCTTGTACATTAGAGAAAAGGGTTTACTCTGCAACACATGCACAAAGAGAATATGAGACAGTACGCTCTGAGTGCCGTCAAGGTTTACAAATCACTGAAGAAGAAGCAATAAGACTAGATTCCATTATCAGCCCGCTGCTAATTAAAGGCCAGTCGCTTCACCACATATGCATTAACCATGCTGATGAAATCATGCTCGATGAACGTACACTTTTCTACTATGTGGACAAGGGTATCTTTACAGCAAGAAATATCGATATGCCAAGAGTCGTACGTATGGGCAGGCGCAAAAAGAACAAAGACCGGTACAAGGTGGATAAAAAATGCCGAATAGGCCGAACATATCAGGACTTCCTTAAATTCATGCAAGAGCATCCGGATCTTCCTGTAGTTGAAATGGACACGGTAATAGGAAAGATAGGAGGCAAAGTTTTGTTGACACTACATTTCACTGTTCCACAGCTTATGCTCGCATTCATTAGGGATGACAACACTTCCCAATCTGTCATTGACATCTTCGACCAGCTTTATCTGGAACTTGGCCCGGATACTTTCCGTAAATTGTTCCCGGTATTGCTTTGTGATAACGGCAGTGAGTTCTCAAATCCGTCTGCTATTGAATACGATTTGCATGGACAACTGAGAACTCGGATATTTTACTGTGATCCGCTAGCTCCCTATCAGAGAGGCGCATCTGAAAACAACCATGCACTGATCCGACGCATTGTCCTCAAAGGGAGTTCTCTTGATGGGTTTACTCAACAGGACATAACTCTGACGATGAACCATATTAACTCATATGGCCGGCTTAATCTCGGGGATAAGACCCCTTATTGGGCTTTTGCATCGCTCTACGGAGAAGAAATTTTAAGAAGGATGAATGTAGAACTTATCCCACCCGATAAGGTCACTCTGCATCCATCCCTTCTTAAAAGATAAAATTTAACAACCAGAGGCACCACCAGCCACAATTGCATAAAAACATACTCGAAAGGGTGGAAATTACTCTTGCAAAAAAGTCAGTTAATTCCTCACCTCTGTTTTGTTATGCTAAAAAATGGGCTGGCTTTGTTCCTCTAGCCTATATTTTAACCTATTATTGACTGAAAAGCTTTAAAAATATGTTTAGATAAACTAACCCAAAACCATTCAAACACTGATCTTGCCCAGCGATACAACTTCTGTGGAATTTACTCTTGCAAAGTGGAAATTACCTTTTCAATTGACCTTTATAATTTAACCAAGCTGCTTTAATCTACATAAAGTACAGTCATGTGCGGGATTACCGCTTTTCATATGGACCGCTTAACACTGGTACTAGTGCCATTTTATATTCATAACCAAATCAAGATTAATGTTGAAATATCTGTGTTTGAAAATCATGTAAGTATAAAATTTGAAATTTCGACTAATAATTATTGGTTAATTAAGTTGGCTGTCACTACAATCGATGCATAATACCAGTAAAATACTTAAACTTTTAAGTAATGATAAAAAAACAGGCTATTTTCAATTTTTAAGATCCTTCACCGACTCTCTCTCCATGAGCTGAACATCCAGAACAACGTTCTCAGCAGGGGATGACGGATCTTCTATGTGGCGGAACACTATATCGACCGCAATCCGGGCCTTTTTGGCAATATCCTGGTATATGGTCGTAAGGCGTGGGACTATCAGCCCTCCCAATGGGAAACCATCAAAACCGATAATTGAATAATCCTCAGGCAGATTTTTTCCCAAATCCCTCATCTCATTTATTATTGAAGCGGCAAGGGAGTCAGAAGAAGCAAAAATCGCCGTTACTGGCTCTTTAAAAGAGCAGATGGTCCGGGCAGGCTCCTTGATAGCATAGGCATCCAGAATATGTTTAGGGCCCAAGGAGAATCCGAAGGCTTCCAGCGTATCTTTAAAACCTTTCAGCCGTTGCTGTACTACACTGGATGCCATATAGTCTCCCACATAAACAAAGCTCCTGTGTCCTTTTTCAATAAAGTGTTTTGCCGCCAATGCCCCTCCTTTGTAATCGTCGATGCCTACATTGGTGATTTGCCGCACCTGGCTGTAACTATCAGTAAAAACCAGAGGTATGGTATTGTCCTGCTGAATTTTCTGCACATCCTGGTCGAAGGTACCGATAAAAATGGCACCACGTGCATTCCATGTCCTTAAACGCTGGGTGATGTCATCATATTTATTGATAAAATGCAGCATCAGAAAATACCCGCGTTCCTGCACATAGGGCACTATCTCCCCTACCATAGCGGCATTGTACTGGCTCTTCTTAAACTCATTTTCACTTCCCTGAACAATCACTGAGATTATGTTCGAAGCTTTGGAAGAAAGGGAACGGGCAGTTGAATTAGGTACGTAACCTCGTTTTTTTATTATCTCCTGAATCTTTCGCACATTTTCCTCTGAGACCTTGGAATGTTGCCCGTTTACCACACGGGAAACCGTCATAACACTCACGCCAGCCTCTCGGGCGATATCTTTTAGTGTAACCATGATAAGTGCTCCTTCTATATAAATTTATGTTAACGCTATACCTATAAATTTATATTTCACTACCTAATCTTTTTTATATTATATCGATGTATCAATTCAAAATCAAGCCCTTCATAAAATTAATGAACAATTTATAAAAGACACTTGACATTTAATAGGTACATGTGTTATTGTTAATTTGATGATAACGTTAACACAATGAATGCGGATTACATAATAAAAAAGAACCGTCACTATAGATAATTTTTGCTATATGATATCATATGCAGCATTCATAATCCGTGACAAGCGGCAATACACGCAATCTATAGCTTGAGCAATATCCGCAGCCTACAACATCTTACGAATTTTTGCTCTGATTCAATTCTTAATATCCATCAGGAATGTCCTGAGAAATGGGGGTTTTATTTTGAAAACAGTAATCCATGCTTCACTCTCTTCAGGAAACACTCTGCGGCGCATCCGTAGGAATTGGGGGTTATATCTTCTGCTTCTCCCGTCGGTTGTCCTCGTATTATGTTTCGCTTACAAACCTATGTACGGCATCATCATAGCCTTCAAGGATTTTAAGCCCGCACTAGGTATCACCGGAAGCCCGTGGGCTGATCCATGGTACAAATACTTTCTTAAGTTTTTTAAATCATACCAATTTAAAACGACCATTACCAATACTATTTTAATTAATCTCTACAGTCTGGCTGTTAACTTTCCCCTGCCTATTATTATGGCGCTGTTGATCAACCAGATGCAGGCCAAAAGATTTAAAAGGGTCTTTCAAACCATAACTTACATGCCCCATTTCATTTCGACGGTCGTAATGGTAGGGCTCATATTAATTTTCCTTTCACCGGGTAGCGGTCTCCTGGGCAACATCTATAAGCTTTTTGGTATGGAAGCTCCAAATTTAATGGGTAAAGCCAAAGCCTTCACCAGCATTTACGTGTGGACCGACGCCTGGCAGCATACCGGCTGGGATAGCATAATTTATATAGCTGCTCTTTCAACTGTTGATGTATGCCTGTATGAAGCCGCCACAATAGATGGGGCAAGCAAATGGCAAAAGCTTTTCTACATTGACATACCCATGCTGATACCTACAGCTGTCATCCTGCTGATCATGAGGGTAGGAAACCTGATGAGCCTGGGCTTTGAAAAGGTCTACCTCATGCAGAACAACCTCAACCTTTCAGCCAGTGAGGTAATTGCCACCTATGTATACAAGATAGGTATCAACAGCGCTCAATACAGCTATTCCGCTGCCATCAACATGTTCAATACTATCATCAATTTCCTGCTGCTCATATGTGTCAATCAGATATCGAAAAGAGTCAGTGAAAACAGCTTGTGGTAAGAAATGGAGGTAATACCATGACGGAAACAGCATTAAACAGGGGAAAAACTGATAATTTAAAGGATACTAAGCAATATTCCCTTTCCGATCGGATATTCAATTTTGTTGTATATAGTTTCTCTTTTATCTTTCTTCTAATCACGGTATATCCTATTTATTTTGTCGTCATAGCATCTTTCAGCGACCCTTATGCGGTGTCCGGTGGAAAAGTGTGGTTCCTACCTTACGACTTTACTCTGGACGGATATAAGGAGCTTCTTAAGCATAGTGAAATATGGAGAGGTTATTGGAACACCATTTTATATACGATAACCGGAGCTTTTGTCGGTCTCGCAGTGAATATCCCGGCAGCCTATGCTCTTTCCAGAAAAGACCTGGTGGGCAGGAAATTTATTATGCTGCTTTTCATATTCACCATGTATTTTAACGGAGGTCTGATTCCAACCTTCCTCACAATAAAAGAGTTTGGCTTGTATGATAACTTTTGGGTCATGGTACTGCCTTTCTCCGTATCAGTCTATAATATCATAGTAGCCCGGACTTTCTTCACCTCAAGCATATCCGAGGACCTGTGGGATGCCGCCCAGATCGATGGCTGCGGAAACCTAAGATATTTTTTCAGGATTGTCCTTCCCCTGTCCAAAGCGATCCTTTCAGTTATAGGGCTATGGATTGCCGTAGGTCAGTGGAACTCATACTTCAACGCTTTGATTTATATTAAAAATGCAAAGCTTTATCCATTACAGCTCATCCTCAGGGATATCCTGATAATCAATAATGTGCAAAGCGCACTGGGTACAGGTGAGGCTGCTCAGATAGCACTGCGCCTGGCTAATCTCATGAGGTATTCTATAATCATCGTTTCTACAGTTCCTATAATGATCTTCTATCCCTTTGTGCAGAAATACTTTAACCATGGTGTTATGGTTGGTGCTGTTAAAGGCTAAAAGCCTTTTAATAATAATAAATTTAAGGAGGATAAAAAAATGAATAGCATTTTCAAGAAGACCATCAGCATTATTATGGTCATTGGACTGATTCTCGCTATTTTCTCAGGATGCGACAGTAAAGAGTCTGAAAAAAAGCCTGATACTGGAAATACCTCAAGCACTTCCGACACAGTTGTGAGTGAAGACTCAAACTTTAATCCGGAAGGTCTGCCCATCGTAAATGAGCCGATCACCCTTAATGTGCTTACCACCCGTTGGGGCAGTATGGGAGACTCTTTCACCCAGAACCAATGGCTTATCGACCTTGAAAAGAAAACCAATGTTAAAATCGAATGGCAGGTCCAGTCCTTGAACGACTGGGGTGAGCAGAAATCCATAATGCTTGCCAGCGGAGAGCTGCCGGAGGTAATAATCGGCTCCCAGACTTTCAATGATACCGATATCATGAACAACAAAGAGTTGTTCCTTGATCTGACGGACCTCATCGACAAATATATGCCCAACCTGAAGGAAGCAATGAAAACCATACCGGAATTCAAAACCATAGTAACATTCCCCGACGGCAAGATCTATTCCCTGCCAAAGAACCTGCCTTCACGGCCTATGACCTGCAACCAGCCCATTATTAATAAAAAATGGCTGGATAACCTCGGTCTGAAAGAGCCTACGACTATTGACGAGCTGTATAACGTATTGAAAGCCTTTAAGGAGCAGGATGCCAACGGAAACGGCGATCCCAACGACGAATTCCCTATCTGCGGAGCCAAAGGTCTTCCCATGGATCTGTTAAACCCCTTTGGTATTACAGATCTTAACGGAACTAACATGATGGTTTTGGATGACGGCAGCCTTGCTTACTACCCGATTACGGAGAATTACAAAGAAGGCCTGAAGTGGCTCAGAAAGCTCTATGCCGAAGGTATAATAGATCCTGAGTCCTTTACCCAGGATGCAACCATGCAGGACAGCAAGAGAAAGAATCCGTCAGTTTCTCTCGTAGGTTTTGACTACGCTTGGACTCCCGATGCCCTTTTCGGTCAGTGGTCCAGCGAATATATCGCCCTGGCTCCCATCAAAGGACCCGACGGAAAGCAATACGCAGCCGGCGATAAAAACGGTATATCCAGTATCATGAGAAACGAAGCGGAAATCACCAAGTTCTGCAAGCATCCGGAAGTAGCCGCCCGTTGGCTGGATCAGTTCTATGACGGGGAAGCCAGCATTCAGAACTTCTGGGGAGCTATCGGTACCGTCATCACCAAGAACAGCGACGGAACATATACTTTGAATGATCCTCCGGAAGGAACCAGCGCCGACGCATGGTATTGGGATCAGAGCCTTAGAGATTTCGGTCCGAAATATGTCAGTCCGGAATTCCAAAAGAAAATCAAGCTTTCACCGAACAGCGGCGACGGCCTCAAGCTGGAACTCAGCAAACTGGGGGATCCTTATATAACCACACCGTATCCCAATGTCATGTTCACGGTAGAAGAACATGAAAGCCTTTCCTCTTTGCTTACTGACATAGGCAAATTTGTTGAGACTACCAGAGCTGATTGGATCACCAACGGAGGAATTGATGAAGGTTGGGACAATTACATCAAGCAATTGGAAGAAATGGGATTAGACCAACTCATAAAGATTTATACCGATGCCTATAACCGTTTCAAACAAGCTAATTAAGAAAATACAGCCGACATGATTTGATCCATAAAAACATTGGAATAGGCAGATAAATCTATTATTACGCATCAATTGAAGTTAAAGCATTTCTAAATTCTTTGGGGTTAACGATATCAAGACTAATCCTCGAATAACCCATATTAAAGTAAAAAAAGGTGATTCTTGCATCAAGCAGGAATCGCCTTTTTCTTTTTTTTCTTTTTTTTCTTTTTTTCTTTGATACTACTTTTTTTCCCAGGATAACAATGCAGTATTAATTCCATATTAATTCCATATTAATTCCTTATTAATTCCTTATTAATTCCTTATTATTATTCTGTATTAATTCTACAACAAAGCAGTACTAGTTCAATATCCTTCAATATTTTATGCTATATTTTATAATCCTTTATTATCCTTCTATTAATTTTAGTTATCTTTAATTATCCTTTCATTTTCCAAAATTTATATAATAGTCATATATCATTTTTAACTCTATATTAGCCGGCATATTGAACCCGATATAAACACCTCCGGCAACCAGGATCAGTATTGCCACCCAGGAAAGAACCTTTGCCTTGTTTAAGCCCTTCTCCCCCAGCAGACCTACTGCCCAGGCTGCAAGATAACCCCCTATCAGCCCGCCGATATGGGCATAGTTGTCAATTCCGGATTGGGTAAATCCATAGGCTATATTAAACACAATCGTTACTATGACATCCCGTCCTATGGTCCTTCTGAAAAAATCCCTGTATTTATGCCCCATATATAGAAGTGCTCCCAAAAGGCCAAATATGGCTCCGGACGCACCCACCGACGGGTTTATTGAAAAAATGAAGCTGGCTACATTTCCCATTATACCTGCTACTAAGTAGATTACTGCAATCCTTGCCGGACCATAAAGCTTTTCAACCGTAGGTCCGACGGCATACAGGGAATAGGAATTGACAGCCAGGTGAAGCAGTCCACCGTGAAGAAAAATGGGGGTAATAAGCCTCCAGTACTGGCCTTCCATTATGAGAGGATTGAATTTTGCACCAAATATCATATTGGCATTTACATCATACATCTTTCCATAAAAATATGTTATTAGCCATATAAGAGCATTTATAGCTATGAGCGCATAGGATACTACGATTTTTTTATCCGACAACCTTAGACTCCGAGTTCTATTTTTTTCTGTATCCTGATTAAAATAAGGGTCCGCGGAATACTCCCAGGACTTTACGAATCTCTCATCCAACATTACAGCTCTATCCAATATCTTTTCCAGTCCTTCCAGGTTCACTGGCGGTTCAAATAGTCTGATGACCCGGGAAGTTACCATATCAAGACAGAAGCTTGTTATGTATCTCTTATACCATTGCATTTTACCCAACATGTCTTCCAATAGTCTCAGCTTGCTTTCAGGGATACCATTTTCAAATGTAAAAGCTTCAATCAGCACCACCGGATATTGACCTTCTATGGATCTGATGGCATTATAACCATTTTCCAGCCTTCTTACCATCTCATCCTCACTGAAGTAATCCCCATCTATAAGTTCAAAGATAAACACTGCGCCCCAGGACTGCTTTTGAAGTATGTCTATATGATCAAACCTGAGAATATTGCCGCTGGCATCTGTAAGAGGTCTAAATCCATTATTTTCAACAAGCTCTTTTAAAATATAATTTCTTGTTATAGCTCTGCTTTGCAATTAATTACACCACCTTGCAATTATCATCGATTACCGGCATATAGAATGGTGGTAGCACCACTAGTGCAACAAATTAACCTGTTTTGCTAGCTAATTTTAAGATAGCGTTGTGGCAAGTTTAGAGGTATAGGCAGCGTAATCTAAAGTTTCAAGATTGCATATAGTCCAACGCTGGCTAAAATGGTAAGTCGCATTTCCTTGATTTCTATTTTTCAAGATGCGACATCAAGTTAGCACAGGGGAGAACAAGGCAATTCACCTGACACAGGGAATTGCTTAATCTTTTATCAAGCTTGTAATTCGCTAATTGAAAATTAGCAAGTTATATCGATAACTACCTTAATTTTATTTTGAATTTACTCTTTGCTATCGATTCCAGCTCTTTAACTCGGAACTCAGCTATCGAAAATACTTGCATGATGAGTTGATTTATCTCTATCATCTTCCATTTTCTAAAATATCATTCCACAAAGCCTTGTACTGCTCTACGCTCTTTCTGGGGAAGTTATCCCGGATGGACACAGCATGACGAGCACCATCCCTTAAAAGGTCTATGGCAGTGAGAGCCATCAGCTTTGCCGGGACAATATAAGCCAGTTCTCTGTCTTTGATGCAAAAATCCCTGCTGTGGGCGGCACCACAGAAGCCGCTGACAGTAGGCTGGATGACGGGCATAATATAGCTGAGATCACCGACATCGGTGGAGCCGGGGAAAGGCAAGCCGGATTGTACTGCTTCGTTTCCCAAAAGCTCTGCGGCATTTTGAGCAAAAAGGCTGCTCATCGCTTCATTTTGGTGCAGGGGGAGATATCCGGCCATATCATCTATTTCCACTGTCGTTCCGATGGCATAGGAAGCCCCACGGATCGCCCGGTTGACTTTTTCATTGGCATCCTGCATCGCTTCGATGGTATTGGCGCGCACATAGCTTTCCATGCGCACATCGGCCGGAACCGTATTGACCAGGTCACCACCCTTGGTGATTATGGGATGTACCCGCACGCTGTCCTTGTCCCGAAAAGTTTCCCTCTGGGCATTTATGCACATTATGGCAATGGAAGCTGCGTTGAGAGCATTGATGCCTTCGTGGGGAGCTCCTCCGGCATGGGCTTCCTTGCCTATGAAACGAACAGCTTTGCCTATGAAGCCCATAGCGCTGCCGTTTACCACCACCCTTGGAGCAGGAGCGTTGGT
>ENA-OWOZ01002948-OWOZ01002948.1-bioreactor-metagenome-genome-assembly--contig:-NODE-2948-length-11941-cov-3.793156_pt1 | contig 11941 bp, 15 predicted proteins | sample MGYA00238140_ERZ651804 | MGnify/ENA primary metagenome ERZ651804 (study PRJEB26910, sample SAMN07631232) | bioreactor metagenome | isolation source: Switchgrass digestor | place: USA: Dartmouth... | reverse complement strand
AAAAGCAAGCATATTAAAAAAATTGAATAATAAATTGCTAGTATTTGGTTTAGTTGGGGTGTTAATAATCGGTGCTATTATTGCAACTGTAATCTTTTTTAATAATCCAGTTGGGAAATTTAAAGAAGCAATTAAGGACAATAAATATATAGAAGCTTCAAAGATTTATAATGAAAAGATTAAAGGGAATACAAGTAATGAAAATGAAATTATTAGCTTCTTAAAGTCTAAAATTGAGAATATTAAAAAAGATTTTAGTGAAAACAAATTAGAATATAATGCTGCAATTTTTCAATTAGATACTATAGAAAAAACAGGGCTAGTGTTATCCGAAGTTTCGTCTGCAAAAAGTGAAATAAATAGTTTAAATGATTCACGAACAGCGTTTAAAAAAGGCAAGGAATTCTTGAACAGTAAGAACTATAAAGAAGCTTTGAGTGAACTGAAAAAGGTTATCAAAGAAGATGAAAATTATGATAAAGCGCAGGAACTTATTAGTAGTTCTATAAAAGATTATAAAACTGTGATATTGGGCGAAGCAGAAACAGCAGCTAATTCTAATGATTATGATAAGGCTTTAACACTACTTAATGAAGCATTAATATTAATTCCAAATGATTCTGATATATCTGCAAAAAAAGCTATTTATGAAAAGTTAAATGAAGAGAAAAAAGCTGCTGAACGTAAAAAGAAAATGGAAGAACTGAAGAATAATCAAGAGGTTTCGGTTGAAAATATAAGCACTTTTGTAGATTGGTTAGATGATACATATATTTCTATAGTTGTAAAGAATAATACAAATAAAGTAGTTAAAAAATACGTAGTAGGATGGATGGGATTTGATAAATATGGTTATCCAGTAAAAACAGGTTGGTTGTCGCCTGATTATCTTAAGGAAGGATATGCAGAAGTGAATATACAACCTGGAATGACTTATGGTTCTGATAGTGGCTGGCGAATATCAGATGATGACACACCAGAAGCTAAACAATTCTTGGCTTGTGTTAAAGAAGTTGAATATTATGATGGTTCAAAATGGGTTAATCCTTATTATGATTATTGGGTAGAAGAATATAAAGAAAAACCCTTACACTAATTTAACAATTCAAGTAATAAATTGTAAAATAATTGATTTTATTAATACTCCGTCATTATGACGGATTTTTTATGCCTATTTTAGCAAAAGGAGGAACTATGCAGGATGTCATAAACACAACAGAAAATAAACAGCTTTTATATAAGTATCTACAGCGTTATTTAATTCAAGAAAAAAATAGAAGTGAAAAACAAGCAAAACAATTAGCTTTAGAATTAATCAAAAAGAACAAAAATACATTATTCGATTATGGTGGCTTAGCCTGGTGGCTAGGGCAAAAATCACTTGAATATTTCTGTTTGATGTGGTTGCAAGATATATTTGTACCAAAGCCGAATAATCAGGCCAGACAATTATCAGAAACGCATTTTGAAGTTTGGGATTTATTAGAGAAATGCTTAATTAAAGATGAATTTGACCGTTTAGTTTTATGTTTGCCTAGAGGATTTGCAAAATCAACAATAGTAACACTTGCAACAGTTATTCATCAAGCTGTTTATGCTCAAGGATTTTTTCAAATCGTTATGGGTAAAACAGAAGCGGATGCTCAAAACTTTATTTTTGACGTAAGAAAACAGCTTGAAGAAAATGAGTTGATACTATATACCTTTGGGAAGTTGATTGATACAAAGAATTTCACAGTAAATAAGAATGAATTGCATTTAACAAACAACTGTAAAATACTTGCTTTGTCTAGCACTTCAAGCATAAGAGGTAGAAAGCATTTAGGTAAAAGACCCGATAGAATTATTCTTGATGATACACAAGGACTTAACGATATAATTACAGACGAAGCAAAGCAGAAAAAATGGGATACTTTTTCAAAAGATGTTTTATTTGCTGGTGACGAAGCAATAATAAGAGACGGAAAAGTTGTAAAATCAGCAACAAAATTTTTAGTTTGCGGTACTATTTTAGCTCCTGATTGTTTTATTAGCAGATTGTTAAAAGAAAAAAGCTTCAAAAGCATAGTTAAACGTGCCATTCTTGTTGATGATATAGATGCTTTGTTTGCAAACGAATATTGGAGTAGATTCAAAGAGATATATTTTGACAATAAAAATCAATATTCAGAAATAGATGCTAAAAATTACTATTATGATAACATTGATAAGATGCAATTTCCTGTTTTGTGGCCAGATAAATGGGATTGTCTATCTTTAGCTATTAGTTACTTCAATAATCCGTATGCATTTAAGCAAGAAATGATGAATATTGCGGAAAATGCGTCAGGTTCAAGGTGTTTCTTCAATGTCAAAACAATTCCCAGAATAGAAATGGAAAAAATAGAATTTGATAGGACTATGATGACGGTTGATTGTGCGGTTGAAACAGGCGAAAATAACGATTTTACGGCGGTATGTATCGGCAGTAGAGGACTAAACGGACATAGATATATCAGAAAAGGCATGATATACAAGAAAGAATTTGACGATTCGGTACATACAGTATTTGAGCTTCTGAAACAATATATTGAAATTACTCACGTAGTAATTGAGCGAAACACATTTCAGGGCAGATTTGCAGCAGAATTGCAAAAGCTTGTCAATGAAGATTCAATGCTAAGGCATAGAAATATTGTTATTACAGAAGAAAGACAATTGGGAAATAAAGAAAATCGTATTAGGGCTATTGCAGGAAAAGTCAATAATGGCTTTATTATTTTTTGCGAAGAAGATGAAGAATTCTACAATCAAATTCTTGAATACAGAGGTTCAAAAGTAGGGCATGATGACGCTGCGGATGCTTTAGAAATGCTTGATGCAAGGATTGATGAAATAAAAGTAATTAAACCTTTGACGTTTTTTGATAGAAGTCTATTATTCGGGAGGTAATAAATGTTAATCAAAGATAGAAATTATGAAGGTGTAATAACAATTGCTGATTATCTTTTCTGGCGGTGTCCAGAAACTTATATAAAGCTTTGTAATACATATTTTGGCGGTAATGTAAGAATATTGGGGGAATAGCAATATGAGAAAATATAGAAAAAAGCCAGCGATAATAGAAGCAATACAGTTTTTTGATGATGCAGAAACGTTGATTAGATTATCAGAGTTTATGAATGATGATGTAAGAGTTGACTATAGTATTCCAGATAGACCAGTATTGAAAATACAAACATTAGAAGGTGAACATATAGCCAGTATAGGCGACTATATTATAAAAGGCATTAAAGGCGAATTTTACCCTTGCAAACCTGACATATTCAAAATGACATATGAAGCAGTAGAAGAAAGCAGGTGATAGATTGATTGATGAAAAAATAATAAAAGATTGCCTTAGTGAACTTAGAAGCAGACAAGCTAAATATAAAGTATATGAACGCTATTTCAACGGTGAACATGATATTTTATATAACTATGCTATGCAAGATGCAAGAAGCAATATGAAAGTTGTAGTCAATTTTCCGAGAAGGTTCATCCTGGAAGAAGTATCCTATGTTTTGAGTAATCCTGTAAATTTTATATCTTTTGTTAACGACACAGATTTAATTAACCTTATAGATTTGAACTTTAGCCATTGGTCAAAAGTACATGATCAGGAATTGCTCAAACAATCACAGATATTCGGTGAATCATATGAGTTGCAGTATATAAATAAAGACGGAGAATTTAGAGCAACAGTATTAAATCCGCTTAACTGCTATGTTTTAGAAGATGAAACAGCAGACAGAAACGTATTATTAGCTTTGCATTTATATAATAAAAAGTTTGTAACTGATAAAGAATTCCTTGATGTTTACCTGCCTGATAGGATATTGCACTATGAGTTAAAAGGCGATAATTTAACCTTAATAGGTGAAAATACTCATATATTTAAGGGTGTACCTATTAATGTAATGCAGGGCAATGCGGAAAGAAAATCGGAAATAGATGATATAAAATCCCTTAATGACGCTTACAATAACGTTATTTCCGACTTAGTTAATGAATGTTCTGATTTCAGAAATGCCTTTTTCACTATTGTTGGAGCAGAAGTAGAAGAAGCTGATTTGTTGAAAATGAAGAAATCAGGCGTTATACAAGTGCCAGCAGGCGCAAGCGTTAATTTCTTAATAAAAAATCTAAATGATAGTTTTATACAGAATTTATTAACAACTATCGAAGAAAAAATCTATCAAATAGCTTCTCATATCAACAATCAAGAGAAAATGCAAAGTAATACTTCATCTTTAGCCATGCGAAGCAGACTTATATCTCTTGAAAATAAATGCTCACTAATGCAGAGCCAGCTTGAAGTTGTAATAAAACAAAGGTTGAAAAGATTTTTTGAATATATTGAGTTAACAACTAATCAAAAATATGATTACAGAACGATAAAGATTAAATTCAGTCCTAATGTTCCTACCGATTTAGCTGCTATTGCACAGGTAATAACACAACTTCAGAATACTATATCACAGAAAACAGCATTATCATTGTTGCCATTCGTTGAAAATCCCGAGGCTGAATTAGAGCAGTTTATGAAAGAAAAAGAATTATACGAAGGTATTAACCTAGATGGGGTTGTCTTAAATGAGTGATATTAGAAAAGATATTCAAAAAATCAGGCAAGAAGCAGAAAAACATGCTTCAAAGAATATGAAGCCGATACTTCAAGCATACAAGAGAGCTTTAGATGATGTGAGGGCTGAAATTGCAAAAATTTATATGGAATATAGCATTGATGGGGAATTAAAAATCAGTAAACAACAGCGTTATACAATACTAAAACAACTTGAAAAACAATTAATTGAACAAGCAAAAGAGCTTGGAAATATTGATTTAGAGCATACAACAAATATTCTTTCTGATGTGTATAAAGATTCATATTACAAAACAGCTTTTTTGTTAGAAAAAGGCATTGAAAAATCAATTGACTTTAGCATTTTAAGACCCGAATTCGTTAAAGCAGCAGTAAAAATGCCTGTTAAAGGTGAAATGTTTTCAAATAGGATTTGGAAGAATAAGGAAAAGCTTGTATCAAGGGTAAAAAGAGATGTTGAGCAAGCAATAATTGAAGGAAAATCTCCTGAAAAGCTTGCAAGACAAATAAAAAATGATTTTGGCGTATCGGCGTATGAATCAAAACGGCTTATTTATAACGAAGTTGCCCGTTGTGTCACACAAGCACAAAGCGACATATACGAAGAATCGGGAGTTGTGCAAGAAGTAATGTTTGACGCAACGTTAGATGAAAAAACATCTGAGATATGCCAAAACCTTGATGGTAAGCGTTTCCAGTTAGGTGATGAGCCTAAAATTCCTGAGGATACTCATGTTGGCTGTAGAAGCTGTATTATACCTGTAGTTGAGGGCTGGAATCCTACAAGAAAACGTGAAAATATCAAAGACAGTACAGGCACAAAGCCGATAATTGATTATTCAGATTATAATTCGTGGGCAAAAATGAAAGGCATTGATTAGAAACTCTAAGCTTTAATGTTTAGAGTTTTATTATATATTACTAAAATTTATATTGCACTTATAGGGCTTGATGAACTATAAGGGCAGGAAAGGGGTTAAGTATGGAGTTTAAAGAAGTAAAAGCATGGATAGAAACAAATATGAATGAAAACGAAGAATTAAAATCTTATATTGCGGAACTTAGTAAAGTTACGCAGGAGAAGGTTGAAAAGTGGATCGAAGAGGAAGAAGGAAAGAAATTTATTTCGAGAATAAATGACAAATTCTTTTCAAAAGCATTAGAAACATGGAAACAGAACAATCTTGAAAAAGAAATTGAAAAGGAAATAAAAAAGAGGTTTCCTGAGAAATCTGAAAAGGATATTGAGCTTGAAAAAGTCAAAGCAGAACTTGAAAAAATTAAATCTGAAGCTATAAGAAAAGAATTGACTAACAAAGCTCTAAAAATAGCAACAGAAAAGAAGTTGCCAACTGATTTAGTTGAATATTTCATTGCAGACAACGAAGAAAACACAGTTAAAAACCTTGAAAAGTTTGAAAAAATCTTTAACAAACATTTACAAGAAGCAATTCAAGAAAAAATAAAAGACAATTCTTACATTCCTCCAACATCTCAAAACACAGACAAAAAATCTATTCAAGAAATTTTCAGAAAAGCTTTGAATAACTATTAATTTAAAGAAAGGACAAGGTGATGATTTTATGGCTAATACGATAGAATACGCAAAAGTTTTTCAAACTGAACTTGATGCACAGATGGTTGCAGGTGCAACTAGTGGATGGATGGAACTTAATTCCAGTTTAGTTAAATATAATGGTGGAAATGAGGTTAAGATACCTAAGGTAGTAATGGATGGCCTTGCCGACTATGACAGAAGCAACGGATTTGTAAAAGGTGCAGTAAATCTTAGCTATGAAACACATACTTTGACAATGGATCGGTGTCGGAGCTTTTCCATTGATGCTTTTGATATCGATGAAACCAATTTTGTTCTAACTGCAGGTGCAGTATTAGGAGAATTTCAGAGAGTACATGTAATACCTGAAGTAGATGCATACAGATACAGCAAAATAGCTTCTCTTGCTATAGCTAATAATAGAGCAAGTGGTGGATATACTGCAAGCACAAGCGATATTTTAACAAGATTAATGAATGACATATATGCCGTATATGACATAGTGGGCGAAGGTGTACCTCTTGTTATATCTTTGAACATGGCAATTGCTGGAATACTTGATACTGCTGACAAAATGGAAAAGAAGCTTGAAGTAGTAGATTTTGTGCAGGGTAACGCAACAATGAAGGTTAAAAGCATAGATGGTATTCCTATTGTTCGTGTGCCTTCTTCTAGGATGAAAACTGCTTATATTTTCAAGGATGGTATAACTTCAGGACAGGAAGCAGGCGGTTTTGAAGCGGATGCAAACGCAAAGGACATTAACTGGATAATTTCCGCACAAAATAGCGTTATAGCAGTATCAAAGACAGACAATCCGAGGATATTTGACCCTGCAACTAATCAGCAAGCACATGCCTGGAAGATTGATTATAGGAAATATCATGATTTGTGGATACCTGCTAATAAACTTAACGGAGTATTTGTAAACATCAAACAGGCATTAGCTTAATGCTTAACAGGAGGTTGTATCAATGTTTGTTCTACAGAAATTGAATGTAGTTAAGATTGTTGATACAGCCGCTAAGAGAGATGAATTACTTCATCAGGGGTTTGCTTTAGTGCAGACCCTTGATGATAAAAATAATGCGGTTGTACAAAACAAATACGAGAAAATGGGCTGGCAAGAATTAAGAAGATATGCAACTTCAAAAGGTGTAGATGTTGCAGAAAAGAAGAAAGCGGAAATAATTGCTGAACTCCAGAAATTGGAGGGATAAAATATGCTTGAATTAATGAAACAATTGTTAAATATAACAGATAATACTAAAGATGCTATATTAAATTTTTGTTTAGATAAAGCGGTACTTGCGATAAAAAACTATTCTTGTTTAGATGTAATTCCTGAACAATACAATAACGCTATTGTCGATTTAGCAATTTATTTCTACAAAAACAAAGATAAAATCGGTATTACTTCAATGACGCAGGGTTCAAGGTCGCAATCTCTTGTTGATGGTATTCCGAATGCGATAAAAGCAATATTGCCTAAGCCTAAAATTAAGGTGGTGGGATGATGTTTTACGATAAAAGAATTGAGATTTTAGGAACATCAGAAGGATATACAGACGACTGGGGAATATATCATCCTGGGCAAGAAATACCTATAAAAACAATAGATTGTGATGTACAGCCATATTCTGCTGATTTGTTATATCGTGATTATGGTTATAATGAACAAGTTTCAAAGCGTGTTTTTTGTGATTTAGACCCTGATTTAAAAATAGGTGGTTATGTCAGATATAAGAATCAAAAATACATTATCAAAAAAATAATTGAGTGGGATGACTACATAGAGTTGATGTTATATGAACAATAGTGCATTTCAAAATGAAATAGAAAAAATAAAAAAAGCAAGAGAAAAAGCGGTTTTAGAAAGCTTGCTTATGATTGAGGCAGACGCTAAATTAATGTGTCCAGTTAAAACAGGCACGTTAAAAAGAAGTATTACACATGCTGTAAAGACAGAAGAAAACGTAACTAAAGGTTCAGTAGGTTCTAATGTAGAGTATGCTTATTGGGCAGAAAAACATCAGGCATATTTAGAGCCAGCAGTTGATCAGAATTTAGAAAATATAAAAAGAAAAATAGCGGAAGTTTTAGCTCCAGAAAAGGAGTGATATATATTTGAAAGTGATAAGAAAATATCTTGTAGAAAATACAGAATTGATTAACCTTCTTGGCGGTCAATACATATGGCTTGTTGAGAAGCCGAAGGAAGTAGATACAGATAACTATATTATTTATAAATATAAAGAATTAAGCGGTGGCTATATAAAAGATTATCAGCTTGAATTTAACATTATCGGAAAAGATTTAAACAAGCTTTTATTGATTCGTCAAAAATTAATTGAACTTCTTGATGATACCAGGAACGAGAAAATAATAAAAGATACTGATACAACAATACGCAGCACAAAACTTTTAAATGGTGGTGGAATGGCAAAAAATCCAGAAACAGGAAACTATGAAATCATACTCTATTTTTTGGTTAAGATTTAAGAAAGGGTGATTTTATGGCAATGGATTATCAAACCAGTGAGCCTATAATTCTAGGTTCGGGTGAATTATATATCGGATTGGCAAGCGAAATAGCGGATTTAGCAAATTTGACAACACAGGAAGAAGAAGCACTTGTAAACATAGGAGCGATTGAATCAGGTGCTTCAATTACAATTAAAACAGAAAAGAAAGAAATAAAAGCAGCAAACAGAGGACTTATAAGAAAATTTGTTGTTGATAAAGAAGTTAGATTTAGTACAGGTATTATGACCTGGGTTATGGAAAATGTTGCTAAATACTTGTTAGGTTCGACTTTTACAAAGGATGCTACAACAGGACAAGAAAAATTCGTACTAAACAAAAACGATGATGCTCCAGTTGTTTATTTACGTTTTGTACACAAAAAGAAAACTGGCGGTTCATTGACGGTAAACATCTACAAAGCACAATTTGACGGTGATTTGTCGTTTACTTTTGATGATGAAAAGCCTTTGACAGTTGATTATGAATTTGTTGCTTTGGCTGACAATAGCGGAAATTATGTTGAATTCATCGAGACATTCACAGATTAAGGGTAGAAATACTACCCTTATAAAACTTTATTAACGGAGGAATATAACAAATATGAGTAAAATAATAGATTTATCTGTATTAGTGAAAGAGCCATTGATTTTCAAAGATACACAGGGCGAAAGCTATACCATTCCTGGGGAAATTTCAACGCAATTTGTTATAAAACTTTCAAAATATGCAGCAGATATACAAAAAATCAAGGATGAAGCGGTTGCACTTGAAAAGATGCAGCAGATAGTTGCTGATATACTTAGTTTAGACAAAAGTAAAAATATTACAATTGATTTTGTGAAGGAAAGATTTGATGATATTAGATTTTTGAAAATCATAATAAGCGAAATGATGAAGCATGTTAAGGAGATAGCAGAAGACCCAAACTCCAACTCCCCAGAATCAAAATAAAAGGTTCTGGGGTTTCTTCTTCTGCTGATGATGTTGAAATAATGGCAAATATTGCTTTTCTTATCAAAGAAAGTGGAATGAGCTATTTTGAGATTATGCAATTGCCTTACGCAGTATTTTTGTCTTTATTAAAGCATTTTCAAATGTTTGAGCTAATGCAGAATCCCGAATATGCAGAAGAATTAAAGAAAGCAGAAAGGTTAAAGCAAACAGAGCCAGACTGGGAAAGAATAAGACCTCTTACGAGAAAGGAGGGGTAATGTGTCAGTTATTGATTTAGCGACATATAGCTTTAATATAGAGTTGAATGACGAAAAATTTTCTAAAGGCATGAAGGAAGCTGAACAACAGGCTGAAGGTTTCAAAGGCAAATTAAGCGGTTTAACCGATTTTTTGAAGGTATCTGTTGTAGGTGGACTTGCAGCAGTTGGCACAGCTATTGCAGGAACAATTGCAGCAGGAATAAAGGCAACTGCTGATTTAGATGAGCAGATGAGCAAATTTAAAGCCTCCACAGGCGCAAATGCTCAAGAAGTAGAAGAAATACGAAAACTAGCACAAGATTTATATAAAACAAATACTGACAGCATGGAAGATATTGTTGCAACAGCAGCAGAGTTAAAGAAAAGCATGGGTTTAACAACAGATGAGGTTAAAAAGTATCAACAGGCATATATGGACTATGCAAAAACAACAGGGCAGGCAAATACTGATGTTGTTCAAGCAATAGATGATATTAGCGATGCTTGGGGATTGACAGCGGAAGAATCAGCAAAATCATTAGACATGCTTAAAAAATCAAATGAAGAATTTGGTACTGATTTAGTTGCAGTTCAAAACGCTTTAAAGGGTGTTGCTCCTGCTGCAAAAGCATTAGGATTGAGTTTTGAAGAAACTAACGGTATTATGAATTTGTTTGCTTCTTCTGGTTTGGATGCTGGTCAAGCTATGACAGCTTTCACATATGCAGCAAAACAGGTAAAATCTCCTGAAGAATTCAGAAAAATGCTTGACAATATTCAAAAGATAAAAGACCCTACAGAAAGAGCGCAAAAAGCAGTTGAATTATTCGGGGCTAGGGCAGGTGTCGCAATGGCTAATGCTTTAGACGGTACGAAAAACCTGCAAGATTTCATTGTTACGATGGATAGCGCAGCAGGTACAGTTTCAAAAGCAAGCGCAGAATTTGATAATAACCTGAATGTTCAAATAGAGTTAGCAAAAAAGCAGTTTACTGGATTAGTGCAAGAATTGGGCGAAAAATTTATGCCTGTAATTAATGAAATTTTGAAATGGGTAACTTCAAATATGCCAACAATTGTGGGATATGTTGAAAGTGCAATTAATTTTATTGGCAATATATTGAATCCATTCATTCAAATAATTAAAAACATAATAGCAACTTTTTCAGATGCCGAATCTTCAACTAATTCAAGCTTTGGAAATATTAAACAGATAATAACTGAAGTATTAAGTTCTATACAGCAGTTTATACAAGCTTTTGTAGATGTTGTAAGAGCATTTTGGGACAGATGGGGAGCTGATATTGTTGCATTTGCACAAAAATATTTTGCAGCATTGAAAACTAATATTGAATCAGTTTTAAATATTATTAAAGGCATATTCCAGTTTTTTACATCACTATTAAAAGGAGATTGGGAAGGTGCTGGGAAAGCATTAGTTAGCATTGCTGAAAATTTTTGGAACTTAATAAAAAATACTTTTAATACGGCAATAGAAGGACTCAAACTAATATTAAAAATGGCAATAGATGTATTTCTCAATCTAGGAAAGTCATTAATGACTGGATTATGGGAAGGCATTAAATTCATCTGGAACAGTATCACAAATTGGTTTTCAAAGGTTTTTAACGGTCTATTTGATTGGCTTAAAGGATTATACCAATCATTTTATAATGCTGGAACTAATTTATTTCAAGGGTTATGGGATGGCTTAAAGAGTATATGGCAATCTATATCTTCATGGATTAGTGATACAGTTTCGTGGATAGCAGATAAGCTTATGTTTTGGCGAAATAGTCAAGCAGAGATGTCAAGCACATCTTCAACGAATGTTGAAGTACCGTCTTATGACGTAGGAACGCCATTTGTACCGAAGGATGGACTTGCATTTATTCATAAGGGGGAAATGGTAGTACCTGCAAAGTATAATCCATATAATCCTAATAATCAAATACAAAATATAGAGAACAACGCAAAAGAAACACATTATCACTTTGAAAATCTTCATATTCATGCTAATGATCCCTCGGAAATGTTTAG
>ENA-OWOZ01002946-OWOZ01002946.1-bioreactor-metagenome-genome-assembly--contig:-NODE-2946-length-11951-cov-2.993852_pt1 | contig 11951 bp, 10 predicted proteins | sample MGYA00238140_ERZ651804 | MGnify/ENA primary metagenome ERZ651804 (study PRJEB26910, sample SAMN07631232) | bioreactor metagenome | isolation source: Switchgrass digestor | place: USA: Dartmouth... | reverse complement strand
TCCCCGGGCAAGCATAGGCTTTAACAGGTTTCCTGCATCCAGTGCACCTTCTGCCGCTCCAGCGCCCACCACTGTATGAAGTTCATCGATAAAGAGAATAACCTGACCGTTGGACTGTTGGATTTCCTTTAAAACTGCCTTCAGCCTTTCCTCAAATTCACCTCTAAACTTGGCACCCGCGATTAGAGAACCCATATCCAAAGCTATGATGCGCTTGTCTTTAAGGCCATCAGGCACATCTTTTGCTACTATACGGCGCGCAAGGCCTTCTACTACAGCAGTCTTGCCCACACCGGCTTCGCCTATGATGACCGGATTGTTTTTGGTGCGCCGAGATAAGATCTCGATGACCCGCCTTATTTCGTCATCCCGGCCGATAACCGGGTCAAGCTTGCCTTCCCGGGCAAGGCGCGTAAGGTCTCTGCCGTATCTCTCAAGGGCTTCGTATGTGGCTTCGGGGTTTTCACCTGTTACCTGCTGATTGCCTCGGATTTCTTTAAGAGCTGACAGCAACTGGTTTCTATTAATGCCCGCTTTTCTAAAGACATCCTTTACCTCTCTGTCGCCTTCGTCCAAGAGGGCAAGCAGCATATGCTCGACGCTTACGAACATATCTTTCATAGCTTGTGCCTCTTTTTCCGCTCTGATGAAAACCCTGGCAAGGCCCGTGTTCATGGCTAAGGGGCCGTCGTAGCCGTGAACAGATGGTATGCGGTTTACTATGTCTTCAGCGAGGGATTTAAACTGATTTATGTCTGCTCCGCTTTTTTCTATAAGGCGAGGAATAATGCCGTCTTTTTGAAGAAGTAAAGCATAGAGCAAGTGACGGGTAGTTACTTCCTGATGGCGATGCTCTACAGCTAAATCCTGAGCTTTTAATATGGCTTCCTGAGATTTTTGTGTATATTTGCTTATATCCATAATTTACACCTTCTTTCAATTTTTATGATACAACAAAGGTCAGGAAAGGTCAATATTTGATAACTTAATAACTTAGGTGCCAGGCACCTTGCCTTGATAGTTTCTGTTTGTTATAATAAAGAAAAATGGAGTTTTATTTGAGGTGCCAAATGAAGAAAGTGTTTTTTAACTAAGTAATTAAATAAATCCTAAAAAGCATGGGAAATCCCTTAAGATTACCAAGGGGTTAGTGTGCCTTTTTAGGATAGATTAGTTAAAAAACACTTAAGTAAATTTATCTTATGCTGCTTATTTAATAATCTAGGCACTTCATGACCCTAGTATAGTTTCTATATGAAATTATTTGCAATTGACTGCAGTATAACACTTAGGTGTTTGCTGCAGTTTTTCATTTTTATAGTAAGCATGGAGATGATTTTTTATGAATATAAATTTTGCTGAGCTTTCAAAGAGCTACAAAGGGAAAGCAATTTTTGAAAAAATAAGCGGTCAAATAAATGATGGTGATAAAATAGGCTTGATAGGAGTAAACGGTATAGGGAAAACGACTCTTGCCAAGATTTTGGCGGGTTTAGAAGAAAAAGACGGTGGAACTATTGCTCATTCCCCATCTTATATAAAAGTTTTATATATAGAGCAATATCCGCTTTTTGGTGAAAACATAACTGTGTATGATGAGGCTTTTAATGTGGCCTTAAAATTTTACGGCAATGCGGTAGAAGCTTCCGCTATTGCCAAGAAATGCCTTTTGGAAGTTGGTTTGAAAGAAAGCAAGTGGCAACAAAAAGCAAAGAGCTTAAGTGGTGGAGAAAAAACTAAGCTAAGCCTTTATAAAGCATTTGTGGGAGAATACGACTTTCTCATACTTGATGAGCCCACAAACCACCTTGATATGGAAAGTTTAGCATGGTTAGAAGAGTTTGTTTTAAACATCAGTAGACCAATTTTAGTCATATCTCATGACAGGTATTTTTTAGATAAGGTAGCAAATAAGATTTGGGAGTTGACTCCTAAGGAATTAAGGGCGTATAAAGGAAATTATTCATCATATAAAATACAAAAGGAAAATGAGATAAAGAGCCTTACAAGAGAATACAACAAGCAACAGATGAGGATTTCCCAATTAAAACAAGAAATTAATGAGAGAAGGAGCTGGTACAACAGTGCCCATAAGGCAGCAGGCACCAATGATTTTTATAGGTCTAAGGCCAAAAAACATGCTAAAGTCTTAAAAGCTAAGCAAAGGCAGCTTGAAAGAATAGAAAATCAAAAAGTTGACAAACCGGAAAAACCTGTGTCGCCGGCCTTTGAAGTTATAAATAAAAGCATAATAGGCAAAAAGTTTCCCAAGTTTATTGTTCAGGGGAAGAATCTGTGTAAAAGCTTTGGTGACAGGCAAACCTTTAAAGACGTCTCATTTAACATAAAGCCAAAGGATAAAATTGCATTACTCGGCGAAAATGGTGTTGGAAAGACAACATTGCTTAAAATAATATGCGGTTTGGATAAAGATTTCAGCGGCCAACTTGAGATAAGCCCTTCCGTAAAAATCGGCTACTTTGCTCAAGAGCTTGACAACTTAAACAATGAAGCTACGATATTTGACGACGTTTTGGTTGAGGGTCATACTGCGCAAGAGGTTCGATTGCTTCTTGCAGGTTTGCTTTTTAGAGGGGACGATGTGTTTAAAAAGATCGGAAATCTGAGCATGGGGGAAAAGGGCAGGGTAGCCTTTGCAAAGCTTATTTTATCAGGTGCTAGTTTATTGGTGTTAGATGAGGCCACTAACTATATGGACATAGTATCAAAAGAAAAAATCGAAGAGGTATTAGAAGAATTTGAAGGCAGCATTATTTTTGTCTCTCATGATAGATATTTTGTAAGGCGTTTGGCAAATAGAATTTTTACAATAGAAAATAAAACACTCAACTGTTTCGAAGGAGATTATGAGTATTATTTAGCTAAACGCAAAGATCAAGAAGCACAAAAAGAAATTGGCGCAGATTATCGCATAATAAGTGAAAACATTCAGCGCTTGGAACTGGAGCTTGCATTTTTATCTGGTAAACTTAATGAAACTGTGGATGAAGAAGAAAAGGAGAAGTTAAATGAAAAATTCTTAGCAGTAGCAAGAGAACTTAACAAAAACAGGGAGCTTCTTAGGAAGTCGTAAAAAAGCTATAAGGCACCATCAAAAGCGATGGTGCCTCGCAATAACTTAATAACTTAGGTGCCAGGCACCTAATTAATCAAGATACTGCATTTTAGTAAGTTTTATTAATTCTACTTTTGAATCTGGAGTAATGTCCTTATTTACAATCATATTGTCGTCCTTGTTAAAGTCGAATATCAAAATAATACCATTACCTATATCAAACCACCCTTCGAGTTTCCCGTCGCTGTGAATAGTTTCTGGTTCTGTGTATTTTTCTCGGTACTTTGACAAAACCTTATCGGCAGTATCGCCAATTTTGTCACCTTGCCAAGTTTCGTAGTTTGTGGAAGTAAGCTCAATTTCCAATACTTTGCCGGAGTTTTGGCCTATTAAGATCGATAGACCGTCATTATAATTCCTTATATAATAGGGCTCACCGAAGTGGCCTTCTATTTCACTAAAAGTCTGTTCATAATCATCTCCTAAAATCATGTCAACTATTTCAGCAGCATCATCTAAACAAACTCCAGCAATGGAAGGCAAATTTTCATTAATAGTTTCATTAACAGCATTATTGTGATTAGGAGATTTGTCTTGTGAAGGCGATTTGCTGCTAGTGCAACTATTTATAAGTAAAGTTAACAAAAAGAGCGCCGTAAACATTAAAAATACTTTTTTCAATCAAATCACTCCTGATTTTATTCTTTTTATTTATATAGACGGAAAAAAGCTAAAAATGTTTCACGAAATTGGTCTTGGTATCATATTTTTGTCATGTTAATTATTGCAGATGGAAAAGACGATATGATAATATGAAACTTAGAAGATTTAGGACAGATGCTATTTTGGAGGAAGGACGATGAAGGAAATCAATAAACAATTAGCTCAGCAGATTGTAGATTTTGGTAAAAAAATGTTCAGAGCCGGACTGGTTGCTGGAACAGGCGGCAATATCAGCATTAGGGTTCCTGGCGAAAATGCTTTCCTAATTTCACCGTCTGGTATGCCTTATGAGGAGATTACGGCCGATGATATTGTGATGTTGGATATGGAGGGCAATCAAATCGGTGGCAAAAGACGCCCGTCTGTAGAAAAAAACATGCACAGGATGATTTTAAAGGCAAGGCCTGAATTTAATGCGGTCATACACACCCACTCCATATATGCCTCAGCTTATGCTTCACTTAGAAAACCGCTTCCCGTATTTTTGGATATAATGTCCTGTGTATTCGGCGGGCCTGTAGAATGTGCCGAATATGCCAGAATCGGTTCCGATGAACTTGCCATAAATGCAGAAAAGGCAATGAGGGGAACAAATGTGGCATTTCTAGCAAATCACGGCTGCATAGGGGCTGGAGAGAACTTAGAGCAGGCTTATGCCAATGTAGAGCTTCTTGAGTTGTGTTGCAAGATCTACCTTGCCGCATGTTCGGCTGGAATTCCCATACCTATTAGTGAAGATGATATACGACTTACAAGGGAAGAATTTGCTGCTAAATATGGTCAGAGAGACTAATACATAATTTATTAAAAAAATTAGTGAAATTAGGGTTGTAAAATTATTAATTATTGTTATATAATAATATACAGAATATAGTATATTGGACGGGTGAATACTTTGATAAATAAGGAATTGCTTACAAAAAACGGAATTGCCGTTTTAAGATTGGGAAGAGAATTTATTTCATTAAAAACCGGAGATCGTATTGAACCGATAGGAAACTATTCCGAGAAGTTTGGCCTGGGTCGTGGAACTATACAGTCAGCTCTGCGTTTTTTGGAAGAAATGGGAGCTGTAAAATTGGAACCGAAAGGTCATCTCGGGACATTTATTAAATCCATAGATTATAGAAAGTTATGGGATGTGGCGGGGCTTGGAAGTATCACGGGAGCTATGCCCCTTCCCTATTCCAAGAGATATGAAGGCCTTGCTACAGGTATCTATAAGGCATTTGAAAAAGCAAATATCCCATTTAACATGGCATATATGAGGGGCGGGTACAAGCGGCTGGAAGGTTTGGAACACATGAAATATGACTTCATAATAATGTCAAAACTTGCTGCAGAGATTAGCATTTCTTCCGGCTATGATATTGAGATACTTTTGGACTTTGGGGACTATTCATATGTCCAGGATCACAAGGTATTATTTGCGAATCCCGGATATAATGAAATTACCGATGGTATGAAAGTAGCATTGGACAAAAGTTCACCGGATCATTTTATACTTACAACCAGTGAGTGCGAAGGCAAAAAGGTTGATTATGTTGAACTTACTTACAACCAGATTTTAAAGAGCTTACAGGATGGAAAAGTTGATGCTGCTGTATGGAATATAGACGAAATAATAGATAGAAACATAAAAATATCTTATTGTGATTTAAAAAGTCCAAAGGCTATTAATATTAAAGCAGATGATACAAGGGCAGTCCTTGTTGTCAAAAAATCAAATTGGGGAATAAGCGGCATCTTGAGAAATATAATAAGTAAAGAAGATGTCTGCGATATTCAAAAGAAGGTACTGATAGGAGAAATACTGCCTACTTATTAAATTTTTTTTAAGATATAATACAGGGTTCTGTATATTGAACGGAGGGAAAATATGAAAGCTAGTGAAAGAATTGAAATCTTATATAGCGGGGGAGTAATAGATAAGGAAGTAAAGGACTTAACGTTGAAAGCAGTATCATGGCTAGAAAAAAAGAACATAAGCCTTGAAGATGAGCGGGGTCATATGTTTCTGACGCACTTTGCCATGTCGCTGCAGAGAATAAAAAAAGGTGAGCAGGTAGCAACTTTGGATTCTTATATAATAGATGAGCTTCAAAACAACAGAGGATACGACCTAACGCAGGATTTTGTAAGGTTTATCGAAAAACAGGGCAAAATACAATTGCCAGAAAGTGAAAAAGGTTATATCTTACTGCACTTATGCAACTTACTCGGAAAGGAGTGAAAAGCATGGTCAGAATAGCTGTTGGCGGAGCCATCGATAAGCCAAAGGTGGCTGAGGCCATTAAAAGAATAGGAGGTGAACGTGTACAGGTCGAAATAATGTCTGACATTGAGGCGGCCATGGCAGTAAAAAATGGAAGGGCTGATTATTATATCGGTGCCTGTGCCACAGGAGGCGGTGGTGCATTAGCCATGGCCATGGCATTGATAGGGGCAACAAAGTGTGCGACATTATCGATGCCCGGAAGACCGCCTAAAGAGCAGGATGTGGTCAAGGCTTTTAAAGAAGGAAAAGTAGCCTTTGGTTTTACCAATGATCACATCGAAAAAGCGATTCCTATGATAATGAATGCAATATTAAATGTTAAGGGGGATTAAATTCATGAGTACTTTTGTTATAGCGGCAATTGGGGCCCTTGCCTCAATTCTGGCAAACAGAGGTATAGCGGTATTCAATGACGGCTTAAGGCCAATAATGCCAGAACATATAGAAGGAAGAATGAGCAAGGCCGAGATTGCATCAACAAGTTTTGCTATGGGCTTTGGCTTAGTTATAGGCTTTGGAATTCCGGTTTCTATCGGTGCAGCTATCCTTCTAATTCACAGTATATTACTGGGGACTGATATTATAGGTACTTGGGTACCCAGAGGGGCATTTAGTGATATTATTGCCGGCCTTATTGGGGCACTATACGGTGTTGGTCTATTAACGGGCCTTCAGTGGATTGTTAACATCTTTCAAGCATTGCCTGTGAATGTATTTGATGCAATGGGCGCTATAAGTTCCCCAGTTATAATGGCTTTTGCAGCATTTCCAGCTTTGGCAGTAGCGCTGCAACAAGGCGTAAAAAAAGGTGTAATCACACTGGCAATTTCCGGGCTTGTCAGGGTACTAATTGTCAGATTTAGTCCATTAAATATTGGCAACTCAAGTATTTCCTTAAATCCTGACGGTATGGCGATGTTAGCCGGTATGATAATTCTGCTTACATTTGCTTCCCGGGAAAAATCAGAGGAAGAGACCGGCCTTGCTGCAATATTCAGCGATAGGGTAGCGAGAATCAAGAAAAATGTTTGGATATTGGCGGTTATGGGAGCTCTTGTGGCTATGGGAACTGCTCTTCATATATTAGCTGGGGATCCCATTTCGCTAAATCTCGTAAAGGAAATGAAGTATACGGATGCTGCCATGGCAGCCCTAGCTAGAGCAATAGGTTTTGTGCCTCTGGTAGCTACCACTGCCATAACAACAGGGGTTTACGGTCCGGTGGGGATGACATTTATCTTTGCTGTTGCACTTTTTGCGAATAATCCCTTTATTGCTGCTGCCCTTGGATTTGTAATTATTGTTGCAGAAGTTTACTTATTGAGCAGCATAGCCTCTTTTCTGGATAAGTTTCCGGGCATTAGAAAGTCTGCCGATAGTATAAGGACTGCTATGAGTCAGCTACTTGAGATAGCACTTTTAGTTGGGGGTATAAATGCTGCAAATCAGATGATTGCAGGCCTTGGTGTGTTTTTGGTTATAGGTTTATATTTGTTAAATGAAGCGGCAGGCAGGCCAATTGTTCGAATGGCCATCGGCCCTGTTGGCGCAATATTAGTAGGAATTATAGTAAATATTTTAGCAGCAATAGGTCTTTACATTCCGCCGGCTGCTTAAAAGAGGGGTAAAATGAAAACCGTATTAGGTAAAACAGACAATTTAGGCAGGACTTTGATGCATGAGCATCTCACCATCAACCTTTCTAAAGAGAAAGATGATGCCGATGCCAATCTGAACGACGATGAAGCTATGATTGAAGAATTAAAAGCGTTGAAGGCGGCAGGGGTCGATACGATTTGCGATGTCACAAATGTAGGAATGGGCAGGGATGTAAGCAGGATGACCATGATTGCGGAAAAATCAGGAGTAAACGTGCTGCCTTCAACAGGCTTTTACAAGGAGCCATACTTTCCCGAATTTGTTTGCAAAAGCACGGAAAAAGAGCTGGCAAGATTCATGGTGAAAGAAATAGTGGAAGGCATAGGTGGAAGTGGAATAAAAGCTGCAATAATAGGGGAGATAGGTACAGGCCAGCACGGCTTTGCTGATGAGGAAAAAAAGGTGTTTCTTGCTGCTGCCCGTGCCCATGCCGAAACGGGTACTCCCATAACCACCCATACGACACTAGGAAAGCATGGCCTGGAACAAGTTGAACTTTTAAAAAACTTCGGCGTAGATACGGAAAAGCTTGTGATAGGACATCTGGATTTAAATCCCGATATGGATTATTACTTGAAGATTCTGGATAAAGGATGCTATATCGGTTTTGATACCATAGGCAAGAACAAATATCAGCCGGATTCCATCCGAGCGGATTGCCTGTTTCAATTAGTGAAGAGGGGATATGGGAATAGAATAGTTTTATCCCTTGATATCACCAGGAAATCTCATTTAAAAAAATATGGTGGCTACGGGCATTCATATATAGTAGAATCTTTTATCCCTATGCTGCTTGACAAGGGCATAAGCCAAAAAGATATTGACATGATGCTGATAGAAAATCCAAAACGACTTTTTAATAGCAAATAACTCCAAGTGCAGATTTTAGGAGATGTCAGACAGACATGAAGTTAGAAGACAGGATAGAAGTAGCTAAAAGTGAATTGGGAAGATCGGTAGTTAGAATTAACCCTTTTTTACATCAAGATGCCAAAAGCAAAGCACAGGATGTGCTGTGCTTTGGTGTAAAAAACACAAATAAAATACCGATGGATGTCTTTGATAAACTGAGATTTTCGCGGAATTATTTGTGGCTTACCATTGATAAAATGTCTGACAAGGGTAGGAGCATCGATACAGATCTGGTGAATCCCTTAACCTATCGGCTTATGACCGGCTCAACCAGCGGAGGCCCTATTAACATATTAAAAGGTATAAATGATTTTGCATTAGGTACAGATGGCGGAGGTTCCGTTTTGGGCCCCGCCATGAGCTGCCAACTGCCGTCCATAATAGGTGCAGGCCTTAATCTATTTGCAAAGGGTGAAAGCATATCAACCGACAACATTAAGATAAGAGCAAGTATAGGTATTATAGCAAAAAATTTAAGCATTGCAATCAAGGTAATGGCCGAATTGACGGGATTTGATTTGACATTTAAGGCAAACGGATCCAAGGGAGAAGTGAAGGTTGCTGTTCCTAAAAGGGAGACCGTAGCGACACCGGATAGGCAAGACATGTTCGACAAACTGGCCCCTTACCTGGAAGCCCTAAAAACATACAATTATCAGTTTATAGAAGTTGATTTTTCGGAAATTGATAAACGAGAGGTAGCCATTCGGAAGATTTATGAGGTTTTTGATCAAAATATAGCAGATTTTATTTTGACCTATGAGGGGCCGGTTGACGTTTTTGGTTACGGGGAAACAATACCCCAAAAGTTTGGGAAAACAGGTGCCCTTTTGACTAAAAACAGCGGTAAATATCTTTTGAGAGCGGCCAACATATGCAAAACAACGGCTATAACAATTCCCACAGATGATATCGCAAGCGGCTTTTTAATTGTTGCAAAATCCGGTGTAGAAAATGCCGTAAAGGCCATTGAACTTGCCGTGAAGCTTGAATCTTTAATTCAACTGCCGGAGGTTTGGGTTCGGTACTTTTTAACTGAAGAAAGGCACTGTAAAGGATTTGAAATTAAATAATGCTGTAGACAGCATATAGGGGTGATCCTTTGAAGACATTTCCGTTGGAATATTTAACACTTGAAGAAGCAAAAAAGTTGCAATTTAAGCTTGTAGAAACAATTACCAGGCATTTCTCAAATAATGAGTTTCTAAACAATGGGGATTTGGGAGTAGTACCAAGCTTAGGAAGACCTAAAATGACAGCCAAAGTTGAAAGGACAATTGCCGAATTTTTCGGAGCGGAGGATGCGGTGCTCGTGCGGGGTGCCGGCACCGGAGCCATTCGCCTTGCCTTACAGGCGGCTATAAGGCACGGTGATAAGGTTCTTGTCCACGATGCCCCTATATATTCCACCACTGCTACAACTTTTGAGTTTATGGGCCTTGATGCCGTGAAGGTGGATATGAACCGCACTGATGAGGTGCTACAGGCAATAAACGGCGACATCAAGCTGATATATATTCAACATTCCAGGCAAAAAAGCTCGGACAGTTATGACATGTATCAACTCATCAGGTCAATAAGGCACGTTACGGATGTCCCCATAATTACCGATGAAAACTATACGGTATTTAAGACCAGATTTATCGGGACGCAAGTTGGCGCAACGCTGTCCTGCTTTTCATGTTTCAAGCTTTTTGGCCCGGAAGGCATCGGCTGTGTCGTAGGGAAGAAGAGCTTGATAGATAAGATACGCGGTATGAATTATTCCGGCGGCAGTCAGGTGCAGGGCTACGAAGCAATGGATGTGCTGCGGTCCATGGTTTTTGTTCCTGTTATGGCTGCCATTCAGGCTGAGGAGATTGAAAGAATAGCGGATATTATAAACAGTGGAAAGGTAGAGGGAGCGGAATCAGCATACGTTGCAAACGCACAATCAAGGGTGGTCTTAGTACGGCTAAGAGAACCCATTGCGGCAAGAGTTATTGAAGAAGCAGGCAGCTTGGGTGCCGCAACATATCCTGTAGGAGCGGAATCCAAATACGAAATAGTTCCCATGTTTTACAGAGCATCGGGGACCTTCATTAAAGAAAATCCCGAATTAAATGATTATGTAATAAGGATAAATCCCATGAGAGCAGGACATGAAACAGTGATAAAGATATTAAAAGAGGCAATTAGAAAAGCAAGGTGATTTGATGTTCATAGAAGCGGTTTTAAAAAACAATCCAATTTTAGCTGAGATAGCTGCCAAATTTCATAAATCCGGGCAAATTGAGCCGGATACTTATCTAATAGACCTTGATATGGTGAGAAGAAATGCTGAATTGATTTCAAAAGCCGGCAAGGAACAAGGGATAAGCTTATACTTTATGACGAAACAGTTTGGCAGAAACCCGGTGATAGCCAGAGCCATATCGGAGGCGGGCATTGATAAGTCGGTAGCGGTTGACTTTGACGAGGCAAGAAAACTTTACAGAAGTGGTATAAAACTAGGTCATCTAGGCCATTTGGTTCAAATTCCAAAAGCATGCATTAAAGAGGCCTTAAAAATGAGGCCGGAAGTCGTAACATGTTTTTCCGCAGATATGGCAAGGGAATTATCCGATGCCGCCGGGGAGATGGGGCTAGTTCAGGATGTGCTGCTTAGGGTAATAGATGATGGCGATTACTTTTATCCTGGCCAGAGTGGAGGCATAAAGTTTGATGCATTGGAATCAGTAGCCAGAAAAATAAAAAAGCTTCCCAATATAAATGTAGTAGGCGTAACCTCTTTCCCGTGCTTTTTATACGATGAACATACCGATAAATTAGAGCCCACGAACAATGTAAGTACGATTATTAAGGCCGCAAAGCTCCTTAAAGATATGGGATTTGAAATCAATCAAATAAACGGCCCTAGTGCCACCTGCGTATCGTCAATTCCCCTGCTAAAAAGGCTAGGAGTAACTCACGGCGAACCAGGCCATGCTCTTACCGGAACAACTCCCATTCATGCAAAAGGTAAAGAGCCAGAAGGGCCGGCAATAGTATATGTAACAGAGGTATCCCATTTGGAAGACAATAGGGCCTTTGTCTTCGGCGGTGGATTTTACCAAAGGTCTAAGATGAAAAGGGCATACCTTCCAGACAAGAAAGTGTTGCTTGATGTAGAAGAACTACCGCCGGAATCCATTGATTATTATTCTACAGTGCATACTTGTGGGAACGAGCTGCACCTAGGCGATACGGTTATTTACTCTTTCAGGACTCAAATCTTTGTGACAAGGTCTAAGGTGGCAGTTGTAGATGGAATACAAAAGGGAA
>ENA-OWOZ01002943-OWOZ01002943.1-bioreactor-metagenome-genome-assembly--contig:-NODE-2943-length-11960-cov-9.867963_pt1 | contig 11960 bp, 12 predicted proteins | sample MGYA00238140_ERZ651804 | MGnify/ENA primary metagenome ERZ651804 (study PRJEB26910, sample SAMN07631232) | bioreactor metagenome | isolation source: Switchgrass digestor | place: USA: Dartmouth... | reverse complement strand
TTTCTGTTCGGTTATCTGGTCGGAGATTTCCGCGCATTTTTTCTGCAAATAGTCCATGCGGCTTTTTAAGTCCTCAGCAGTGAAAGGCCCCTCCCCTTCCAAAGCTTTCAATATGTACCCGGAGAGCTTCTGCTGCTCCTCCAGATGGCTACGGTATTCCTTCTCCAGCTGGACCAAACGGGTGCGGATGGCCGCCAGTTCCTTTTTGCGGCGCTCCTTCAGGTATTCGCTGGTGTCGGTGAGCTTCACCTGTCGCAGCACATCCATTATGGCTTCCGACACCGGTCCGTCAATATCTTTAGCCTGATAGACGGTCTGTCCGGGGCAGGCCTCCTTATGCTGGGTACGATTGTAGCACTTGTAAACCGGCACGCGAATGTTGTGGCCCCCATTCTTTGTAGGATGATGCGTTTTCCGAACTGAGGTGCCAAACATGCGCCCTCCGCAGGAGCCGCAGTATATTACCAGAAAGCAGGTTGCTCCCCTGCCTGCGCATCGGCGTGGGACGGGATTCCTCGTACTTGCTCCTGCGGCCTTTCAGCTGTTCCTGCACCTGTTCAAATTGCTCGGGCGAAATGATTTGAAGGTGAGGGAAAGGCTCCGAATAGCTCTCTCCACTGCGCAGCACGCCCGTATACAGGATATTCTTGAGGATATTTTGTATCGTGGAATAGTGGAAGTGCTCTCCATTGCGGTTGTATATCCCTTCTTCCGCCAAGACAGATGCGATTTTTCTGCCGCCGTAACCGTAATGAGAAGCCAGGTCAAAGATGCGCCTAACCACTTCCGCCTCCTGCTCGTCAATAAGAATCTCGTTGACCTCGTTGCCAAGGCGATTTACTCGCCCCTGCTTCTCCAACCGATACCCATAGGGTACATGCCCGCCACGGAAATGCCCTTCCTGTACGATTTGCCCGAGCCGGGTTTTTGTCCGGATAGAGGTCTTGATGCTCTCTCCCTGCGCCTGCCAGAAGCGGATGAAGTTCAGCAAGGAGTCCGTGTGGTTGTCAAAACGCTGCTGCCCTTCTATGGCGCTCCAGACCTCAATCCCATTATCCACAAACCATTTAAGCACAAAGGGCGTTTCATCTTCACGCCGGCCAAGGCGGTCAAACATGTACACCAGCAATATATCGAATTTCTTCTCCAAGGCCGCCTGACGGATTTCTTGAATCGCATCCCTGTCTTCCGCCGAAACCTTGAATCCGGATACATTCTTCTCGGAAAACTCTTTGACGATTTGCCAATCCTGCTGGCGAGCGGCAAACTCACGGCAAAACTGCTTCTGCATGGGGATGTCGTCCTCTATGACCTGCTTCTGGGTTGAGACTCGGTAGAGGCAATACACGCGTTTGGACATGGAGTCTCATCATCTCCTTTCTCAAGCTGTTCCTGAGCCATGGCGCCTAACATGAAACTCAAGCGCGAGAGCAATTCAGGTGACGTTGTTTCCGGGAACTGCAGTCGTACTTTACGCCCGTCTGAACGAATTCGGGTAACGATATACATATTTGCTCCTCTCCGCCGCCGGAAAGGTGCTTTGTCTTTAATTGGGTGTTCATAATCTTCTGGCTTCTATGAGAAATTTCCTGCGACTTAATTATTTGAGAAAACTTCTCATTAGCAGTATGCATGAAACCCTCTAATTTGGTTCGACGGATAAAAGCATACGGGGTGGAGCTCTTGCTCCACCCCGCTATTCATGCAGATTATTTACACGGCATCGCCGCTCAGAATCCAACGAAACACCTCATCGTTATAGATAAAGCTTACAGGCGAGGCCGCTACGGTCAGGAGAAAGCGAATCAGGCACTGAAGCGCTTCAGGAAGAGCGTCAATTTCTACAAGTGCCAGAAGAGAGACGGTCAGGGACAGCACTGCCTGCACGGAAAGAGCATCCACGTCGGGGCTGGAGGCGGCGTAGATAAGGAACTTGTCCCAGTGATACGCCAAAAATTTGACATTGGCGTCTGTGCAAATCATATGAAGCTCCTTTTGCGCGCAGATGAAATTATCTTCCGCATTCTCAAACTCCTGCTCTTTTACCGACTCCGTCAGTCCCCTAAGTTTATCACGAAGAAGGTCCGCAAGATACTTCGCGAGAAGCTTGGTAGCATCAGAAGCCATCTTCCATTCCGGCATATTCTGAATCTCTTTAAGAACTGCGGCGGCAATCTCAAGTACAAAATCCTCCACATAGGCATCGCAGGCAGTCACATCCCAGCGCCCCAACGCTGCGCGCACCATTTTCAGTTTCCTGCGCAGAACCTTTGGGTCCGTTTCATTCAGAAGATTTTCCGGCGTGAGGACCTGAAAATCAATGCCCATATCATAATACAGGAAATTCGGCGGATAGGCACAGACAAAGAGCTCGTCCATCGCAATCAAAAGGTTCAGCCAATAAGCGTCGTGCGGGGCGCGTTCAACGCGGCAGAAAACCTCCATATAGGCGCCAATGATTTCGCTTTCAATCTCCCAGCAAAGGCGGCGATAACCGGCATTCCTATACTCCTGATGCTGTTCCAGATGAGCTGAGAGGTCATCAACAAAGGCACGGACCTCATCGCCTGTCTTGCAAGCTCCCAGTCCGCTAAAATGCCCTAAAATGTTTTTCAGGCTTAAAGCATCCTCCTTTGAAAAGTGGCCTTCAGTGCACTTCCCCTTAACCACTGAATGAAGGTTGTGCAGAGTAGTCACACGCTCCGTGTAGAGCTCCGGATGGGCTTTGTAATCCGCTACTGCGTTCGTGAAAACATCTACGTGTACCATATCGCGAATATAATTATGTACGTCATTCCAGTCTTCCTCGGTTAAATCCTCATCCAGAGCTTTTTGGAAACGTTTGTAGGCTGCCTGGGCCTCACTAACGTCGCAGGCTTTACACAGCATCTCCCCGGCGGTAAAAAGCTCGATAACGCGATTGCTCATGAAGAAATCCTCCTTTGTATCATGAATATGTCATTATTAAATCCAACGCTTCTACTGATTATCGGTATGGGGATAGGCTTTTGGGTAAGCCATTTTATTTGCTGCTAAGCCAATATAAATAAGCTCACGGAAAAGCTTGGCGTTTGAACACGCTAACCCCATTTCCAGTAAAATAGTATTTACCTGCTGTTCTAATTCAGGTGGTAGAGTGACCATAATTCTTTTCCTATATGTGCGCATTGCATCCTCTCCTTTCTTCACTAGGTGTATCACTCATTCACTAACAGCATTATAGTGTATCAGTGATACACCTGTCAAGGCCTTTTTTAAAAAATGTATCTTTACAACAGTGTATCACTCTGTTACGATATACATTAAGGAGGGGGATGTCATGGCAACAAAAAGACAGCGGTACATGATTTCAGTTGACGATGATATGTTTGAAGCTATTGAGGACTTTAGGTTTGAACATCGCTTTCAGACGCGTTCTGAGGCAACCGCAGAGCTTATTCGATTGGGTCTGGAATATATTAAAAAGGCACCTTATACAAGGACAGAATTACTTAATCTAAACAGGGATAATTTAGAGGATAAATAAAAGAGACACTCAAGCCGTCATTTGGTTTGAGTGTCTCTTTTGGTATTCTAACTATTTGAAACTAGTAGCCAAATTCACCTTCTATAAATATAACTTTTATCCTGTCCTTCACAAACTGCCTTGTAATACAAACAAAGTCATTGCATATTCGCTCCTGACTTTTGCAATTTACGCACCGGCCTAGTTTAACACATGGAGTGTTTTTGCCTAATCTTTTTGCGTCTAGAGGCGCTGCTATCTGCCGAACTCTTTGGATAGCTTCTTCAGAGCTTGAAACAATCTTGTTCGTCCCTGCTACTAGGATGACTTGTTCTGGTCCATAAATGATGGGAGCTACCCGGCTTCCGTTTCCATCAATAAAAAATAACTCACCGTCCTGTGTTACAGCGTTGACGCCAGACAGAAAGGTATGAGCGCGAAAATTCTGCAAGTAAATCTCTCGTTTATCTGATGATGTGAGCTTGGGGTTGTGCTTATCCAGAAAATTGTAGTTACCATTTCGAATAAATTCAAAAACCCCTGTTTCTTCTAATGTAACAGAGTCTCCACAACCGATTGTTTCGCCTTCACTTAGCAGAGATTGAACAGTTTCTAACAATTGCTTGAAATCCTGAACATAATATCCTGCCATGTTGTTTTGAGAGAGATTCTTTATTGTTATATCTACTGCGTTTTTCATTTGTGGTACCCCTGTTTAAAATTCTAGTATATTACTAAGTTCTTAATAATTGATTTCCGAAAGACCAGTTTAGGTATTATACCAAAGAAGTACTAGTCTCACTAATCAATTAGCACAATAACCCGATACTTAAACTTGAATGTATACATTAGCATCACACTTAATACTCGCATACCATTGAATAATTATTTATCTAGCACAAGAATGAGGATATAGGCTAGAAGAAAGAAGAAAATAAACGAGATAAATAACCATATACCCCGTGTTTACCCCTAAAATACCCCGTGTTTGTATGCGAAATACCTCGTGTTTATTTTTTAACCCCGTGTTTAAACACGGGGTCTTGACTTCAAACACGGGGTTTTTCAGCTTGCAGCTTGTTCCTCAGTTCTATCTCGAAATCGAAAGTTTATGCGTTGAAATTGCATATTACTCGCGATTTTGCATAAGAATCAAAAGGTCAAATGTTTACGACGTGGTAATCAAAATACAACGATTTGAGAGTTTAATAAGGTCGGTTGAACGCTGTTTTGAGCGTTTTTTGCTACTATGTTTGCATATTGTCAAAGCCGCGAGGTAGCGCCGTGCTGTAAGATTTACAAAAAGTTCACAATTTTTTCGGCTTTTGCCCCCTGCAAAGGGGGCTTTTTTTATTGCATGCATAGAGAATCCTCCATACTCATTATGGATTCCTTAAAAGATGAAATGGAGGTCTTGTTTATTTTATGCTTAACCCCAATGCAAGTGGATTTTGTCCGGCTCGTCCTTGCGCACGGAGAGTATACGGCATCCGCTTCGCAGCCTGTTTTCCGTGGGTGGGCCTCATCAATGCGCTTTGTTGCTTTTTATGATGCGGTGTATCGGAACAGGCAATCATCAGCCGCCAATAACTGATTGAGCCGGCTACAAGCTATTTGACAGAGTGGCCAAAGGCACACATGTCACGGCAATACGGTTATTTGCGGCACGGACGCAGCACACGCATAGCGGTGTTGCGGCGGGGCGGACTCACGGAGTCTGGCCCGAAGCGTTGGCAACATGCCCGCAAGCGCAAATTCATCACCGGTATTTTCAAGGCGACTTGCCTTCGCAAGATACGGTGTGAATGCGGGCAGTTGAAGGCGTAAGCGGTTATTGTCCCTGATAAGGGAGAATAACCAGCTTACGTGCGGACCAAAGGGTATTCCCTTATCGCTTCCGGAAAAAGGTGACGGTATTACGGAGATAATCCGCAATAGGGTGAAACCGTATCAGCGGGATGGACACACCCTCGCAAGGCATTTTGCCTTGCGACCAAATAATCAACGTGTCCTAATTGGGGGACGGGTTTTCTTTGAACCTATCCTCGCAACTGAACAGGGACGGAAGTCCTGGCGCATCCGCTGGCGATACAAGCGGGTATTCTAATGAGAGGAGCGACTTACATGGGTGGCAAGCCCAGCTTAAACAATCAACTCAGAACAGCGGTGTTGAATATCGGCCTCAAGTACAGCAAAACCCGTGACCAGTATGTACGGGACATCGCAAAATATGGTGACTTCTGCAAGCGTGAGTACGGATGTAGAAAGGCGAAAGATTGTATGAATCCAGAATACGCTCAGCACTATGCTGATTATCTTCATGAGAACGGTTATGCAGCCTCCACCATTCATACATATTTGGCGCCTGTGTGTCGGCTACTTGGCATCAATATGAGCGAGATTGAAAAACCTATTCGGTATGTGGCAGAGTATACACGGAGCCGTGGTACACCAGCAGTGGATTCCCGCGATGACGCGCAGCCGTGGGCCTCTACGCGTCTGTACTCATTTGCTATGGTGGTCGGTATACGCCGTAATGAGTATAAGGAGCTGCGCGGCCGCAATTTCAAGCAGGACGAGAGCGGCTACTGGTGTGTGGAAGTTGAAAAGGGTAAAGGTGGGAAATATCACCTTCAGCGTATTGCTCCGGAATACGTGGAATTTGTTCGCGGGTATTTTGAAGGACTCAAGCCGGACGACTATGTGTTTACGCTGGATGAGATGAATAACAAAATCGACCTGCACGCCCTGCGCGCAGACTTAGCCAAAGAGCAATACGAACGCTATGTAAAAATGTTTGAATCTGACGAGACCGCCCGCCGTCGGGTGTACGATGAAATCTGCCGTCGTTGGAAGCTCTACAATAGCAAGCGGGTACCTTCATGGAAAGAGGTCAACCGGCCTTACTATTTGCGTGGTAAGAATCGGGACAAGGCAGTCGCGGAAGGTAGGCCGGTCAAACTTGACCGTCTGGCCCTGCTGGCAGTGTCGGTCTTCCACCTGAGCCATTGGCGGACCGATGATACTGTGTGCAGCTATGTATTGGCGTAGTCTGATTCCTGATGTACACTAAATTACCTTAATTATCAGATATTTGGAATACCGATTGACTTAGTGTTTTCAAAGGCATTTCGCTTAAGAATTTCAATCTGTACCTAGCTAAGCCTCAAATTCTTGCGGATTTGTTAAAATCGTATATAATTTTATATAAAATACCAAATTATACCCAATATTGAAAAGTTGAAGGTCGATTCGCGGTTTTAATCGAATTCCCTTTTCAGGAATACTCATGGGCATATGCTTAATTTTGCTTTCTTTGGGAGTGGGTACTATGTCAATTTTTAAACAATACAAAGATAGATTCATACTAGAACCAAAAAGTGCGCCGGGGTTAAGGAAATGCCAATTAGGTGCAATATGGGCACTTAAGAGCTATTTTATTTCGAATACCCCTGAAGTAGCGGCTCTAGTAAGCATGCCGACTGGAGCAGGAAAGACCGCTATAATGATGGCTGCATGTTTTGAGCTGAATTTATCAAAAATCCTCATTATTGAACCTTCAAAAGTTCTAAGAAATCAAATTGCTGAACAGTTCCGTAATTTAAAAATCTTAAAGGATATTGGTTGCGTTCCAAACGACTTTCCGGAAGTTAATGTTTGCGAGATTAGACATATTCAATCAAAGAAAAATTGGGGCTATATCTTACAAAACAACGATGTAATTGTTGCACACCCAAATTGTATATCACCATATTACCCAGGAGTTTCGCCTCTTCCTGCTGAGTTAATCGATGCTGTATTTATGGATGAAGCTCATCATGAACCCGCACCAACATGGAAAGAAATAAATCGTTTCTATAGTAGCATCAAAAGAATCTTTTTAACTGCAACGCCTTTTAGGCGGGATAAGAAAAATATGGAGGCAAAACTAGTATATCACTACTCGCTTAAGCAAGCTTTCGATGATGGGATTCTTAGACCTATTAATTTTGAAGGTGTTGAAGCTGGGGTAAATGAGGAAGCAAGTGGTTTAATATTAGTTGCAACAGCAAAAAAACGATTTGAAAATGAAAAAAAGAAAAATCCCGTTTCTTTATTTATTCGAACAGATAGAATCAACCATGCTGAAAAACTATTAAAACTCTATAATTCAACTGGCCTCAGAGTTGGGTTAATTCACTCTAACAAAAAAGACAAAGATAATCAATGTGTTATTAATGAAGTAAAATCCGGAAAGCTTGACGGACTAATAAGTGTTGGGATGGCTAGCGAAGGCTTGGATATTCCTTTGCTTAAAATTGCGGTGTTACATAGGACACCTAAATCACTTCCATACACAATTCAGTTTTTAGGTAGAATAACGCGTCAACCTATGGAACAAGTTGGGAATGCAATACTGATTGCCAATGTTGATGAAGTAAAGGGAGAGGTGAATCGTTTATATAAATCTGATGTTACATGGGCAAAACTTGTTCCAGACCTTATTGATAAGGAATTGAAAAGAGCAACATATAATAGAACTGCATTAATCGATGCAGAAGATTTTGTTTTGCCAGATTTGAACTTGTATTTTAGTACGATAGTTTATGATGTACCGAAAGACTTCTCCTTAAATCAGGATTTCAGGGTGAATAACTCCTCGCCTTATAGAATCATTTCCACCTCACAAGAAAGTATAAATCACCCGCTTGTAATAATAACAGCTGTGGATAAGCCAATTGAATGGGCAAATAAAGAAATATGTATTGAAAACTATTTAGATATTCATGTCTTTTATCATATACAGGAAAAAAGGCTTCTGTTTGAATTTACAACAAGTGAAGAAGCATTAAATTCATTTTCCAAGAGTTTATACAACGGGAAGGTTAAAAATATACCATATTCAAAATTGTATAAAGTATTTTCAGAGTTTAAGCAAGAAAGCTATCTAATGGTTGGAATGAAAAACGCCATAATGCCAAGTTCCTTTCACCCTTCATATAAAACTTTTATCGGAAACAATGTCCAAAATGCAATTCGAGATTCTGAAGGAAGAATTTTCGGGGTTGGACATGCTTTAATGAAAAAGTCAGAAAAGGACACTTGGGGGTTATCAACAAAAAAATGTAGAATCTGGGCAATGAGACGGGGTAACCTCGATGAATATCAAGCGTGGTGTGATGAGTTAGCTAATCTATTAACCTCTAATACAGAGTGTTCGACATTGCCGGGATTGTCTTTTCTTGCCAGCACCTCTCCCATAAACAAACTTGAGGAAATGCCTTTGGTAATAATTATTAATGATGTTTTCTTTAAAACCAATCTTATACAAATAGATATTCAAGGAAATAGAGAATATAAAAATGTTGTTCCTAACATTTTAGCTAAATCCTTTGATAAAGCTACAGGTGATTTAATTTGCACCTTTTCTGTAGAATCATTCTCATGCCAGCTTACAATGAACTTCAGCAAAGCCCCATTATGGAGTGTCCAGTCAGAAAAAGACGTTAATGTAAGTTTACTTTTGAATGGTGATTTCGTTAAAAAGGATTTAGAGTCACTATTAAATGAATTGCCTCCTACGCTCATAATGCCCAAAGGTTATATTATAGAGGGAAGGACACAAATTACGCCTAATACATCCATGGAATCTTTATCAAAAGAAATATGGGTCAAAAAAGCTTGGGGTGATAACTGCACTCTAACATCTGAAAAATACAACCCGTCCCCTAAAAACAGAGTACCCGTTACTAATAGAGTTGTTGATTTCATAGAAGAGAATTTCGATAGTAAATCAGACGTCCTTATTCTCGACGATGGTGCACATGAAATAGCTGATTTAATATGGATACAAGGTTCCGCACTCACAATAAACTTTTTTCATGTCAAACCTTCAACAAAACCGAAACCCGGCTGCCGAAAGAGTGATTGTGACGTTGTCCTGGCACAAGCTATGAGAAGTGTTCATTGGGTATTCTCAGCAACTTTATTTGATAGATTAAAAGAACGTCTTGGTAAGAAATCTAAAGTAATTCTGGGTTGTGAACAGCAAGTTTATAATCTAGCAAAAGCATATGAGTCAGGGATAAGAAAATGGAGATTTAAAATTGTTGTTGCTCAACCAGGTTTTGATATCAAACAAGTATCTGACCGAACAAGAAAAAACAATAATGTGTACGAACTAATAATCCCTACATATGATAGAATTACAACAGGTCCTGCAGATTTTGAAATATGGGGAAGTTGATAGAAATAAGGTTCTGTTGGAATTGCAAACATAAGGGCCCGCTCAGCGCACAACTCGGGAGAGCGTACGGTTCGCATCCGTAAGGTCAAGGGTTCGAATCCCTCCGTCTCCACCAAACTTTGACCGTAGCATTGATACAATGCTACGGTCATTTTTTCATTATTCGTATCAAGAAAGCCTGTAATACAAGGGATTTGCACCACAGGGGGTTCCTTTAGATTACTGGTTTATTCTGCGTTATGAGTTTTCTCCGGTGCTTCCGATGAAAGAGACAATTTGAGGGTTCAGTTTTTTCTGTTTCAATCAACTTGGAGCTGAACATTATATCATCTTAAAATCATTAATTGACAACCACTTAGTTTTTAACTCATCGCAAGCTATTCTTAAATCTTTATCTTCTGTTACTATGATAATCTCATCATCGAAAAAAGTCCCTTCGTTAAATGTAAGGGCAAATGCCAGTAGTGCTACATCTGCAGTCCCTTTGTTATTGTAATAATCAATTAAATTGCGAACGCTTTGGAATCCATTAACAATCTCAGCCATTTTTTTATATGCTTTATCGTCGAGATTCAAGACGTCCAAGACCTTTGTTTTATTTTCATTATGTACTTCAAACTCAACGTCTTGAATGGTTATTATCATCCGGCCATCACTTTTTTTGCTTTCTATTAAGTCGCGGCTTAACTCCCTAATCGCGTTTGTATCTAAAACATAAATTTTACTCATGTTGAAGAACCTCAATATTCAGCTTCTCGCCTTTTTTATAACAGAGAAGATTCCTGGCATCGTGCTCTGATATTTCATTAGATAAGAAATTGTGAACAACCAAATTTACGACAGCTCGATTATTATATCTTCTAATGCCTTCCTCCATGCTAACATTGTTCCCTCCACCTTTGGCCCTCGTGACTTTTCGCCACTTTTCTGATAATGAATCTAAATATATGTTTTTTGTGTCATCATTAATCATTTTTAGCCTATAAAGTCTCATAACAACCGCAGAAGGACTTACGGAATATTTCGTTGCAATACGGTCAATATCTTCATATGTCGAGCATATTTCATTCCTAAACATATTTTCAGGCATTAAAAATTCTTCCGCAAATAGATAATGCTTGTTATCGGGAAGCTCATGTGAACTGCCATCCATAGTCACAGGCCGACACTCTCCGTGAAGAAGACAACTTAAGAGGAGGGCGGCGGTGAACAATCTCCGACCCCATAATTCGATTCTGCTATCGTTGTCACCCGCCTTGATAAAAAGGTAAGGACAATATTTGTCGTTTATTGCAATGCCACTAAACTGAAGCGATTTATCGATATTTTGAGGAGTATATTGATGAGCATATAACGAAATGAAGACATTGTGCTTCGATAAACAGGTGTCTAGGAATCTAAAGGATTCTTCTTTATTTAGTGAAAAAATCTGTGTAATATCATATCCGATTAATTCACGTACCTCTTGCGCTTTAGATTCAAGACTTTTATTTGATTTTCTATATTTACCGGGTATATTATTTTTCTCTTTATAGAATTTTTTCAGATAACTTTGCTTTCGGGTTATATCTTTTAACAAAAGTGATATGTCGGCAAGGACGATATCGCCTCTCGACGCAATAGATAGCTGGTTCTTTGAAACGCCAAAATATACTTTCTTTTGGAATTCCTCAACAACTTTCTTTGCATGTTCAAGTTTAAGAAAAAATAGTGGATATGGAACCTCGCCCTTTCGGGCCAATGCGATGAAATTATTGAAACTGATTGTCCCTTTAGTAAGGGATTCGGTAAATATAGATTTGCGCCTAACGATGGTATTGTCAAAAAGCAGTTTGAAAACTTCTTTTTCAATAGTAAAAATAGTCTCTTTGCCCATTTTCACAATAATTTCTTCCACAACCGTTGTAGTCACCCCTTATTTAGCTTCTCCTATTGCCATTAGAGTGCTGCGGGTATTATAGACTTGGATTGCCGCAAGGTAATGCTACACGAGATGACGAACCCTTTGTCCCTTTTATGTTAACAATGGTATATTGGGTGCTTTCGCCCAATTATACCAAAACATTACATTTGCTGCAATAAATCGAAGGCCACAGAAAGCTATCTGTGACCTTTTCTTTATTGCTATTATATGGAGTTCGTATTGCCACTCTCCCCTTCTGGCAGCTGTGCCAGCGAGTCGATACCCACCCGAAACTGGATATCCAGCTCATAGCCGGGATGGACTGT
>ENA-OWOZ01002941-OWOZ01002941.1-bioreactor-metagenome-genome-assembly--contig:-NODE-2941-length-11964-cov-6.021620_pt1 | contig 11964 bp, 10 predicted proteins | sample MGYA00238140_ERZ651804 | MGnify/ENA primary metagenome ERZ651804 (study PRJEB26910, sample SAMN07631232) | bioreactor metagenome | isolation source: Switchgrass digestor | place: USA: Dartmouth... | reverse complement strand
AAAACTTCGCAATATACTGATGGGAAAGCGTCCTCCAGGAAGCGCCGACAACGGTCCTTTTAACCTCTCCGAAGGGGCCGTAGAACACATAGAGGGGCAACGTAATGCTGGTAAAAATCAATTCAAATATTAAAAATATCAAAAGCTTACGACCTGCCGGCTTCGGCGCAGTCTTTCCCGAATTTCGCATTTTGCCTCCCCTGTCGTCTTATTATCAGGTTATATTTTATCACAGGAATATAAGACGAATCGACAAACCGGAATGTTTTTAATAAATATTTAACAAAAAAGCACATAAAATATGGTAACATATAAAGAATTAAATTGTTCAAATGGTTCAATAGCCAAAAGAATGGATAAGAATTATAATATACCAAAATATAATATAACCGGAACCGGCTTTGCAACTTTGCTCAAGGAGGCGTGCAGATGAACCCTATCGGCAGAATATCCGTAACAACTATAGTACCCGACAGCCTGTCAGGGCTTTTGGAATTATCGAAAAACTACTGGTGGACATGGAATTATGAAGCCCCTGAGCTGTTTAAATCCATAGATCCCGACCTGTGGGAGGAAACAGGCGGAAACCCCGTGGTGTTTTTACAGAGAATCAGCAAAAGAAAGCTGAACGATCTGCAATCGGACCCTGATTTCATGAAAAGGTACAATTATGTCATGAACAAATTCAATGACTACATGAACAGGCCCGATACATGGTTCAACGAGAACTTCCCGGAATTTGCGTCAAATTCTGTTGCTTATTTTTCAGCCGAATACGGGCTGAATGAAAACCTGCCCATATATTCCGGGGGCCTTGGCGTTTTGTCAGGGGACCACTGCAAATCCGCAAGTGACCTTGGAATACCAGTTACGGCAGTCGGCCTTTTTTACAGGCAGGGCTATTTCAACCAGAAGATAAACCATGAGGGCATGCAGGAAACCAGTTTCAGCACCCTCAACATAAGCGAACTGCCCGTCAGCCAGGTGACCGGCGAAAATGGCGAACCTGTGATGATCAGCGTGGATCTTCCCGGGAGGACGGTCTACGCTTCGATCTGGCAGATCAGGGTCGGTACCGTGAGCATTTACCTGCTTGACTCGGATGTTCCCCTCAATAACGAACAGGACAGGCATATCACTGCGAGGCTGTACGGCGGGGATCATGATACCAGGATACAGCAGGAGATACTGCTGGGCATAGGCGGAGTCAGGGCTTTAAGGGCGATGGGCGTTAAGCCCACTGTTTTCCACCTGAATGAAGGCCACTCGGCTTTCCTTGGATTTGAGCTTATACGGATGCATATGCAGGATCACGGGCTCAATTTCAAGGAAGCATGCAGAGCCGTTTCGGCTTCGATGATTTTTACAACTCATACACCTGTACCTGCAGGCATTGACGTTTTCCCCCATTCATTAATGGATACATATTTTACAACTTTCCGGGAGAGCCTCGGGATAAGCCGTCACGAATTTCTGGCACTGGGCCACGATTTTGGCAACCCCTGCGGATTTAACATGGCAGTTCTGGCAATGAACCTCTCATCAAGCATAAACGGCGTCAGCAGGCTGCACGGAGAGGTTACAAGGATGATGTTCGGAAACCTCTGGCAGGGTGTTCCCCAGGACGAAGTGCCCGTTACGCATGTGACCAACGGGATACATACGTTGAGCTGGCTTTCCCCGCCTATGAAAAAACTCTTTGACAGGTACCTTCCCGAAGGCTGGGAGAAAAACATATCCAACGCACAGGTATGGGAGGGTATAGACAATATACCCGACGAACTGTTATGGGAAACGCATCTCGACCTGAAAAGAGAGTTACTGAAATACATTTATAGAAGTACTATTAAAAGGTTAACTGAATGTACTACTGAAATTGAAATGAAATATCAATTTATAGATGTTGTAAAATATAAAGTATCTGGATTCGATTATCATAACTCATTATTTGGCGCATTTGAACATAATGAAGAAGGACTTAAGGGTCTAAAATTACTACATGAAATAATGAGTACGATTGATTTAGAAACATATGCAAAAGCAAGAAATAAGCCTGATTTACCTTATTATACGTCTCTTTCTCATATAGCAGTAGAGATATACGAATCAGATTTATTCAAAAAGAATTTTTTTGATATTACTATGAACTTAATCCCTCAAATTCTTTTATGCGAACCTGATTATGATATAAAGCAAATTGTTCATAGATTAAGAGAAAATATTGAGGATATCAGAGAGATTATTAATGGACAAAATGAAATGAATACTCAAGCAACATTTCCACATTTGGTAAGGTTTGTAGAACATACAATTTCTCTTTACGAGATTTTATTGAAAAAAGGAATCAATTTAGAAAATAGTTATCAAACATAATATATATTTATATTTATAAAATACGACACAAATAATTCAAATAGCACTCAAACACATATAAATCAATAAAACCTTTCCTGAAAACCTACGAAAGATATTATTTACATTTTGGAACGACTTAGGCTATTTTCATTACAAAACTTAAACCTTATCCCTTAAAAACTTTATCCTATCTATGTAAATATAAAATAAACTCATTCCAACTTCATCCCCGCAAACCCGCATGATTGATTGGCAGAATAAAATTGATGAAAATAAAGATGTTCCGAAAATAGGACGGTTAGTGTGAAAATGTTTCATGTATTCGTTGCGGCTATCGATTAGTCATGGGTTGTTAGATAGAATTAAATGGGAAAAATGGAATAGATAATAGGGAATAAAGTTGTTCTATTTTGAGTGGGAGGAATAAGGGGAAAGGGATAAGGAGAGAAAAATAAATCCTTCGTAATCTGTATGATAAGTAGATTGTGAAGGATTGATTAATTTTATTGGATAATATCCTTACCCCTTAAACCTTGCCCCTTAACCCTATACTCACGGAACGACTTTATTTGCAAAGGAACGAGTTTATTTGATGTTTACACAGAAGGCAGGATTAAGGGGAAAAGAAGAAGGGGTTAAGGTAGCATTGAGAAAGATATCTTTATTGCTGGTTAACCTGATAAGGAGAAATTCATATTTCTTAAGAAACAAACAATGAAGATTAAAAAGGGATAGACCTAAACGCATAACATAGACAACTATTATATGTAAATTCGGTATTAGCAGATGATTGCTAAAGGGAAATTATACTTCAATTTACAAAGGTATGTATAATCAGAATTAGCAAGTCTGGAAGAATTCTATATAACAAATCAAAGATTAGGCGGGGAATTGAAGAATTAAGTAAACAGGGAAAAGTTAACGGTATGAAATTTGCAGAAGCAGGATGAGTTAATCTAAACATATGAAAGTAATTTTTTAAGAAACACTAGATATATTAAGTGAGAAGAGGCATAATTTTATCTTCGACTATGTCTATTTTAATGAGTAGCACCTTTTACATTCTATAAACGGTTTAATAAATTTTGTTAGCAAAAGTTATGTGTTAAAATAAAAATATATATAAATAAAGAAAAGAGGGAGATTTTGTGAAGGAAAAAATTCTTAAGATTATTACAGATTATTATTTAAATTCAGGAGATTTTAACGGATTTCCATTATATTATTTTGATAAAAACTATACTGATTTGATTTGTCAGTTAATTGATGAAGGTAAAGTAGAGGTATTATCTTCAGCATTTGTAATAAATCCTCATATAAAAGCCTTTAGACTAAATATCGATAAAGAAGAACAGAAAAAAGAAGTTATTAATAATGGAGATTCAGTTGTTTTATATCCAACAGAAAAGTATTTAAAAGAATTAAATCTCAATAGTGAAAAACCTTTTACTAAAATGCTTTTGGAAGGGCAAGGACAATTGAAAATAGTATTTTTTAAAATAGAAATATTAGAAACATATTTTCAAGACCCAAGATATAAAGTATTTTGGCATGATTATAGAGGAAGTATTGTTGTTTCTGACGAATTTTATGATGAGAATTTAGAAAGTGAATATATAAAGGATTTTGGTTTAGGTTATCATAAAGAGAAATTATATGAAGAAAGGGTAGTTGGGGTTTTTCTGGGAGATTTAGCAGAACTTTCACTTAATGCACAACTTAAATGGAAAGCAAATTATTTAGAGAATCAACAAGATTATTTTATAAATGATGGTTTTTATAAGAACTTAATCTTAGGGGAATGGGTAGATGAAGTGTCAATTTATGATGCTATTCTCGATGAAATGATAATTATAAATAAAATGTGTGAAAATATGGGCATTCCACATTTATTTAGAAAAACATATGAGCCACACACATTCGAAAAACCAGAAGATTATAGGATAATGTTTCTTCCAACACTTAAAAATTATTATAGTTTTGTATTGGTACTTGAAAAAATAATTATACATAATATTAACTATAAAACTTTTATAACAACTGCTAAATATATTAAACCAGTAGAACGAAAAGATGGTAAGGGAAATTTAAAGCACAGTTTGAATATGATGTCAGAATGGTTAAAACAAAATATTAGTACTAATGAAGATATAGATAAACTGATTATAAATCCTCTAAAGTCAATTAGAAAAATTAGACAAGTTCCTGCACATGAGATATATTCTAATCAATATGACAAGTTGCTATACAAAAAGCAGAATGAAATAATACTGGAAACATATAAGGCCATAAGAAGTATAAGATTATTTTTTGCTAATTATCCAGGAAATCAGGATATAGAGATACCTGAATATCTCATTACAGGTGAAAAAATAAGAGTATATTAGTTAATATAAAGTTATAAGAAACGATGCTGAATATAAAGGGGGATTCATGTTGAATATAAAAGAAGGGTCGGTAATAGCCTCGAAATACAAAGTTATTAAAAAGATAGGTAGTGGCGGTAATGGTACAGTATATAAAGTTGTTAGTTTGAATAATGAAAATAACTTTCTTGCATTAAAAATTGTAAATTTAGATTATGATAAATATTATAATAAAAGGTATTCGCATTATAGGAAGAATGAACGAAAAAAATATGCTAGATTTTGTCGCGAAATAAAAGTAGTACAGAAATATCAAGATGAAATCAAAGGTATTTTACCTATTTATGATTTATATGTACCTAAACACCCTTCTGAAGAGAATTTCCCTTGGTATGTTATGCCAATTGCAGAAGAGATGAATGAGAAGTTAAAAAATTGTTCTTTTGAACAAAAGATAGAGAGTATTTTTGAAATTGCAAAAACATTAAGAGAGTTACATAGTGAAGGAATAGCACATAGAGATATAAAGCCACAAAATATATATTTTTATCAAAATAGATGGGTATTAAGTGACTTTGGGTTAGTTTCATATCCTAATAATGAAAGATTAACTGGCACAAAAGAAGCAATAGGACCTAAAAAACCAAATACTATAGCACCGGAAATGAGAGAAGATTCTAAAAATGCTAACCCATTCTGTGCTGATATTTATTCGTTGGCAAAAACATTGTGGTTGATACTTACTAATAAAGATATTGCATTTGGAGGACAATATAATTGTAAAAATGAAGTTGTATCCTTAGGAACATATATCAAAGGAGAGTATTTAATTACTTTGCATGAAATTCTAACAATGTGTACATCAGATATACCAGAGGACAGACCAACAGCAGAGCAGTTAGTCTACTTATTTAAAGAGTGGTTTGACATAAAGAATGATTTTAGAAAAAGATGTAGAAAAGAATGGGATTTTATTATTAAAGAGATAACACCTTATACTCCGGAAACAATTGTTTGGTCAAATATTCAAGAAATAGTTAAGGTGCTTGATTTAGTTAGTCAAACAAATTCTTATAACCATATGTTCTTACCATCAGGTGGCGGACGAGATTTATATGGATGTGAACTTTCTCGGAAACAAGGTTTTATAGAATTGAATCTAAATATGTATATAATGTTAGTAAAACCAAAACGATTATATATGGAGATATTGGGAGATTATCAGTGGAATTATTTTTTATTAGAAACGGAACAAATACCACCTTGTGGTTTATACGAATATGGTAATGCTGATGATATATATGAAGAAAGGGTATTAGAAGTAGAACCTGATGTGTATATTGAACCTTATCACTTGAATTATAGGACTTATAATGGTAAAGAGTTACCTGATAATGCGAGGGAAATATGTATTGGATTAAAGGGGAATTATGTTATTTTCCCTAAAGATTCATATTACAATCTAAGTATAAATAGTTATAATGCATTTCAAACAAAATATGAAACTCCATTAAAATTTAAAAACTTTATTAAAAAAATTATAGAATTTTTAAGATGGAAAGAAATTAATCCTGAGAAATATAATGAACTAATAGAAAAAAGAAAAGAGAAAGAAGAAAAAGAAAAACAGGAGTGGATTTCACTAAATAGCAAAGAAGAAAAACAATTACTAAATCATATTCAAAAATTTAAATTATTATTTGAGAATGACCACAATGAAAGAGATAAAAATGCTGAGTTTGAATACACTTTGAGTATGCAAATAGTACCAAGTTTTGAACTTTATTTAAATAATGAAGGAATACTAATAGTTAAAGAAGATTTATGGGATTTCGAAAATAAAAGAGATTTTTATAAATTCTATAATTTTGAAAAAGCAAAAAGGTGCGCTACTAAAGTTAAAATGTATTTAGATATTGCACTTAAAAACTTACATACTATTAGTAGTAACGAAATAAATTGTTATATTAATATGAAAAGGTTAAAAAGACCAAAACATTTGTTTACAAAAGAAGAAATTATTGAAGTGTTAAGAAGAGGAAATGATAATTACTATAATAGATTGGTAATTAATAAAGATGGATACATAGAACTTGTTCAACCTAAAGAAATTGAATATCTTGAGATTTTCAAATACCCTGTATTGGGTTATGAATTTCCTGTAAAAAATAATATGGTTGGAGAGATGGCACCAATAAATGATTATATAGAAGATGTGTATATGTTAATGCTAGATGCATGGTATGAGCATTTGAGATGTGGAGAAAACGTATGTATATCAGATTATGTAAGTTTAAGTGAAAAAGAATTGTTAAATGGGATAAATTACGAATTAAACAAATATTCTTTATAAGTATAAAACATAAGAAGAGATTTTATGAAGGTAGCATGAATACAAAAGATATAGAGAGTTTTAAGAGAGAAGTATGATTAATAAAACAATCAACTCAAGAATAATTACCTCAAGAAAAACAAGAGTCAGCAGAGTTGAAAAGAATTTAGTGTTGATTTAGGTATAATAGTGCTGAATCAAAAAGAAATCATTAAATTTCGATAAAGAATACAGAAAAAATTGTATACATGATGATTTATATAATGCAGTTACAAAGTATTAAAAATTGATAATATAGAATTGAGACAAAGATAATAACATAAATAATGAACAGAGAAAGATAAAACATCATGAAGGCTAATTAGATGAGAAGTATCATTGCTGAGAAATTTTATATAAGCGTAATATAAAAAGGAATTGTTAGTAATTATTAAAAAGCCTAAAAAGCATTTTTTAGTTAATAATAAATTTAAGTTATAAACATAAGTAAATCGGAAAATGATAATATACTTTTACTTATTCCTATATCTATGTCTATATCAAACAAACTCTTTTCATTTTGCAAATTCGTTTAAAATGCAAATAAAGAACTTGCAGAAAACATGGTTTATTATGGCCAAGGAAAGCCCTGTAGGCCATGTTTTTTGTTTAAAAGTTTTAAGGGGTAAGGAACAAGGAGTAAGACTGAAAATTCAGGTAAATTCATGGATTGAGAGATTTAATGGAAAAATGTAACAAGAAAGCCCTTTCATGAAGGATAAAGTTGTATTAAAATGAAAATAAAGTGTTTATTCTTGGGTGGTTATTAATTAGTGTACTTGGAGGAGAGGCTTAAATGAATTATACAAGTCTTGAATCAAAAATAAGAAACTTAATTAACAGAAAATCAGAAGGGGAATATTGGGATTTTAAACAAGAATGGCATAAAGATAATGAAAGATTATTACATGATATTCTTTGTTTTGCAAATACGGTACATGATAAAGACTGTTATTTAATAATTGGTGTATCAGATACAGGTGAAATAGTTGGAGTAGGTGAAGAAAACAGAAGAAAACAAGTCGATATACTTGACTTGCTATCAAATACAGTTTTTGCTGGTGATAATATTCCTGAAGTTACTTTGGATACAATAGAAATCGAGGGAAAAGAAATAGATGTATTAACTATATTCAATTCGTATACGGTGCCTTGTTACTTAAAATCCAAGTGTAAAAAATATAATAACATCAGAGAAGGTTTCATATATACAAGAGTCGGCGATAGGAATACACCAATAAATCAAAATGCAAGTATACAACAGATAGAGATGCTTTGGAAGAAAAGGTTCGGATTAACTCAACCCCCATTAGTACAAATAGCCAATAGACTGGAGAATAAGTTAGAATGGTCACAGAATGAAAATACTTACTATAATATCTATAAACCTGAATTTAAGTTAGAAGTAGAATATGATTATAAATATGATAGGGATGCGGGTGAATTCTATGTATATTCTCAAATTAATTCACGATTCATGTATGAAAATCTAAAGATTATGTGTTGTGGAACAATATTAAAGGAGTTTCAATTAGTTGTGCTGGATAGTGGAAGGTATGAAACACCTGTGCCAAGATTAGGATTTGCAGGTTATGATAAATGGAGATATAACCCTAAATTCACTTATAGATATTTTTTAAAGGATAGTATAGATTATAAATTACAGCAGTTTCTTTTTAATACAGAAAATGAAGAAGCAGTATATGCAAAGCGAAGGTTTGATGAGGTTATTTTATATTATGAAAATGAAGAAGAGAAATCAGCATTTGAATTTTATGTTGAAAATAATCAAGACCTAATTGAATCATATATAATCGAAGCGGACAAAAGATATTATGAAATTGATACTAGCAATGAAATGTACGCTAAGGAATGTAAGCGCAGGTTGTCAACAGGATTAGCGCTGAATAAGGCACTTCAAGAGTTTAGAACCTTATATAAATAGTATTGCCTATCTAGCAGATTTTTTTATGATATTTGAAGGAAACTGTATTTAGAGTTATTACAATTAAAGTTTATTGATAAAGATGAACTTAAAATAAGGGAGAAAGAGATATTTATGGATAAATTCTTTACTGTTGAAGAAAGGGAACAATTATATAATGAGATATGGGCTGAGCCTGTATCGATAGTTGCAAAAAGGTATGGCATATCTGATGCAGCATTAAGAAAACGCTGTAAGAAGATGAATATTCCACTTCCACCAAGGGGGTATTGGGAAAAAATAAAATCGGGACAAAAAATTGAAAAACCAGCCCTATCAAAAGTTTTCGGTAGATACGTAGGAAGTGTTCATAAAAGTGTAATAAATTATAAGTACAATGTCAGTGAACTATCTGACGAAGAATTATTGGCTGAGGAAGAGTTAAGTCTTTTAACAGATGAAACTAAAGAACTTATAAAGAAGAAATGTAATAGTATTGTAGTTAAGAATCAATTAAGAAATGCCCATCAACTCATATTAAATCATCAAGAAGAAATAAAGTTAAGAAAACAAAAAGAAAAAGAATTTAGGGGAAATAGTTTTCTTTATAGCAGATACTCAAATAAAGAAATAATTTATAAAAATTATAAATCAACGCTTCCTATTCATGTTTCAGATAGAAATATAAAAAGAGTATATCGAATATTAGATGCGCTTTTTAAAACTGTGGAAGAATTAGATGGAAGTGTATCAATTGAACCATATATTGGCAAAGATGTTGCTAATATAAGAATAGGCAGACATTTTTATGGTTTTGAAGTTAAGGAAGAGTTTAAAAAGAAAAGCAAAAAGAATAAAAACAACAAAGATACCGAAGAAGAAATGGGAGCATTAGTTATACAGTTTTCAATTAGAAGTTCATATGGCAAAAGTCTAACTGATAACTTAACATATACAGATTCTGAGGATGAACTTCTCGAAACACAGTTACCTAAAATACTTTATAATTTATTTGTTATATCAAACAAGTTAGATGTCTTAGAAGAAATATCTACTAGGGAATTTTATAGAAAATCAGAGGAGGAAAAAAGACAGCAGCATTTAGAGGAAATGAGGAAAGCAGAATTAGAAAAGTTTTCTCAATTAGAGAATCTGATATCTGATTGGGATAAAGCACAAAAGATAAGAGAATTCGCAGATACTTTAGAAAAGAATATGACGGCATTGGTAGGCCAAGATGATATTGAAAGGTTCTTATTATACGTAAATTGGATTCGTGATAAAGCGGATTGGATTGACCCAACAATATCTAAAGAAGATGAGGTGTTTGGCAAGAAACATGACTTTAATAAGATTCTAAAGGGTTTTGAAAGTTAAGGTAGTGTTTAATTGTACGATAAGAGGTGGGACATGATAATTGAATATATAAGGTTATAAAGTACAAGGTGTTACTGGAATTGTCCTGTTTAAAGTGTAACTGTAGATAAAGAAGGTAATATAATCTACAATGGATAGGTTTTTGCATATAAAAGTGGTCAGCACCATTGGGAAATATCAATGAAGAAAGTAGAACAATTAAATGACTTGATTGAGGATTTTGGGTTTAAGTCTTTTATATATGAACCAGGTGATGAGTTTATAACAGACTGTCCTTCTTGCATCACCACAGTAAAGTATTCTAATGGGGAAACTAAAGAAATTGACCACTATTATGGACATGTTTCGATAGATGATAGTCTGACAGCATTTGAAAAAAAGATAGAGAGAATAATAGGCACTAAAAAATATGTAAATCCAAAATTGTTCATATACCAAGTTGAACAAAAGATTTCAGAGCCATCAATCAGATATATAGTTATTTCTGCTTCGGAAAAAGAAGCAATATATTTAGCAGAAAAAGAATGTACTAGACAAGAAGCATTAAAATGGGAAGTCCAGAAGATTGGTGTTGCTATAGATGATTATTATGAACCACTAATACTTATGAGAGATTTTAAGTATTCTCAGGATACCAAAAAAACTTAACTATACTTGAATATATATGGAACTAAAACATCAATTGAAAGGTGTGTGATGCGATATGGAAAAGAAATTGACATGGGAAGAACTCAAGAAAGTGGCTATCGCTGCAAAAGAAAAAGGCATTATAAAGGCTCAACCTGTCAATATCCCTAAGAATCATAAATATGACCGAATTACTATCGCTAAACAGAGGACTTGGGAACGATTAGGGATTTGGCTTGATTAAGCGAATTTAGGCTAAAGGTATTAGGATATAATATAAGGCGTCAAAGGATTATAGACAAAAAGAGAGTGTAAATACCTTTGTGTTTTTTCCTATAATTTTGTTTAATATTCTGAACTAGTCGTAATCCTGGAAAGCCTTAATTTATAAAAATTCGTGGGTTTTGTGCATACCGTGTCTCTTCCCTAGAAATAATTGCAATAGTAAAGACACAAAATTATATATGCTACTGGCGAAGGGTCAGGTATAAGTAAAGATATTTTTATTTGATTAATTAGTATTAGGACTCAGAAATATCAGATTTATTATCTAAGTCAGGTTTCAGCCTCTTTATGTAACCAAACAACATTTTGATAATTTCAATCAATTTTTTATCTAGAGCATCGTATTGCTCCCTATTGATATAGCCATTTTGATAAGCAGTAAGAAGATGATTTCTTACTTCTCCTGCGCTACCAAGTGCTATATTTGCATGAACTATTTCTTTTTTTACAAATAATTGGGTATTTCCTTCTGCAATATTCGCACCTATACTCCTTACAGCCCTTACTAACTGGTCTACAAGTCTATATTGTTCAAAGTTTGGAAATTCTTTAACCAATTCCCCTATCTCCTGTTCCAAAGCATTTGCCTTCTGCCAAACTTTAAGTGTCTTAAAATCCCTTATGACTAAAACATTGCTCATTTAGATTCATCCTTTCAA
>ENA-OWOZ01002940-OWOZ01002940.1-bioreactor-metagenome-genome-assembly--contig:-NODE-2940-length-11965-cov-3.584623_pt1 | contig 11965 bp, 13 predicted proteins | sample MGYA00238140_ERZ651804 | MGnify/ENA primary metagenome ERZ651804 (study PRJEB26910, sample SAMN07631232) | bioreactor metagenome | isolation source: Switchgrass digestor | place: USA: Dartmouth... | reverse complement strand
TGTGACTGGAGTTCAGACGTGTGCTCTTCCGATCTCTTTGCGTTGCTTGGATCATCCTCAATTTTCTCTCGCAGACGCCTTACAGTCACATCTACAGTTCTCACATCTCCATAGTATTCATATCCCCAAACCTCTTCCAGCAGAGTTTCTCTGGAAAATACCTGCTCAGCATTTTGGGCAAGGTATTTTAATAGTTCAAATTCCCTTAAAGTAAGTTCTATAATTTTGTCATCTTTTCTAACTTCATACTTATTAAGGTCTATTATCAGGTTATTTGACTTGATTATCTGACCTCCACCCTCTGAACTGTTATTTAAGAAGTTTACCCTTCTTATATTTGCTTTTACTCTGGCCAAAAGCTCCCTGAAGCTGAAAGGCTTAGTCATATAATCATCAGCACCCAGTTCCAAGCCTAATACCTTGTCTACTTCTTCCTCTTTGGCTGTAAGCATTATTATGGGAGTATTTATATTTTCTCTTAGCTTCTTGCATACAGTAAACCCGTCCATAACTGGAAGCATTATATCAAGTATTATGAGATCAGGCTTATGCTCGTATGTACTGTCAATAGCCTGCTGCCCATCTTCTGCAATAAATACCTTATATCCTTCTTTCTCCAGATTATATTTTATTATATCTGCTATTGGTCTTTCATCATCAACAACTAATATTTTGTTATTCATACGTCGAAACCCCTCTCTATATTAATTAATCTCTACAATAAATATTTTCCTTACTTCTTTTCTTGTAAATATTGTACTGGGTATATTCTACAGCAAGGAATACCCTTATAGAAGCTGTGAGCCCCCGTTCTTTATATATAATACTATTTAAATGTTGTCTGTGAAAAGTCCCAAAAATAATGTCGTATTGGGTCTAAATTCCTAGAAAAATAATACACTTTTCGCATGTTATTACATTAGATTATAACATATAATCGAAGTAGAAACTAAACATACAACAAAATAAAAACCAATTTTGTGTCCCCCCGGATGCTGGAAAACAGGCAGGGGCCTGTTTTCTTTTTTGGTTTATTTTTTTATCTGGTCTCATGTTTCATAGACAAAAAAGTTTCATAAAAATCTTTACCCGACTTTAATTCCTTAAGAAAATCTAATACTCCCTCGTTTCCCTGGTTGCTATAAACATCCTTTACTATGAGGAAAGCCTTTCGATATGCTTTATTGCTGTCCAAGGCCATAAAATTGTTTCTAAGATCTTCTAGAGTATAATCATCTTCAAAATTCGCGAATTTTCCCCATTCAGTATCATAAATGTTGTATTCCTGATACAAAGCCATACCTTCAGTAAACCATATTTCTATATTTCCTCCTGTTAGCTCGTCCACTATCAAATGAGTATATTCATGGAGAATAGGTCCATTTAACTCATATTCCTCCATAGTAAGAGCAAATACATCAGGAGCTACAATATGGATAACGCCCATATTATACAGACCCATTACAGCTTGTCCTTCCAGTGCTTTGTTATATTTCCATAATTCCTCCATACTTCCATAGACGAATACAGGAATTTTATTGTTCGGATAATAATCAAATTCTTTCCCTATTAGATCATAACTCTTTTCCAGTAAATTTCCTATTTGTTCCACAATCTCCTCATCAGCACCTCTATTTTTTATTATAAAATGAGGTTTACTGATAGTACCTTCAGTAGATGTAAGTTCTATACTCTTATAATATTCGAAATCTTTCAGAGTTTTGTAACCGGCTGACTTTGCAAGAATGTATGTCCTGCTGTCTGTCAAAAAAAATAGCGCTAGCAATATTGTCAGCACTATATATATTTTCAATAAATTTTTTCTCATATCTGCATCACCACAGATATATTATACAATATATTTTATGTTAACTTTACTGGTATTTTCTAGTGACAACCTCCACAGGTACCACAGCTGCCGCCACAGCCGCTGCCTCCTTTTGAAGCTCCACTGGTCTGACATTTCCCTTCAAAAACCTGCCTGATATTTTTGCTTTGGCATTTTGGACATACCACTTTATCTCTATTCGAAGAATTCACTATTTCAAAAAACTTTTCACCGCAATCATTGCATCTAAAATCCAATGCTGCCATGAGATTCATCTCCTTTTAAAGATATTATTTGATTCACCTATTTATATTTGCTGGCATATTATATTATAACATTTATCTTTTAGGTGAGGGATTTTTGTGAAAGATTTTTTTTCATTTTCAAAAAGAATTGATCCAAAATTAAAGTATATGATATCTGTTAAAGGCATTAAAACCATCCCTTTAATCCTTGAGATAAAGCATGGTATAGATAATGATGTGAAAAGAAAATTAACCAGAATTGGTTTCAAAATTAAGTATGAGATTAACTTTATAAATCATATATGCGGAAGTTTGCCGGCGAGGAATTTCGATAGTCTTAAAGCTCTTGTGGAAATCAACAAGATTTATTATGATGGAAAAGCCCTGTTGATGGGAAAAACCTTTTCACCTGTTGACGGTCAAGATTTTCCTATAAAAATGAAGTCTCAGCTTTTGAATGGCAGAGGCATCTCTATTGGCTTTATAGACACGGGCGTACATCCTAAGGCAGATTTTATGAGACCTAGAAGAAGGATACTTGCTTTTAAGGATTTTATAAATGGGAGAAAGGATACTTATGACGACAGCGGTCATGGAACAGCTGCTGCTGCTGTATCATCTATTCCATCTAATGAAGCAGGTATAGTATGCGCCAAAGCATTTGATATGAGCGACCATGGCTTTTATTCCGATATAATTGCATCCATGGACTGGATCCTTGAATTAAAGGATAGGTTCAATATAAGAATAGTAGTAATAAATTTCGGAACTGTTTTGCAGAGTAGAAGCCACGACATTCTTGCCTTAGCATCAGAAGCTCTGTGGAAAAGTGGTCTTCTGGTAGTGTCTTGTGCAGGAAACTTAGGGCCTGAAAGAGCCACCATTACAAGTCCAGGACACAGCAGCAAATTGCTGACCATAGGTGCCTTTCAAATAGATAATGGAAAGCCTTCTGTTTCACCCTGGAGCAGTAGGGGACCAACACTCAACAGCACTGAAAAGCCGGACTTGGTTATGCCGGGTCATGTTTCTTCAGAAGGCTTCATGGGTACAGCTGCTTCTGCAAGCCTTGCAGCAGGATTCGGTGCAATGATATATGAAAAAAAGAAAGACATTTCTCCTGATGATGCGAAAAGCCTCTTGAAGCTGTGCACCACTTCTCTGGGAGAGCTAAAACAGGCTCAGGGAAAAGGATATATAGATATAAAAAAAATAGAGGAAATCTGAATCCTCTATTTTTTATTTCATCATGATAATCGTTTTATATTGGTCTTTACAAATATTTTGATGGATTTACAGGGCTGCCATTTTTCCTTATTTCAAAGTGAAGGTGGGGCCCTGTGCTGTTACCTGTGTTTCCTACAGCACCAATGACTTGACCTTTATATACCTTTTGACCTACCTTAACACTGATTTTGCTAAGATGACCATAATATGTAACAAAACCTGCACCATGGTCAATCTTAATCATCTTTCCATATCCACCGCTGGTTCCTGCAAAAATAACTTCTCCTCCATCAGCAGCTTTTACCGGAGTGCCTATAGGTGCTGCAATGTCAATTCCATTATGGTTTCTTCCCCATCTATATCCATAACGAGAGGTTATGGTGCCTCTTGTAGGAGTACTAAAGGTACCTGTGCCTTTTTTTGGTGGTGGATCCTTCGTACCCTTAACCAGAATCTGATCCTTTGGCTCCTTTATTATGTTTTCTGATAGAATTACTCTCTCACTTTCAATTCCATTTATCTTAATTACTTCTGCTTTAACTTCCTTCTCCCCATACTGTCCCTTGACCCTTACCTGGGTCTGATCCTTATATAAGCTGCTGCTTAATTCAAGCTTCTGCTCATAGGGGATCTTATCCGTATATGTAACTTCTTCAATGGTTTTTACGCTTATTAAAGATTTTGGAACCACCAAATTCAATTCCTGACCTATTTTTATTTTTTCAGGATTTGCTGTTGGATTTGCCTTCTGCAGATCCTCCAAGCTTATGTCATATTTCCTTGATATGCTCCAAAAGCTTTCCCCTGCTTCAACCTTATGTATCCTAACCTCACTGGTACCATTAATAATATAGTTTTGAGCATCTTCTACTTCCATTGCTAAGGAGATGTCTGTAAACTCTTCCTTAATCTCCACTTTTTCAGAAAAGCTCTTTTCCTTTATTTTACTGGTTTCTGTAACCTGTGTAAAATACTGCTCTACACCGGATAGCACTCTTTCTGCTTCATCCTTGGTTTTTAAAGTGACTATAGGTTTGTCGTCTGCATATATAACAGCACATTCTACCTGATAATCTAAATGTTTTTTCAATTCCTCTTCCAATGCTTTACCCTCAAGGAGTTCTTTTTTTGAAGCATTTATTTTTTGGTAAGAAATCTGATTAGTAAAAGCAACTTCTGCAGCATTTTCCTTTTCATAACTCTGCTTTAATACTGTTAATAGCTCCTCAACCAGTTTCTTGTCCTTGACTTTTGCAATCTCTACACCGTTTATCATTACAGCAAAAGCATTATTTGCAAAAGCGAAATATGTAATGGCTATTAATACAACAGCTAATGCTCCTCCGGTTATTAAAAACCTCTTTTTATTGATAATCTTTACATTAAATCTTTTATTACCTGCAACTGATTTTATATTAAACTTCGAAAAAGTCTTCTTCAAATCTAGTTTAGATATGGCTTCCTTGGATTTGGCAAACCACTTGGAGGCTTGCTGAATGAGGCTGTCATAATACTTCTTTAACTTATTCGGATTTTCACCGTCTCCCCCCATTAATGCATCTCCTTTCTAAATATTGCTTACTCTATTTTATACCAAACTAGCCTTTTATTCAATAAATTATTGGGATAAAAATTTTCCTGCTTGTCTATATCATATTCATTTATATGCTAAATTATTCTTTTAACATTGAACATTGTCTAACGATATATTAATTGGTATTATCTTACACCAAAAGGCAATATTATTAACAGGAAAATATATGCTATAATATTAGATAAAGCGGATTGGATTCCTATTTTAGGAGGAAACTATATGAATTACTTTAGATACAAAGCCTATAATGAAGACCTGGGACACACTCCAGTAGAAAACATTTTTATAAACCATTACATGCCGGATGCCCCCGGGGATTATGTAAAAGTATATCTGCTAGGTCTTAAATGCTCCTACAGCCTTCAAAACAATAATTTATCTGATGAAATAATAGCAAAGACAATCAATATATCTGTAGAGGAAGTGCAGAAAGCTTGGAAGTATTGGCAAGACCAGGAGATTATAAATGTTATACATACAGAAGGAAACAATGATAAAATCGTTGAATTCATTGATATTAGAGAAAAAGTCCTCAACATAAAGGGTAAGGAAACCAAGCCTGCCAAGAACAGCGTGGATCGTATCATAATGGCGAGACAGAATTCAAAGGTCAGAGATATGTTTGATTATATCAGAAAGATATCCGGCAGAGAGCTATCTCAGAATGAAATATTCGTCTTTTTAGACTGGATGGACGATTATGGTTTCCCACCTGAAATAGTAGTCATGCTAATCGAAGATTGCTATTCAAGAAACAAAAAAGACTTACCTTATCTTAAGCAGGTGGCTAAAAACTGGTTTGATGCAGGGGTAGATTCTCAGGAAAAAGCTATAGAATATGCAAACAGACATAAGGAGAAATGGCAAAAATACAGCAAAGTGCTTAACTTTCTCAGAATAGGAAGGCAGCCTACGGCGGTGGAGGAGGAAATGCTGCAAAAGTGGTTTTATGAATACTCTTTTTCCGATGAGGCAGTGCTTAAGGCCTGCGAGTTAACAATAAAAACACTGAAACCTTCCTTTTCGTACATAGATAAGGTGCTTTCCGAATGGCATGATAAAAATATTAAAACCATTGATGAGATTGAAGCTTATCTTTCTAGAAAACCTTCAAAGGATAATAAAGATGGAGCAAAGGCTCCCAAGAGAAGCTTCAATAACTTCAAAGGCCGTACATATGATACAGATCTATTGAAGCAAAGGCTCCTGAAAAAGAGTAGAGGTGAGTTAAGTGAATAGTATACGAGCCATAATGAATGAATACGAAGATATAAGAGAAAAAAATAAAAAAGAATTGGATAAGCGCAAACAGGAGCTTTATGCTAAGTTACCGAGGCTCAAAGAAATCGATGATGAAATGGTCAACCTGGGTATAAGAATTACTAAGGCGGTACTCATGGATAAAGAAAATCGGGAAAAGCTTCTGGAGGATCTTCATAAGAAACAAACGGACCTGAAAATAGAAAAAGCAGAAATACTAACAGCCAATAAATATCCAAAGGATTATCTCCAGATGAAATATAGCTGCAAAAAATGCAAGGATACAGGTTATGTCGGATCGGAAAGATGCAACTGCCTAATGCAAAAGCTTATTGCTCATCAGTATAAACAATTTAAACTATCCCATAGGATAGTCAAGGAGAATTTTGAGAATTTCAATATAAACTATTATTCCAATGAACCCATTGATGGCGGAAGATCTCCAAGGGAGAACATGCAGCATATATTTATGGAATGTATAAAGTACACCAAAGACTTTGAACAACATAATAAGAATCTGCTGTTTATAGGCAGACCAGGTTTGGGCAAAACCTTCCTTTGCAACTCCATAGCTAAAGATTTGCTGGATATGGGCAAAAGCGTCATATATCAATCCGCGCCCGATCTTGTAGATTTAGTAAGGAAGTACAAATTTGATTTTGATAATGAGGAAGCAGGAGATGAAGCCCTGAAGGATATTTATGTATGCGACCTGCTAATAATTGATGATCTGGGTACAGAGTTGGGAACACAGTTTTCCGGGCTAGTAATTTATAATATATTAAACAAAAGGTTATTAGAAAATAAAAAAATGATAATATCCACCAATCTGGATGTTGATGAGATAATAAAAACTTACTCTGAAAGAATATCATCGAGAATATTCGGCAACTTCTTAATGTATGAGTTTTTCGGAGAGGATATAAGGCTCAAACTGCAGAATATTATATGAAATGACAAAACCTAAACAGAGTAATGCACATAATGATGAGTTATTAATGGAAATAAAAGGCTCAATGAGATATTCAACCTCATTGAGCCTTTTGCTCCAGTTATTATAATACTGCCAGATCTTCATCCTTGGGGTCGCAGATAAACATATGTCCTGGAGAGTGGGTTATCATAAGCTCTGGTTTGCTGGTCATGGCTATGGATTGGGGTGTAACACCACAAGCCCAGAATACAGGTACCTCCCCTTCTTTAATGACAGAAGGATCACCGAAATCCGGTTTATTTACATCTTTGATACCTATCTGGCTGGGATCTCCTATGTGTATTGGTGCTCCGTGGACCTGTGGAAACCTTGAAGTAGCCTGCACCGCTCTGGGTACCTGATGATATGGTATAGGCCTCATGCTGACAACCATTTTGCCGTGGAATTTCCCAGCAGGGACACAATCAATATTGGTTATATACATAGGTACATTATGATTTTCTTCTATATGTCTTACAGGTATGGAAGCATTCAACATAGCAGATTCAAAGGAAAAGCTGCAGCCAAGCAAGAAACCTACTAGATCGTCTCTCCAATACTTCTCAATATTGGTTACTTCATCTACCAACTCACCATACTTATAAATCCTGTACTTTGGAACATCAAACCTCAAATCTGCACCCTTAGCCATAAGTTTAGGTTCCGGATCCCCTACATCTGTAACATCTAATATGGGGCAAGGCTTTGGATTTCTCTGAGCAAATAATAAAAAATCAAAAGCTAAATCCTTAGGAACTATGGCAAGATTTGCCTGTATGTGTCCTCTGCACATACCTGAGGTAGGTGAAATTATTTGCTCCTTTCTAATGAGTTCTCTAACTTCCCTTGGGCTCATATTTGCTAAATCCATCATACAATCGCCGACTTCACGGCTACCCCCTTTACATTTATTCTGGCTTGTATATATTATTTATTCAACAATAGTGAAAAATATCCTTTTAAGAAACTTCTTTTCCATATTTAATCAACTCTGTTTTCCGTCTGTTTCCTTTGAATATCATAGATTTACAACATACCAGAATTTTTACACTATGCGTACTAATAACAGCTTAATCAGCATGTAATTTTGTCGATTTTCATATAATATTTCCCGGGAAATTATTTTTTCCGATTATTTTGTCGCTTATATATTTAATCTAACGCTGATAGGCTTACAATAATCCTATAATTGTGATAGAATTACTTTCGTAAACAACGGTTGCATTGAGTAATAATGATAAAATGGGAAGTGTAATAATATGAAAAAAGGAAAATTAAATATATTAGGCCATAACTATGATTATATGGAAGATGAGTATGATAGACTGAAAAGTCTTAGCAAAAATAAAAGCCAATATAAGGTATTTACAAACAAAGCAAACTTCAAGAAGATAGAATTTGATTATGAAGAAGATCCCTATGAGCCCGAAAAGGGCAGATAGGGATCCTTTGGACTACTGTTTCCCCTAAAGGATTGTTTACTTCATGCCCTCCAATATTTTAACTATTTCTTTTGGCTTTAATACTTTCCCATATGAAACAACCTTTTCATCAATAACAAGGCCTGGAGTTGTCATTATGCCATATTTCATTATTTGTACCAGATCCGCTATCTTATCTACGCTTGCTTCAATGCCAAGGGTGCTAAGAGCTTCTTTTACATTGTTCTCAAGCTTTTCGCATTTATCACATCCAGTGCCCAATACTTTAATTTTCAATTCGCAGCCTCCCATACTTTTAATTCTTAATTCCTTAACTTCATTTCCTCGCCTATAACTTCATTCCACGCATCAAATATATTTTTGATTATTGCAGGACCTATTTTTGATATGATTACAAGTTGTGATTCTGTTTCATTTTTGTCTGAAAGCTTATAATCTATCCTTCTATTCACAACATCCACCTGATTCCATCCATCATCAAGACTAAAGAACCCTTTAATTCTATATGCATTTCCAGAAACCTTATCAATGAATCTTGTCAAATCCTCCTTTTTCACTTGACCTTGAAATGTCAGAGTTAATGATTTTGGTTTGTTTTCGGGAGTATTGGTAGAACTTTCTCCCTCTGCCCATTGATTTTTCATCAAGTCTTCCTTCAAAAAGTCATAATTAAGCTTTCCGAATACCGAGGTTTGAATTTCTACCATAGCATTTATCTCTCGTATCTTTGATTTTATTTTTTCCAAAGTACTTTCATTGATTAAATCTACCTTGCTTATCACTGCAAGATGACAGTGCTTGATTTGCCTTTCAACTGTTTCAAAATCATTTATTTGCTCTAGAAAGTGTACTGCATCCACAAGGCAGATTGCTCCTTTATAGTCATAAACATCTCCCTTGAATTCCTTTACAGCGTTCATTATTTCCCCTATATTTGATGGATCAGCAAGGCCGGAACTCTCAACAAATAAATATCTCAGACCCCTATCTGCCATCTCCATCATGGCTTGAGCAAAGGATATCTTCAAACAAGAGCAAAATATCGATCCCCTGTTTAGCTCTACAAGTTCTATCCCATCTTTTCTGATGATATTACCGTCAATGCCTACCTTTCCAAACTCATTCATAATAACTCCGACTTTTTCACCTGACAGATCTTCCAATATATTGGTCAAAAGAGTGGTTTTGCCTGCTCCTAAAAATCCTGTCAATAAATATAAATTTGTCTTTTCTCTCATCATAATCCCTCTTCCATTGTTATTGAAAATTATCATTACATCAAAAGATAGCCAAAAGCGTTAAATGTGTAGCCAATTATAATGATACCGAAGGTAACAATGCCCACAAATGTGGCTAGAAGCTTCATCTTAACAACTTTCTTCAGCATGATCATTGATGGAAGCGAAAGAGCTGTTACCCCCATCATAAATGATAGAGCTGTACCAAGTCCCACTCCCTTTAAAACCAAAGCTTCTGCAATAGGCAGTGTTCCAAAGATATCAGCATACATAGGCACGCCCGCAAATGTGGCTATAAGCACTGAATACCATTTATCCTGGCCCAATATGGCAGCTATTAGTGATTCAGGTATCCAATTGTGTATAGCAGCACCGATTCCTACACCTGCCAAAATGTATAGCCAAACCCTTTTTATTATGTCTAGCACTTGATCCTTTGCAAAATTCATTCTATCCTCAGCGGTTAATTTCTCCTGCTTCATATCAAGAACCTTGTTTCCGAAGACAAAAGGCTCTACGTACCTCTCAAGTTTCATCTTACTGATAACCGTCCCGCCTATTACTGCAAGCACAATGCCTACAGTAACATAGGCTATAGCTATTTTCCAGTTAAAAATACTTGCCAGTAAAATGATGGATGCCAGATCTACTAAAGGCGAGGATATCAGGAATGAGAATGTAACACCAATAGGCAATCCCGCACTTGTAAATCCAATGAATAAAGGAATTGAGGAACAGGAACAAAAAGGTGTAACTGTGCCTAGAAGAGCACCCAATATATTGGCTGATATGCCATTGAATCTGCCCAGTATTTTCTTCGTTCTCTCAGGCGGAAAATAACTTTGTATATATGAGATTGCAAAGATTAAAACGGAAAGCAATATGAATATCTTTATAACATCATATATGAAAAAGTGGATACTTCCACCCACTCTGGTACTTACATCCAAGCCAAATATTTTTTCTACAAGAAAAGTTACTAAATTGTGCAGCCATTCCATCTTCAACAACTGCCTGTTTAACCATTGAAAAATTATCAAATCACAATCCTCCTAGCACTCGGTGCAACATTCACTAAAATCAACGCTTTTTACATCTATACTATTGAATAAGCTCTTTATTGCAACCAGAGCCTCTTCATTTATGGAATATCTCATCCATATGCCATCTTTCCTACCCTTCACCAATCCGCTGTCACATAGCATTTTCATATGGTATGAAAGGGTAGGTTGGGTAATGTTAAATTCTTCAAGTATTTTACAGGCACATAGTTCACCATCTGAAAGCATAAGAAAAATTTTGAGTCTTGTTTCATCACTTAATGCCTTCATATATTGAGCATACATTGCTAAATTCTTTTCCATTGTTTTCACTCCACAATATTTTTTCAACAATACTTATTTCTAGCAGCAGTAACTGTTATTTGTATTACCACAGCAGCATTGATTTTTATTCTTCGCAGCTGTATAAAACTTTTTCAGATTCTCTGGCAATACATAATCAGCATCTTCATTAGATATATCTTCATGGCCGAATATGCCTTTTAATAGTCCTTCAGCTATAAGGGCTATAGGCGGTACAGTATATTCCTGTCCCTTGTATACCCAGACACGGCAGTCTACCTCATCTCCACATAGATCTCCACATGAGTCGCATGGTCTTTCCCTAACCTCCATTTGAATATCCCTGCCGTTTACTCTTATTGTAGGCGAAGCAACAAATTTATGCTTTATAGCCAGTTCTTCTGTGTTTACATTTATTTTGTTCAGCACAACCTCAATGCCAGCTAACTCTAATACATTAGAGATACTGGCAATAGCTTCTTCAAGATTTTTTTCTGTTCCCTGACACCATTCACAGACACTAAGATCCAGATATAAAAAGTCTACAATCACTTGCCTTGTTTCTGTTTGTATGTTTCCTGCACTGCAGCAGCCTGAACCGCAAGAACAACATCCACAATTTGAATTATTCATCTATATTTACCCCCTATAATTTTATGCGTATTAACATCATATTGATATTTCTCTATGTATTATATTCCTATATATAGATAAATGTCAATATGTTCTGTTTAAAACTGTGATTATCTTATGATAATGTCACCTTGTAAATTATCGTGATAAAATGTCACTATGAAAAACGAGGTGCATTATTT
>ENA-OWOZ01002939-OWOZ01002939.1-bioreactor-metagenome-genome-assembly--contig:-NODE-2939-length-11988-cov-2.892452_pt1 | contig 11988 bp, 9 predicted proteins | sample MGYA00238140_ERZ651804 | MGnify/ENA primary metagenome ERZ651804 (study PRJEB26910, sample SAMN07631232) | bioreactor metagenome | isolation source: Switchgrass digestor | place: USA: Dartmouth... | reverse complement strand
TATACCTATATTATTGTTATATAAAGTATTGTTCGTTATTATTATGTTTTTTGAACCGCCATTGTTAGCTTCTGCTCATTTTAACAATCAGACAAATTAAAGATTATGTTTCAGCAGATAAGGCAAATATATAAACCTGCTGTTTATGACCGATATAAAGATATTACCAGTATATTGTTTATGCGACTTGTAGAAAGGGGATGGGTGAGAATTGAATAAAATTTCTTTATATTCCGAAGGTATTTCTGACGTTACCATCGTCCCGAATGCCTTTATTGATTATTATATGCCATCTGCCAACGGGGCTTATGTAAAAGTATATCTGTACCTGTTACGTAATATAAATTCCAGAAATACCGAAATCACCATTTCCTCTATTGCCGATCATCTTGAAAATACCGAAAACGATATTATCCGTGCCTTGAATTATTGGGAAAAGCAGAACTTGCTTAAGATAGAAAGAAACGAGCGGGATGAAATAACGGCTATTTATTTGTCCGATTTGCCGGCTTATAACAATGCCTATAACAATATTCCTAACAGTACATATATGGCTGTAACCGAAGATACAGGCCCGGAAATTAATGAAACTGCAGTTGATAATGAAATACCGGCGGAGACGGAACCTGTACCCAGGCCGAGATATTCCCAGGAAAAGATAGAAGAGCTTACGAATAATGATAAAATACAATATGTCATGCATATAGTTGAGCTCTATCTGGACAGGCCTTTAAAACCCATGGATACTGAATTAATCCTCTATTTGTATGAAGATTTGAAATTTTCACCGGAACTAATCATATATCTTTATGAATACTGCGTCTCCAAGAACAAGAAGAGCCCCTCTTACATAGAAGCTGTTGCGCTTAAGTGGGCCGAAGAAGGAATTGATTCTGAAGAAAAAGCTCGTGAAGCCACTCTGGCATACAACGAACACTTTAACAACGTTATTAAAGCTTTCGGGTTAAACAGATCTCCCGGCCAGATAGAACGCCAGTATATTACAAAATGGGTGGAAATATACTCTTTTTCGGACGATATTATTACCGAAGCATGCAATCGCACAATTTTAAGAACACAGAAGCCGGACTTTAAATACGCTGACAAAATACTTGAAACCTGGTTTAAAAAAGGTGTCAAAAACATGGATGATATTGCCAGGCTGGACGAGGAGTTTATAAAAGGCGGCAAGCCCAAGGCTGTTAATAATGTGACCCCCATTGCAAAACAATCGACAAACAAGTTTAACCAATTTCCTCAAAGGACTTATACAGCCAAAGACTATGCCGAATTGGAACGCAGACTTATAAACAAAGGATTATAATGATTGTTAAGAACGTAAGATAATATATAAATAAAGAAAATTATAAATTCATAATAAAGTACAATAAAAATCGAAAAACTGAAAACTACTATATAATAAAGGGAATCAATTTAAAGATCGTCCTAAAAAAGGTAATTTAGTCTATAATAAAACTACATAATTCTTTAATATTAATAATAAATTAGGAGAATATTTATGTCTCTGAAAAACGATATATATAACAAAATATTACGTGATTACGAAGAGCTCAGGCTTAAAAACAAATACGAACTGGACAAACGCATTCAGGAAATCTATCAGGCCATACCTGAGATTAAAGAGCTTGACGATAAAATTGTTTCCTTATCCGCCGAGTCTGGCAGACAAGCTTTATTCGGCAATACCGAGGCATTAAATAATTTAAGGAAAATGACCGCACAAATCAAAGATAAGCAAAAACGGCTTCTTATTGAGAACGGCTATCCGCCCGATTATCTGGACATGCGTTACCGTTGCGAAAAATGTAAGGATACGGGCTTTATAGGTAACGAAAAATGCAGTTGTTTCAAACAGGCCATGGCCGATATGATTTACATGCAGTCCAATTTAAGATCCGTACTCGAACGTGAGAATTTCGCTACCTTTTCTTTCAAGTATTACTCCGACGATTATACCGACGAAACCATCGGTTTATCTCCTCTGTCCAATATGCAAAAAATTGTGGCAAGCTGTAAAAGCTTTATCAGGCATTTTGATGAGAGACATGAAAATCTTCTTTGTATCGGCAATACCGGAGTAGGTAAGACTTTCCTTGCCAATTGTATTGCAAAAGAACTTTTAGACCGGGGTTATACCGTAATATACCTGACCGCATTCAGATTGTTTGATATCCTGGAAAAATATAAATTCGGAAAGGAGGAAGAAGATACATTAATAGCATCGGATCAGTTTGATTATATTCTTGACTGTGACCTGCTTATTATTGATGACCTGGGAACCGAACTTAACAACTCGTTTACAACTTCACAGCTTTATCTTATCATCAACGAACGGCTGCTCAGACAAAAATCCACCCTGATTTCCACGAATTTATCCCTGGACAATCTGCTGACAAATTACAGTGAACGGATCTATTCAAGAATTATCAGCAATTACAGCATAAGGCGAATTATAGGCGATGATATCCGATTGCGCAAAGCTCTCGGCGAACCGACAATGTAATAGTTTTTAACAGCTTGACTTAAAATAACTATAATGTTATAACATTGTTTGGCTTAGTTAACATCATATTTTATGGAGGTACTATTGTAATGCCAAAGCGTGAAATGATCATCGATACAATACCGGTGGGGCCGCTCGGACTTATTGCGCTTGAAAGCAGCAAGAACCTGGGTGCCAAAGTAAATGATTATCTTGTATCCTGGCGTAAAGAAAGGGAAAGCGAACACAAAGAAACCATAATGTTCAGCGGCTACCAGAAAGATACTTTCCTGTTGAATGCCTGCTGCCCCCGATTCGGAACCGGCGAGGCAAAAGGAGTTATTAAAGAATCCGTTCGCGGATATGATCTGTACTTGCTTGTAGACGTTACCAATTACAGCTTGACTTACACGGTTTGCGGGCATACCAACCATATGTCCCCGGATGACCACTATCAGGATTTAAAACGTATAATAGCTGCAGTCGGCGGTAAGGCAAGAAGAATAACCGTCATAATGCCATATCTTTATGAAGGCCGTCAACACAGACGCAATTCCAGAGAATCTTTGGACTGTGCCTTGGCATTACAGGAACTTATCAGTATGGGAGTTGAAAGCATCATAACCTTTGATGCCCACGATCCCAGAGTTCAGAATGCAATTCCGTTAAACAGCCTGGAAACAGTATCGCCTGCCTATCAGTTTATTAAAGCCATTCTTAAAAATGTACCTGATATAAAGATGGATGCCGATCATATGGCGGTCATAAGCCCCGATGAGGGTGGAACGGGAAGAGCCATATATTATGCAAATGTGCTTGGTCTTGATATGGGCATGTTCTACAAGAGGCGCGATTATACAAGAATTGTAAACGGCCGCAATCCGATTATAGCTCACGAATATTTGGGACCCGACGTTGAAGGTAAGGATATCATGATTGTGGACGATATGATATCGTCCGGAGAAAGCATGCTGGAAGTTGCTGCAGAACTTAAGAGAAGAAAAGCCAACCGTATTTTCTTCCTGGCTACTTTCGGACTGTTTACAGGCGGTATGTCCAAATTCGACGAAGCCTACGAAAACGGTTTAATATACAGGCTCCTTACAACCAATCTGGTATACCAGACTCCGGAACTGCTGTCAAAACCTTATTATATCAATGTCGATATGAGCAAATACATCGCTCTGATTATCGACACCTTAAATCACGACAAGAGCATAAGCGAACTGCTTAATCCCGTTGAAAGAATTCATAATATATTGGAAAAATATAATCAGATTAAGAAAAAATAAAGACTTGAAATAAATATGAAAATCGCTGCGGGCCGGGATGCTTGCAGCGATTTTTTATAGACAACGTATTTTTTTAATTGAATTATATAAAAATAGATAATCTAATTCGTATTGCCTGTCTTCCAGCTGAAATCTTCAATTTTTCATTATTCATCTTCCGATACCGTGTTCAATCATAAGCTTTAAAAGTCCTGTTCATTCCCGCCCCATGAATCTGATTCATGAATTTATTCCATATGTACAGGGGATAGGAGCTTCCTTTTAAATCATTAAGCTTCTTCGGCATATCATATCCCACCCAGACCGCTGTGGTATAATACGGAGTATATCCCACAAACCATCCGTCTTTTCTTTCATCAGTGGTTCCGGTTTTCCCCGCACTTACCGTATTTGTAAGCCCGTAACCTTTTGCTGTACCGTTCTTAAGCACTCCCGTCAGGGCTTCCGTTGTCATTCTGGCGGCACCGGTCTTATAAATTTGCGATGATACGGTTTCGTCTTTTACAATTTCGTTGCCTTCCGCATCGGTTATTTTAACGATACAGGTAGGATTCCTGTAATACCCGTCATTAGCCAGAGCGGCATAGGCCGATGCCATTTCCAGAGGGCTTACCCCGACCGTAAGTCCTCCCAGGGCTGCCGCCTGATAATAATCATCTTTCGTTATTTTGGAAAAATTCATGTTAAGCAGATACGAAATACCCACTTGAGGCGTCAGTTCTTCGTAAAGCTTCCATGCAACGGTATTTTTTGAAAGCTCTATTGCCCTCTTCAACTTCATTTTTCCCGCATATGATCCGTCTGAATTTTTAGGTCCGTCCTCTATAGGTTCATCCACCACAATACTGTCCGGCGTATATCCCCTTTCAAAGGAAGGCGCATAGACTATAAGAGGTTTAATGGCGCTTCCCGGCTGGCGGAAAGCCTGATAGCCGCGGTTAAATGTATAGCCGGCATATTCCTGGCTTCGCCCTCCTACAATAGCCGCCACTCTTCCTGTATCGTTATCGATACAGACGGCCGCCCCCTGAAATTTATAGATGCCTTCTTCGTTCTTTTCCTGAAACTTGTCCAGTTCTTCGTCCACCGTTTTCTGAAGCAGTTCCTGTTTGTCGGGATCTATTGAGGTATAAATCCTGTATCCTCCGGTATATAATTTTTTCTGATAGCGGTAATACATTTCATTATAGGCTTCTTCGTAATTTTCACGATCCTCATCGTCCTTAAAGCTGTTACGGAACACAAAGCCTTCTTCTTTCATCAATGCCTCTATGGCACAATGATATGCAAAGGTCTCCACGTAGTCTTTTTTGTCAAATTCCTGCCTTGCCAGATTAATGGTTTCATTGACGGCATTGACATAATCATCATAGCTTATTAATCCGTTATCATACATCTGCTTAAGTATTCTGTCTCTTCTTTCAAGCGTATTCTCTTTATTTTTTAACGGATCATATCTGCTGGGATTATTGGGTATGGCACACAAAAATATAAGCTCCGACAAACTGAGCTGATTAACTCCCTTGCCGAAATAGCCGTCGGCCGCAGCCATTATGCCGTAATATCCGTTGGCATAATATATATTGTTAATATAAAACTCCATTATCTTATCTTTTGAATAAACCTTTTCCAGTTCCTGGGCAATAAATATTTCCCTTATTTTACGCTCATAAGTGATTTCATGGGTTAGAAACACGTTTCTCGCCAGCTGCTGCGTAATCGTACTGGCCCCCTGGGTAATCTCCCCTTTGTTCTTAATGAGAGCTATGGCTGCCCGGATATTCGCCAGGTAATCTATTCCGTTATGGCTGAAAAATTTCCTGTCCTCCGTAACAATAATGGCGTTTATAACTGCCGTCGGTATATCCTCGTATTCAATGTAATAAACATCCTTTACACCCTTCAAAGTCGATATTAGCTCTCCGTTATTATAATAAACCAGACTGGTCTGGGAAGAGCGGAAAGTCTCCTCGGTGGCGGAACTGACTATATCTCTCGCTTCCTGCTGATATTTCATTATTACTTTACCGTAAGTGTTATAAAAATAAATTATTCCGATTATCACGGTCAACAATATAAGAAATACCGTCAATTTCAGGACCAGCTTTATGCCTTGTCCGATCTTACTCGCTATTCTTTTAGCTTTCGTCCTGTTTCTTCTGTTCATTTTATCCTCCGGGATGTTATCGCTGAATTGATACCATTTGCTAACAATACCTGCTTTTAAATATTTTACGCCGTAAAATGTTGTTATAAGAAGCTCCGAAAATACCCTCCGTCACAACTTAATGAAATTAAACGGCAGCCCCATTTCTTCAAGAATATTTTTTTCCCTTATCTGGCAGCTGAAGATAATCACCTGCTTGCGGTCCGCTATCCGCATAAGGGCTGACTTTACGCGTATGTCATCATACAGGGCGAAACTGTCATCCAAAAGCAATGGCATACTATTATTACCGAAAAACAGATCCGCGACCGCCAGCCGCAAAGCGAAATAAACCTGATCGATTGTGCCGGCGCTTAATTTGTCAAGGACAATATATTTATCGTTCCATACCAATTTTATATTTAGATTTTCGTCGACTTTAATATCCTGATATTTCCCGTTCGTAACCTCGCTTATTATACCGGAAACCGCCCGGTTCAGTTCTTTTCCGAAACTGTCATGAATGGCGGCAGCCAGCTCTCTTATGGTATCGGAAGCCAGCTCTATGGCCGAAATCTCCTTTTCATTTTCCTGCTGCTTTATTATCAAATCTTCATATCGGGCTTTATTGTTTAAAAGACGGGTTTCGCTATCCTCCAACAGGGACAGTTCCCAATTTGTCCTTTCAATCTGAATATTAACGGCTTCAAGTTCCGATTTAAGCCTGTTATAAGAACTTTCCGCTTCCTTTTTCTTTTCATATATAACATCCTGCAGCTTTTCCATGGCCTGAGGAGTCAGTTCCTCGGCAGAAATGAAATTCCTCATATATAACATAATGGCATCATGAAGTTCATCACAGTCGTCCTCAAGAGACTTCATTCTTTCATTTAATTCGGCAAGCAACTTTCTGTCATGTTCCATGGATACGGTCACCATTACATATCCTTCCTGCTTTTCGGCAAGCTCGGTAAGCGAGGTAACCTTATATTTGCCAAATATTTGTTTGATTTCATTTTCTGCTTTCCGGTAATTTTCCTTAGCGTCCTTTATGCGGACATCATAACAGCTTTTAATGCGTTTCTTATTTGCAATATAAACAATACCGCTTATAACCAGTAAGGTAAGTAATGATAATATACCCAGCGGAGCAGATTTGGTTATGATATAGCATGCAAATGATATAACAGCCGAAATAACAATATATAAAACACCCGCTGCTTTACTCTTCCGTTTTTTCCCCTCCAGTTCATTCCCAAGGTTCTGAATGCTGTCCCGTAACCTTAAAACTTGTATGTCAAGTTCCCGGGCTTTGCCGAGATCGTTATTTAAATCGGCACCGTCTGCCGCCTCTTTTTCGCAGGTTGCAAGTTTTTCCTTCAGTTTCCCTATCTGTTGCCGCAGATTAATATATTCTTTTTGCTTTTCAATAAAGCTGCGATATCTTTCCATAACTGCCGGAAGCTCATCCATCAGCCTTGCTTCCTTTTGGTTTCCTGAAGATTTTAATGTCTCCAACCGCGCAATAAGTTTCTTTTTTTCCGTATCCAAATCTTTTAAAGTTGATGTGAGTTTATCAATCTTTTTTACATCTTCGGTTTCTTCTTCAATTTTATTTTCCAGTTCCTTGATCTTTTCTTTATACGAAGCTGATTCCAGGGCCTTTTTCTTTTGCTTAAGCAGTTCGATTGCCCTTTCCACGTTTATTTCCCTGCTTTTTGCGACGGATAAATTCGCAATATAATTCCTTACCTGTGCAGCCAGTTCGGCGTCGGTACGCACCTTTAACTGTTCCATGCTTATGGTATTGCGGAAGGCGGCTTCATTAAGCCCCGGTATCAGCTCATCTATATGGCCCTCCTGAGCTTGACTTCCCTGCCGGTTTCCATATCCGTTATCGTAAAATAACGGTCATTGGCATGAAAACTCCGTTGCAGGCGATACGATTTTTCACCCACCCGAATATCCATCTGCCCTCCGTAAGCTCCCGGATAATCCCAGGGCAGATATCTGGTATATATATCCTCTTTTGAAGCGGCACCCCTTCCCTTAAGTCTCTCTATCCCGAAAAGCATCCCCTTTATAAAGGCATGCAGGGTGGACTTGCCGGCTTCATTTTCACCGTAGATTATATTAATGCCCGGTTTTAATTCAATTTCTCTTCCGGAAAACTTCCCGAAATAATCCAACTTCAACCTGGTTATAAGCACCGCTTCACCCTCTTAATCTTTGTCCCTGGTTTGGAGCAGGGCTTCAATTCCATAATACAGGGCCTTTTCTGCCACTTCGCCCTGACCGTTTTCCCTTATTTTCTTTATAAACATACCGATCAGATTATCGGCGTTTTCTCTGTAAAGGGTATCAAAATCATAATCCGGAACCGACTCGTCGGTTACCTCAAGAATATTTCCCAATGCATACAAAGCTTCCTTGTCATAATGTATACTTTCGTCACGGAAGCCTTCAATACGGATTTTATATATATTTTGCGGCCCTTCATCTGCGATTTTTACTTTTACCATGTCCTTAAGTGCTGCGTTGGTCGTTTCCGGATTTACGGCAAAAGCCAATGTCTTATATTCCCTAAGCGAACTTTTGATAAACCGGATTTCGGTCCGCTTTCCCTTATCCTTTGTGATTTCCCCCAATATATACCCTCTCGGTCCCGTTTCGTTCTTGTCCAGAGGCTCCAGGGAGCCGGCATATGCCATCTTTTCGCTAATAATCTCCGGTTTATGAATATGGCCCAGGGCGACATAATCGAAACCGGCATCCATAAGTTTTTTCCTGTTTATAGGTATATTTTTCTCGTCTCCTCCGTGGGCAAGAAGGATATGTATGGAATCGTCCCCCGACGGTTTTACAGTATCATAAAGCGGTTCCGTTATGTCTCTCTTATGATAGCTTAAACCGTACACCGTTGTGTCTATATCCGGAAAATACACCGACTCCAAAGATTCGTCAAGAAACATGTATACTTTCCCGTCCCATCCGAAATCGGGATATTTTGATCTTGGCCCTATATAATCGTGGTTGCCCGCCATTATAACCACTCTTGCGGTTTCAAGTCTGGAAAAGCAATAATTTACTTCTTTAAGCTCCTTAATTAAAGGCTGTTTATGAAACAAATCTCCGGCAATGAGAAGGAGGTCCGCTTTTTCTTTATTGCATATGTCTATAATATTCCTGAAACTGTCCCATATTTCCCTCCGGCGTTCTCCAGCCCAGGGCTTGTCAGAATCCGGAACCGCGCCGAGATGCACATCCGCTATATGTATAAATTTCATAAACCCCCTCCAGTTTTCAGCACATTTGATTTTTATATATCAGATTATAACATAGCCAAACCACAAACATCAAGGAAACTCCGAACGTTTATTCTGTATCTGTTCCCGTTTTACCGTTACAGTCATGATCTACATATCTATCAAAAAGCCGTATCCATGCCTTCAGAAGAATTTTTAATTAATTAAATATAAATCTTGACTTATTCATAGCCGTAACTGTATAATCATAAATCAAACCAATCTGCATATAATAGCCAAAGGGTGATTTTGATGAAGACCATAGTAACCGAGCGGCTTATACTCAGGCCTTTTTTGGGAACGGATCTTGATGATTTATACGAATATGCAAAGAATCCGAACGTAGGGCCCAATGCCGGCTGGAAACCCCATGAAAGTTTGTATGAATCCAAAGCCATATTAAGGCAGTTTATGGAAAGCGATGAAGTTCTGGCGATCGTCTGGAAAGAGAATAACAAGGTGATAGGTTCCATAGGCCTGCATAAAGATCCGTTTCGTTATGCTGACAATGTTAAGATGCTGTGATATGTCCTGTCGGAAGATTATTGGGGCAGAGGCATTACAACCGAAGCCGCCAGAGCCGTTATACGCTATGCATTCTCGGAACTTAACTTATATATGGTCACAGTCCACCATTACTCCTTCAATTACCGCTCAAAGCGGGTCATCGAAAAGTGCGGCTTCATATACGAAGGTACCTTAAGGCACTGCACCAAGATATTCAATGATAATACATATGACGTGGCTTGCTACTCCATGACCAGGGACGAATGGAAAATGTTATACGAATGATACGGCTACTTTTGAGTCATATTACATCACTTAATTAAATTACTTTCTTAAAGTATGGAATACAAATTCTGTATGGAATAAAATACTGACAGAAAATAAATCCTGTCAGTACCGATTTCGATCATATTTCTGAAGCTAATGGCCGTCCTGCCTTAAGCCCTGCCTTCAGTATTATGTTCCGCAATTTTTTCAGCTTAATTCTTTTCCTGCGGTGTAGTCACCGTATCATTTTCGCTCTCATTTCCGGGTATCAGGTGCCTTATCAGTTCATGAGTGCCTGTCGAAGCCAAACCGCTTGCAAGTCCTCCGAGCAAAATCTCCGGAGTAAACTGCCACCCGTTTATCCATAGATTTAATATAACCCCCGCTACACCCATAATAAGCGGTATGTATTTATTGGGAATGAAAGGAATGCTGTGCTTTATAATATATCCTAAGCATAAACAAATTCCCAATACAATCAGTACGACATATCTGGACAAAAACTCCATATATAACCTCCTTCCCGTTCGCAATTAATTTAATCGGATATGTTTAAAGCCCAATCATAAACTGTGTGAACCGGTCTGCCTATAGAATAAATATGCCTGTTTAACCCTACAAATGCCATTTCTATGTGCTTGACTTTATTTTTTTTCCTGCTATACTAAAGGAGTCGCATGCTTAAACATCAGTTTAAAGCAATGCACCGTCAGTTCGAGACCTTCCTGACGTAAAACAAAACTAAAGGAGAAAGAAAAATGAGGAAAAAAACTTTATTCATCACACAGGCGGCCGCAATTGCCGCAATCTACATTGTATTGGTATTTGTATTCCAATACTCAAGCTTCGGTCCGATACAGTTTCGGATTGCAGAAGCGCTTACGGTTCTTCCCTACTTTACACCTGCTGCCATTCCGGGTGTTACCATAGGTTGCCTGTTAAGTAATCTGCTGTTCAAGGCCGATATTCTGGACGTAATATTCGGAACCATGGCAACATTAATAGCAGCAGTTCTCTCTTATCTGTTGAGATTTAATAAATTCCTTGTTCCCATTCCCCCTATAGTGGTTAATGCATTAATAGTTCCATGGATATTAAGGTATGCATATTTTTATGCCGATCCGATTCCTGTCATGATGCTTTCCGTGGGACTTGGTCAGATTGTTTCCGCCGGAATAATAGGGATGATTCTGCTGTTTGCCCTGGAAAAAGTCAGATATGTCATATTTAAAAACCAGTAACCATAATAAAAATATGAAAAACATAAACGGCAGAAACAAGGGGGATTCTCTTTAAACTCACATTTTTTTCATTATGGGAAGAACTATCGTCACGATTGTCCGTTTTATGAACGGATTCTCAGATAAAACCGTAAAGAATGGTTAAACAAACCGGCTGTGATACCTGCTGCGTCATAAGCGCAGCAGTGGACACAGCCGATTATTGTTTATTATGGTTCTTCTATAAATATTAATTATACTCCTGATACCAGTTCTTATAATTTTAAAATATAATTCCAATGCCTGATTTATAACGGATTTACGTTTCTTAAGTAAAATTGCATATTAAACTTTTATATGATATAATTACTACAATTTTACATACACTCCTATGAAACAATGTAAATATATTAATGTCAGGAAGTTGTGCAAAACCGATTCTCGCTAATTTAAGATAAGCAGAAAACGGAAGATGATATTAAACCTCATATTAAAGGGGCGATTAAGGTATGTATGAATTAAAAACCAATAACGGCAAAAAAATATCCTTGCCTAAAATGATTATCTTCGATTACGGACACACCCTGATATATGAGAAGGATTTTGACAGTATAAAAGGTACTGAATCCCTTATGTCCCGCGCCGTAAAAAATCCGGGAAACCTTTCCGCACCGGAAGTTGACGAATTCTCACAAAATTTATTTCACGATATAGGCGGCCACTCAAGGAGAAACGGAATTGAAATTCA
>ENA-OWOZ01002930-OWOZ01002930.1-bioreactor-metagenome-genome-assembly--contig:-NODE-2930-length-12003-cov-23.254402_pt1 | contig 12003 bp, 8 predicted proteins | sample MGYA00238140_ERZ651804 | MGnify/ENA primary metagenome ERZ651804 (study PRJEB26910, sample SAMN07631232) | bioreactor metagenome | isolation source: Switchgrass digestor | place: USA: Dartmouth... | reverse complement strand
ATAATGGATTTGCTATATGATCCTCCCAAAGAGAGGGGCAGACAGTAACGCAAAACCTAAAACAAGTTGACACGACCAAAGCCGTTCATGGCAATAGACGGACATTGGAAAATGTGATATAATTCCGGTAGGCATACAAAGGGAGGGATAATAAGTGCAAAAGCTCCTCCAGTACATCCCCGGATTCAGGAACGGAGCCAGGTGGAAGAAAATCGTCGCCTCACTGTATTATATCTTTACCCTGCTTATGCTGGGAGCAGGGATTGGGACGTTCCTGGTTTTCTTGTCCGCACCGTTTCTCGTTTTCTCAATAATTGACCTCATACACAAAAAGAAAAGTGCCGCCATTGTTTTCCTGCTGTCCCTGGCACTTATGATTACCGGCTTTGCCATTACCCCCTCTCCGCCGGACGACCAGCTGACAGCGGAACAGCCTGCCAGCCAACAACCAGGCAACCATCCCGATAACATTGCCGCAATAGAAAATAATACTGAATTTTCTGATAACTCTGCAGTAGAAAATGCATCGGAACAGCCAAAATATGTCGAAAAGGCAGAAGAAGCCTCCGATAAGCAGGAAGAAGTAAACTCAACCGATACGGAACCCGCAAAAGATGAAGCAGGACAGCAAAGCAATCAGGAAAGCTCGAACAGTGTCGAATCAGCAGTTACTGCCCTGCAGCCTTCAGAAAAGCCTGCTACCAACCTGAGGGTCCACTTTATAGACGTGGGACAGGGAGACTGCATACTCATCGAAAACGGTAGTTCAGCCATGCTTATAGATGCAGGCAATCCTGAAAACGGACCCGGTATAGTCAGTTACATAAAAAACCTGGGAATCCAAAAATTAAACTTTGTACTTGCAACGCACCCACATGCCGACCATATTGGCGGCATGGCGGATGTTATAAACGCATTCCCGGTTGAAAAGATAATCATGCCGAAGGTAGCGCATACCACCCGTACATTCGAGAACCTGCTCTTAACTATCCAAAACAAAGGTCTCAAAATCACTGCACCCGTACTAGGAACCGAGTATAAACTGGGTGATGCCAGTTTCACCATCCTGGCACCAAACAGCAACAGCTACGAGGATCTAAACAACTATTCGGTTGTTGTTAAGTTAAATTATGGCAGTACATCCTTCCTCTTTACCGGAGATGCAGAAGCCACATCAGAAAATGAGATCCTCGCACGGGGATATAACGTCAAAGCAGATGTGCTTAAAGTAGGACACCATGGCAGCACGTCCTCCACTACCGACAAGTTCCTTGATGCCGTATCGCCGCAGTATGCCGTCATATGTGTGGGAGCGGGTAACAGCTATGGACACCCTGCACCGGCAACGCTGTTAAAACTTGCTGAACGCGGTATCAAGATATACAGGACCGACGAAGCAGGTACTATCGTCGCAACTTCTGACGGTAAAAGCATCTCCTTCAACAAACAGCCCAGCTCGGTTAATATCAGCTCAACCGCCAGCGAGAAAACCGACAAAGCCGATAACACAGCGGTTTCTAGCGGCAACAGTACTGCATCTAATGATATGATAGTCTATATCACTAAAACCGGCAGCAAATATCACAGAGAAAACTGCTCATCACTTCGCTCAAGCCGTATCCCTATTAGCTTGAGTGAAGCCAAACAGCGGGGTTATGAACCCTGTAAAATATGCAAGCCGCCGCAATAAAAAGGAGGCAATTTTATGAGAGTTATTATAGACAGATTTGAAGGCGATTATGCCGTGGTAGAGCTGGAGGATAGGTCAACTGCCAACCTCCCGCGCTCTCTTGTACCATCGAGCGCAAGGGAAGGGGATGTGCTGGTTATAGAGATAGACAGAAATATGACCGAGGAACGCAGAAAACGAATTCAAAAACTCATGGAGGAACTATGGGAAGAATAGGACGAAAGGTTCATTTTGCGAGCAACCAGATCAATATGCTACCGTTTCTATTAGAGGCAACAAAAAAGATAAACTCCTGGACAATCAAATCTCTCTCTTCGTATCTAAGATTACAGAAGGTGATGGCATGATATCAACACAAAAAAAATTGAACTTATATCTCAAGCAATTGAAGATAAAAGAAAAATACGTTTTAATTATGTAGATGCAGAAGGCGAAAGAACAAAAAGAAAAGTTTGTCCTTTAGTTTTATTTAAGTGGGCCGGCAAATACTATTTGACCGGTTATTGTGAATTAGATAAGGATTATAGGACATTTCGTTTAGGGAGGATGTCGGCTCTAAAAATAATAAATAAAGTTTTTGACCCAGATAAGTATGATGATTTTGATTTTAAAGAAAAAGCGAAAGAAGTTTTTCGGCGAAAGAAAATTCATATATTGGAAATAGTGGATAGTGATGTTATTGATATAGATGAGGACGAACAAATAATTATTAGCAGCCCTACCACTACCATTGATTATGTTAGCTCAAAAGTCTATGGGTCTGCTGATAAAATCGATGCAATATCATACTCAGCGAGTAAATATTATAAAAAATTTAATGATGGTTATCCCAAGATATGGTATTCTCCAAAACTTAAGAATGGCTATGGTTGGTGTCGCTCTCCTTTGGAAGAACAAGAATATGAAAAGTTAGACGTATGTGAAGAGGTAGTATCTTATGAAATAGAGCCTTTTAAAATTCGTTATTATGCTGGAAATCAAGTAAGGAGCTACATACCGGATGTACTTGTTGAATATAAAGACGGCAAGCGTGTAATAGTAGAAATTAAAACGTTATCTGATATATTATTAACAGAAAATCAAGTTAAGTTTAAAGCAATTGAACAGTATGCAAAAGAAAATGGATATGAATTTGAAGTATGGGCACGTTGTGGTACAGGAGAAGTAACCAGTACCATTTTTAAACCTTCAGACGAAGGCAACTATACATCATGGGAGAAAGCGGTAGAAGTAGCCTTAAATAGAACAGAGAAGAATAAAAAAGAGCATCGTACACAACAGCTGTGGGATAACTGGGGATGTTTAATTATGATAGGTATATTCATATCAATAATAGTTGTTTTAGATATCCTTGGTAAACTGCTATGCAAGTAGATTAATGAAAATGTAAATAATTTTGTGTATGGTGGCTTTTAGCCCCTCTCTGGTGTTGAGCAAATTGTTAAATTACATAAACACATGAAAACTACGTTTTTTCTGGTAGCAGGTTGAAAACAATTAATGGTAGAAAACAGCATACTCGCAGTATACCGTGAGAAAACATCTGTCACAGAGCGGTTTCCGGGGCCTGCAAACATCAGCAGCAAAATCCAGAATACCATAAGAATAGTCAACACATCTACTGTGCAGCGAATGTTTCTCTGCAAGAATAATAAATTCTTTTTTTCTTCTTGTTTCACCATCATACTTTTTACCGTAAATACGGCTCAGTACCCTCACAACATTTGCATCAATTATTGTATCCTGAAAACCGTATCCAAAAATACGTACTGCCACCGCTATATAATCTCCCACTCCTGGGATTAACATTAATCTGCTCTTTTCACCTGGAATTTCCCCTCCGTAATTGGTCACTATATATTCAAGCCCCTGTTTGAAATAATGCAATCTTATATTTCTGCCCAGAGTATACATTTCTTTTGCTGCATCTTCAAAATTTTCAAGCAGTGTTTCCGGATCTGGATACTTTTCAATTATTTTACTGAACACAGGTTCCACCTGCTTGGCCCTGGTCCTCTGCAGCAAAACTTCAGACACGTATACTCTGAACGGAGTTCGATTTATTCTCCAGGGATATTTATGACCGCAGGTAATATAGTAATCACATATACCCTCTGTAATGGCTTTTACCCTGCAATCCTTCATAAAACCACTTCCTGACTTTCCAGTATATTACAGTTTTGCTGCTCTATTTATCAACCTGGCCACTTTTTCTGCTTCGCTGCCATGAATCAGGACAGCAATTTCATGATTGCCCGCTTCTATCCCCTGCTTTGTAAAATTCGCAGATCCAATTACTGCTTTCTGGCGATCGACAACTATCACTTTTGCATGTAAACTTCCTTTGTGTTTTTGACAGAATTCACTTACAACAAAGTAATTAAATTTTCTGGTAGCATAAAGCAATTTTTCCCTTATTTCCTGCGGTTGTTCCTGCATATTATTAATTACAACGGTTACACTAACTCCTCTTTCAGCAGCAGAAACAAGCAAATCAACAAAATCCGGGGAAGTAATCAGATAGGCCATTACCTGTATCTCATGCCCGGCCTCCCGGATAATTTCTGTAATTACCGCTCCAATAGATCTCACACCGTAACCAACGAATAATTCACCGGTAGCAATTATATTTATCATAGTATATTCTCCACCAGCATTCTTCTATCGAGCCACAGGTTACGGTGTTCGCAGGAAGTTTCCGAAATCAGTGAACAGGCATAACACGCTGCTCCGGTTGAACGGCCAGGCGCAAATACAGTCTCTATACATACGGGATCATTTGAACAGTTTTCTATATTTTCCACCGCCCGTAAAATAATATTTTCAAAATGCGGTACCAAAGATATAAGTCCCCCCAGTGTACCATCCGATCCCGGCTGAACGGTATAAAGGAATATACCTCCCCTGGCGTGTCCCCGATCGTCAATTTCAATATAAATTCTCTCGCGAATTGCTGCGGCCGAATAACCGGAATCAATAGAAATTGCCCTGTTTATCATATGTGCCAGGGTATGCCACCATACAAATACCGGATGAAGTTCATCCCTGGCATTTTCACATCTGAATAAATTCTCAGGATATTCCTGGCTGTTATTCATATAAGTTTCATACCATCTGGTGAAAGCATCACCTTTCATTTCAAAATGCCATCCATTATTTTCATCAAGCATAAGGAATATTCCTTCACCCGGAACTTCCACCCCCGGCAACCACTTATTGCCGCAAGAATCCTGGTAAGCAATATCAACCAGCTTTATTTCGTCAAGATTAGATACCGTAAATCTTCTGTAGCCCAGCTGAATTATCACGGCATTCAAACGACTGACGGGTACCACTCTTAAAACTCGATTGCCCGGTGTTTTTATTTTCCTGATTCTGGATTTTTCAACTTCAAAAAGGTAATCAGGCTCACCAGGATTCACAGGAGAAACTCCATAGATGGATGCATCTATCATCCTGTTGAATTCCTTTACAAGCATATCTCTGTAATCAACTGCAGCCGGGCTGTTGACATCTTCAATTGCTTTCTTTATAATCTCCCAGTCATATTTCAGAATCTCCTCTTTTGTCATTTCAGTAATTAAACGTCTGGCAGCAAGAATATTCAGAATTCTTTCCAGTTCGTCCTTGGACGATACAAAATTTGTTGCAATACTGGATAAAATTGCATTGTTCCCTAGGTGTTTATGCAAAACGGTATGAGCCGGAGGAACAGTAAATATTGATACAGTTTCCGCTACCCTGAGGTTGCTTGCCTGCCGATGAATTACTCTCATTCGCTTATCGCACCTCTGCCATGTACCCGCTTCCGGTAAACGTCCACTGCACGGCATATCTGTAGCATAAATGCTTCCCAGGGTGATCTCTACACCACATTTAGGACATTTAAGTGTAATATCTTTTAGACGCGGTCCTTTGCGTTCCCAGAGAAACCATTCACTGCTACATCTCCCGTTATAACGGTGCACCATATAATTCCAGTCTATATCATCCAGGTGCCCCGCCGGGCAGGCTCTTACAAAACGTATAGCCCTGCGTGGATCACTGCTATTGCAGCTGTTATCTCTGCATATCCGGGGGCATTCTCTTTTATAAAGGACTCCGTATCTGGTACACAGTTCCCATTCCTGAAAGTATACTGTATCATACAGATCCGTTTTTTCGTCCAGATTCAAACTGGCGTTTGAAGGAACCCTGAAAATGCGGACACCCGGTCTCAATGTTTGTGTAAAAACCTGACAGTTAATTTCAAAATCTTCAGGATTCAGAATCCTGCCCCTGCTTATTCTGCGGCTATTGAACAATCCTTTTTCAAATGACAGAATAAGCCGTGGACCCGCCGTGCTTTCAATAATAGCCCCGGGCCCGTTATTCAGTATAAACTGTGATAACCTTATTTGCTGTCCCACTGTACCTCAACCTTTCTTTACAGATATAGTTTCTTCAACATCTCTCAATGACTGCGGCGCATTGTAGAAAACAATATCTTGCTTTGCATAAACATGCTGTGGATCTCCAAGAACTACAGGAGAAGTAGCATTGAAATATTCCACATATTTGAGTTTGTCCCCGTTGGTCCGGGCCATTAACTGCCATCTGTCAAGCCCGCTTTTTACCTGCAGCTCACAGAAATGCGGTTCAGGCATTCTTGTTGCAGGCTGACTCTTTGCTCTTTTTTCAAAAATGCCGGGCAACTTTTCAATCAGCCGGTCCGATTGTCTTAAGTTTGCCATATCAGGGGCACTGTCTTCTCTGTTCCACCTTCCATTCGCTTCCGGGGCATTGCGCAGTATTGCCGTCATTACAGGACCAATAGCTTTCTCTACAGCTCCAGGCGAAAACGGTGCAACCGTTACCGGCTCAACAAATTTTGTCAGCGCCTGATGATAGCTGCCAAACATCTCATAGTGACTCATGTCTCTCTGACGGGTTGAACGGTAGAAGGTTACAATAAGTGCACGGTTATTTCTCCCCACCCGCCCTGTACTCTGAATATAACTGGATGTAGTTTTGGGCTGTCCGTGTACAATCATTATACCAAGCCGCGGGATATCTATTCCTGTACCAAACATGGACGTAGTAAGCAGAACATCGGGACTTTGCGGATTCTGTACATCCCCTGAAAATTTTGAATTTATGGTATCGAGTAAAGATGGCAGCTCAGACGATGATATTCTGCTGGATAATTCTATCAGCTGATCATCATCCGGAATCCTGTACGGGTTTCCTCTGGCTATTTCCTTGATTCGTTCCGGTATATCCTGCCAGCATACAGCACGTGCACCTGCAAGTTCCCTGACAGCATTAAAATATCCGGTTACAGTCCAGTAGGGATCCGCACTGCTCCCGTGCTTCCTGGCAAGTTCATACGATGTTTGCAGAATACGGGACCATATTCTTATAATTGGGGTTAACGGGCCGAATCCCGGTGCACATATACCGGCATACAGTCTCCCGTTCACCGTTTTATCCAGAGGATGAGCCGAAGGCTCGTACATAAAAAACCTGTCTTCAGGAGTCAACCCGGGCACAGGAAATTGCAGAAACCTCCGGTTAAAAATCGATTTCACCTGGTCAGCTGCGCGTGTAACTGTTGCAGTTGACGCTATATATTTTACCTTCCTTTCCGGCGTTTCACATAAATAATCAATGGCTGTTTCATACAGACCCACCAGGCTTCCCAGAGGTCCTTCTATTAAATGCAGTTCATCCTGAATTATCAGTTCCGGAGGCTGCAGCTTCTCAATTTTTAAGTAAAGCCTTCCGCTGCTACTCCGTCCGGCAGGTGAGGGATGTCCACCATCACGGTTGCTGTCCCTGGCGGGGAAACTGTACTCACGATAGTAACCATGAATACAGTGATGGTATTCAACATTTCCAAACATGGCGGCAGAACAGGGTTCAAAAGGCAGTCTGGCAAATTTATCAACCGTCGAAATGACAAGTGAAGGACATCTGCTGTAAATTTGCTCATCCACTGTAAAAGCAGGAATGGGAATCCGGTCCGCCGTATACGGTGTTCTGCTGTTAAGCCGGAACGGTTCAGGTACATGTACAAATTTATTCCCATCGGTAAGTTCCAACCTTTTCCCGCTTTCCCAGGGATCCATTATCTGAGAAGGCGAATACAGCCCGTCATTTCCGTACCATTCGTCGCAAATTTCCCCTGCTGGCTGACCTTCCATCCATGCAGTATGCAAGGGGCATTCAGGATTCGGACAAAAAATTGCAAAATCATATTCTCTACCTGCAGTTCTTCCGGAAGAGCTGTAATATTTTTTTATAAAATATCCGGGTCTAGAAGCCCTTGCAGAGACTAGAGAAAAACCAACTTCTCTGTGCTGCTGTAAAAATTCTTTCCACCAGTTATCTATCGTTCTCGAATTTACAGCTATACCGCTGGAAGGTCGTATACCAAAACTCAAGGTATAATACCCGTTGACTCCGTGCGCTTTTATTCTGATTTCTTCAAATTTTAAACCGGAAATGATAACCGGCTGTACCTTTAAAATACCTTCCCTGAGTTTTTTCCGGCTGCGTACAATCAAATGCAGCCAGAAAAAGTCCTTTTTTATACCTTCTTTATCCGGAAAAGCCAGAATAGTATTGCATGCAGGACAGTTCAATACCTGTGCAGGTTCGTTTTCACCTGTACCCTGATGGGACGTCCCTTTTAAAATCTCTATTGCACCGGATACAGGAGTATTGTTTGTTCTGTTCCATGAATTCTGCAGTCTGTTTGGTGTAACATTTCCTCCCACCCATAACCCCGCAGAAAAGCGTGTACTCCCCCAGATAAAATCTTCATTATTGTTGCATTTTTCAGGTCTCCAGCCTATTTTGCCATCCCTTCCGGATCTGCAGACCCTCAAATACTCACATGCACATATCAGTTTCAGTGCCCTGCGAAACTGCTGTATGGTCAGAAGTCGCAGCGTATACCTCATAATTATCGCTGTCCCCGCACCTGTTCTATCCCCGGTTTTGCTTTTTAATGCCCGTCTCCGTCTCAATGCAAGCGTGAACGCAATTACGGCAAGATATGCTTCTGTTTTTCCTCCACCGGTGGGAACCCAGAGTAAATCACAGACATCCCTGTCAGGCGAACTGTAACAGGCTATTGATTCTATAACCATCAGGATAAAAGCCAGCTGGAAAGGCCGCCAGGAATATACCCGTCCGTTCCACTGCATCTGAAGGGCAATAGCTCTGTTGGCAAAACAGAAACACACCCTGACTTCCGGATCCGTCTTCAGAAGATTTATCCCTTTCTGTATTCGTTCAAGAGCAATCTCACACCGGTTAATAAGCCGCTGCGCTATTTCTTGCTCACGACTGTCTTTTAATTTTTTTAATTCTTCTTTCTGTCTGCCAATCCATTCCCTGTAGTCAGAATAAAATGGTGACAGAGCTTTTTCTATTTCTTCCGGAGCCCAGAGTTCCGACAGTTTCATGGGGTCTAATTCCGGCCGTCCTGAACCACGCCAGCTGAAATCAGGATTGGGGATCAAATAAACCGGCACAAATTCTGTCCGTATGTCCGGCACAAGAAACATGTCGTACACTTTTTCGCCGTATTTCTTTTTTACTGTTTCCCCTTCAAGCCATACAAACGGCACGTCTTTTTTTTCGCTGCAATCAGGCATATCTTTCAACGGATCAATTTCCTTCCATACCGCCGAGCACATGTGACCACGGGCTACCGCTGGTCTGTTGCGGTATAAAAACTCCAGCTCCTGTTTTTCTTCATCCATTACATTCCCTGTATGATAATTGACCGGTTTTGTATTTTTACCGGTTACTATGCGTATCTGCGGTTGGAAAATATACTCATCTGTTTCCACATAATTTGTTCTTGCAGGTACAATTTCATTCACCAGATATACTGCAATAAAAGTTCTACAGGGTTCCGATTTCTTTGTTCTTATCACAATTGAAATTTCAGTTTCTCCGGTATTGTCGGTAAGTTGTCCATTACCGTTTACGCGGCATCTTATAATATTCCTGTTCAGCTTGATTCTCTCCATTACAAACACACGTGGGTGCCTCTGCCACATTTCTTTTCCTTTTATTTTTTGTATCTCCTCTGAAAGTTTGAAATATCTGCTCCAGGTAACACAAATATTTATTTCCGGGTCTTCTTCAGGTTTGACTGTCTCTACAAAAAAGGAAATTCCCATTGAATAAGGTTGTGACTGTGGATGCAAATCCGATGAAAAAGAAACCATATTATCCATTTCCTCGTCTTCTTCTCCAGTTTCTCCATTCTCTAAGAGTGAAACATTGATATTTTCACTGTCGGGGTCCCGCTCAATGTTTGCATTTCTGGGAGCCAGTATTCCCGTGATATATTCCCTGCGAGGATCACCTTCTATTTTTTCCTCTATTCCTTCTCTTGGGCCCAGAACGTCTTTTATAAGTTCGGCTAGAATAATCTCTCTCATTTTCCCCTCTCCTTCTTTTCTGTATTCCAAGTTCTATTTTCCCAGCAATTCTTTTATTTTTAAAGCAATAGTTCGTGCCATCAGCGGTGGAACCGCATTTCCCACCTGTCTGAACTGACTTGATATTGCTCCTTCAAATAAATAATTGTCTGGAAAAGATTGGAGCCTGGCTGCTTCTCTCACAGTTATGGATCTTATCTGATTGATATCCGGATGAATGTAATAATGTCCGTCTTTGCTCAAATGTGCGACAACTGTATGAGAGCAACAGGAATTCCAGTCCACCACTTTAAAACGATCGAGAAACGATTTTTTGTTCTTCTGTGTCTGCAAATGTTCGGGGAATTCAGTATATTTTATTCTTTTCCCTTCCATATATTTTTCAATAGCAATACGGTATCTTTCATAATCTACAGAATTCAGACGTCTTGCTCTGTGATGGACAACCATATCTTTTTCTTTTCTTATCCCGGTTTCCAGCAGGTATGCGGAAGCATCCGCTGCGTATTCCACAGGAATCCTGTCCTCTCCCTGTCCGGCTTTCAGCGGAGGTAAGTCCTGCAAAATATCTTTTACCCGGTATTCGTGTTTTGCAGGCTTAAACTCCGGATAATTGTAACCGCATTCCTTTCGCCACCCAATCAGTATCACTCTTTTTCTGTTCTGAAGAACCATAAAATCCGCGCTGTTCAAAATTGAATATTCCATTTCATACCCGGCATCCTGAAAACACTTTTTTATATTTTGAAAAAATTCTCTGTTTTTAACATTCAAAATGCCGGGAACATTTTCAAATACAAAAATTCTGGGCTTGTACTTTTTGAGAAACTCCGCATAATATATATACAGGTAATTGCGCGGATCATCCTCTTTCCATTCGTTCCGGGCACGTCCTACCAGTGAATATGACTGGCACGGAGGTCCACCTGTAATTAAATCAATTTCTTTAATTCCACTTTCTTTCATAAATTTGTCAATTTGATCAAAAATAAAATCCTTTGTCTCCCTGCCAATTTCAATATTTAAAACTTTCCTGCCGGTTTGCTCAAATTCGGATGAAAACCGGGAAGTAAACTCTTCCCTGCTTATTTCCTGTCTAAAGTATTTATAATAAAAATCTTCTTCACCATTTTCACGAAGAAAATGATAAAACAAACGGGTCCTTAAAGTTTCACAGCAATCCCTGTCTTTTTCAATGTGTGCAACAAAATTTATACCGCCCATGATAAATCCTTCTGTAAGGCCACCGGCACCTGCAAACAGGTCTATTGCTGTAAACCTGTTATTTCTGTCCATTTTACTTTTTTCACCCTTTTATTCCTGTTCATCCTTTTATTCAGATTAAGTTGTATCATAAATTTAAATAAAATACAATAATTACCGAGTTAAGTCCATATAATTGTGTAAAAAGGGAGTTTTAAAAAAGGGTTGAGCCACCCTCACCCCTCTGGTTAGAATTAAATTGACAAACCCAAAAACCTAACTGGAGGGATGAGAAATGGCTCAATATAATATTACCATTAATTCAGAAATTTTGCACCACCTCTTTTTAAAAGGAGCTAAAGATGAAGGGATGGCCAAACTTTTTGAATCAATACTCAATCAAATACTGCAAGCCCAGGCCACCGAGCAAATCAAAGCTGAACCTTATGAAAGAACCGAAGAAAGACAAGCCTACCGTAACGGCTACTATCCGAGAAATTTAGTCACCAGAGTCGGCACCCTTACGTTAAGAGTTCCAAGGCTCCGCAACGGTAAGCTCACTACTGACATCTTTCGCCGTTACCAGAGAAGCGAACAGGCCCTCTTACTGGCATTAATGGAAATGGTGGTTAACGGGGTATCTACCAGGAAAATTGAAGAAATAAC
>ENA-OWOZ01002929-OWOZ01002929.1-bioreactor-metagenome-genome-assembly--contig:-NODE-2929-length-12005-cov-60.069920_pt1 | contig 12005 bp, 7 predicted proteins | sample MGYA00238140_ERZ651804 | MGnify/ENA primary metagenome ERZ651804 (study PRJEB26910, sample SAMN07631232) | bioreactor metagenome | isolation source: Switchgrass digestor | place: USA: Dartmouth... | reverse complement strand
CTTTTGAACAAATTGACAGGAGACAAGAAGCAATATGAGGAACTTTTTGAACAAATGAAGGAACACTGTTTTATAGGTGCGGATAATGCTCCGGGAATGGTTCTCAAGGCGAGAATCAATATGGCACTGCACGGAGCACCTAAGTGCCCTATTTTCCAAACGAGAAATTCCCTTATGAATACACGCCTTAAACCAGGGACATTCGATGCAATCCTTACAAATCCCCCTTTTTCAAAAACTGGTATTTCAAAAACGATTAAAAAGGGGAATACCACTGTTGAAAACCCTGAAGGTGCTGAAATTATCAAATATTATTCTTCTGACATAGATGAGGACGGACAAAACAGGATGAGTCCTTATGGCTTATCCCTCGGGTCAAAGCCAGACAGCAGAGGTAAGTGGAAAGAAGTAAATTCGGTAGACCCAGCAGTGTTATTTATTGATAGAAATCTGCAACTGTTAAAACCAGGTGGGCTACTCATGATAGTTGTACCAGACGGAATTCTTTCAAACTCAGGGGATAAATATGTCCGTGAATATATTATGGGTAAAAAGAACCCTGTTACAGGGGAATTTGAGGGTGGAAAAGCAATTTTAAAGGCGGTTATAAGTCTTCCACAGGAGACTTTTGCCCTTTCAGGAGCAGGTGCAAAAACTTCGTTACTATACTTAAAGAAAAAGGAACATCCGGGAGAAAAGCAGGGTCCTGTATTTATGGCAGTAGCAGATGAAGTAGGATTTACAGTAAAACAGAATGTAGAGGTACAACTAGGTGATGACCACAATGACCTACTTAAGATTGTGGAGGCTTATAAAAAGGGTATACCTGAGGATATGGAGTAGGACGGTGAGAAGACAAAATGAATAAATATTATATTTTATATTCAAAACCAAGTTGTACTATTATTTCAGAAAGTTTTGTACAAAATAGGATTGATGCACAATTTTATTCAAGCGAATATTTGACAATAGAAAAAATTGAGTTCGACAATGGCCTAGATTATGTTGAATTAGGAGAAATAGGAACAAACTTTTCTTATGGGACGCCACCTTACGGACATATTTGCGATAAAGGGGTACCATATTTAAGAATTCCTGATATAGAAGATGATTTTTTCTTGAGTGATTCCAATATTGCTTTTATTGATAAGGAATATCATTTAAAAAATATAAGAAATGAAGTAAAGGCAGGGGATGTATTATTTAGAATTAAGGGACAATTGGGTCAAGCGTTGGTTGTACCTCAAAAGTTATCTAATTCTCATACAGGAAGTAGTTTTTTGCGATTTACTCCAAAATCAATTAATCCATATTTTTTAGTTTGCTATTTAAATTCTTCATTTGGTCGTAATCAAATAAATAGGAAGCAATCAAATTCAATTATTCAATATTTAAATATAGATGATATTACTAGTATAAGGGTTCCTATCCCATCTCCTGAAATCCAAAAATATATAGGAGATAAAGTTAGAAAAGCAGAAGAGTTGAGAGAAGAAGCGAAAAAATTGAAGAAAGAGGCTGAAGAGATTATATATAAGAAATTAGGTAATATTATTTGGGAAGATGAAAAAAATTACACTGCAAATTATATAAGAGAAGAAGATATATTTGAAAGAATAGATAGTGAATATTATAAAGAAAAGTATACTAGACTGCAGAAACAATTAAAAAGCAAAGGATTTAGTTTGAAAACTTTAGATGAATTATGTGATTCTAATATCTTTAATGGGAAAACATATAAAACTACAAATAAAAAGAGAAAGTATATGAATGTAGGAGTTGGTGAATTAGGGGATTGGTTTATTCTGGAAAATAGAGATAAGTATATAGATGAAAATATTAATACTAATTATTTATTGGATAGATACAGCATTATATGGGGGAACTCTGCTCATTTAGCAAAATATATAGGAGAAAAAGTTAATATTAATTTAGAAACGAATCTATATGTACCAACAACAGAGATTACATGTATAAAGCCTAATTTAAATAAAATTAATCCGTATTATTTATTCTTATATATGAAATCAAACTGGGGATATTATCAAATTCAAAGGACTGTAAAAGGAATGACAGCACATTCTTATCCAGAAGATGTGTCTAAAATTATAGTTCCTATTTTGGACTTTAGTTCAGTAGAGTTAAATGTTATGAAAAGTGCTATTGAATTAGGTTATAGATATACAAAAGAATCAAAACAACTAATTCAAGAAGCCAAGCAAGATGTAGAAGACCTAATTGAGGGTAACTTTGATATGTCAAAAGTGAAGGCGAATAGTTAAAGTTTTAAGACAAAGGCAGGTGAGACCTTTGATAAACATAAACGAGTTGGTTAAAAGTTTAGACAGCCTATATGACTACGGAGAAATAAAAAATAACATAGATATGCAATACCTTATAGACCAAAACTTTATTAGGCTCGTAGAGGACAGGCTGGTTATCACGAAAAAATGGGTTAAGTTTAGTGGCAAAGTAAACAGAGAAGACTTTATAACATCTCTTCTCTGTTTCTATCCACCTCTGTTACATAAGTTGCTGAAAAAAGTATACGAAGAGGCTTGTATTATAGGTCAAAGGGGAGACGGTAAGGCCTTATATGAGTTTATAGACAGCATCCCTGAATTTGCGGAAACTATATTAAATATTAAGGATAAAGATATAGAAGAAACGGAAGAAATAAAGTCCTTTTATCAGGCTGTATTTAATGGTTATCCTCAGTATCCTTCAATACTTACAAAACTAAAAATCATGCAGTTGGCAGAGGATACAGAGGATGTGGAGTTATCACCGATGGGTAATAACCCTAATGAAATATGGGTACAGGGCAGGAGGATAACTTCATCTGTTAACCTCTCGAAGTTAAAGGATAAAAACAAATACACCTTTACTCCCTATGAATATAAGGATTTTCCAGTGGAAGAGAAAGTAGCGGAGGTCCTTTCTTACCCATGGAAAACTTTTTTAACAATACTATCAATGGTAGCCCTTGAATACCAGACTGCTGGTTTTGAAGGATTATCCATAAGACCCACGGACCACACCAACTACTATACAACCCAGCCTTTAGACTTTTACATTTTTAATACAAAGGGCAGGGAAGTTAGGGTAGGAAGACTTAATGATTTTGTATATGAGTTTTGCATGGAAAATGATATGTACCTTTTCCCAGATAAGGCTCCTGAAGTAGACAAGGTGGTTTTTGATATGATGGATGAGCAAAAAATTGATTTTAAAGATGGGGAATATGTGCTTAATGAGGAATTTAAAGACTTAATATACTCAAAGGATATTATTATAAAAAACCGTTCCAGGAAGTTTAAAAGCACCCTTAAAGATTATATAGAAAAGTTGAGGAATACATTATGATTATAAAAATAGGTACGGACAGATTTTGGGTAAAAGCATCCAATATAGAAAGATGGGCAGAAATTTTAAAATCTTTACCAAAGAAAATACCCTGCAGCAGTAAAAAAGATATAGCCAGGGATTATCTTGGCTATAAGGTTGACGAGAGCGGAAGAATTGTCAATGCTGATGAGGTATATGGTCTGTTTGGCGCAGAAAAAGATAAAGACTCTTTAACTATCGTTGGATGTAACTTTATAAAAGAAATTGAAGGCGGATATGAACTTACAGAGGGTGCTACTGAACTGGTAGAAAGATTTGAACATAATGAGGAATGGGAAAAGGTATTGGGAAGTCAATTATTAAAGTATTCCATAAGAATTAGGACCATTGCTTATGCGATGCTAAATGGAGGATATCTCTATTTTGAAAAAGGATATATGGAAAACTTCGCAAAGGCTTATATAACCCTAAATGACAAGAAGTTTTATATTTTCAGCAACAAGCCCGATGAAATGAACATTAATAGTTTAATGAAGGAGAATCAATCAAAGATATTAGGGGATTTCTGGAGAAGGGAACTTGATATTGGAGATGGGGAAGAAATAGAATTTAGGGGCGTTAATAAAGATTATCCTTCTTTAGGCTCCATGAGTACTTATTTAAAAATACCAATGCTGTTATTTGACTATTTAGGGTGGATTGTTGAAAGCGAAGATGGAAGGTACGTCTTAGATAAACATAAGATAAAAGAGGATGCTGGCATTGATGTATATGAAAGTTTAGTAAATGAAGCCGATGTGGATGATATAGAAATATTACATAAATTAATTAAAGAATACTCAGATGCAAGGGGATTTTTCCCAATAGGAATAGTAGGCTCCATATTGAAAAAGAAGGTTGACAGTGAAAATACTATGGCAGAAGAACAATGGATTGACCATTACTTTGTTACGGGTATAAACAAAGGAAAGTTTATAATTAAAGACCATGAGCAGGGACAGCCCAGGCACGGCAGGGGCTTGCTGGGGAAAAAAGATTATCAATTAATTAAGTTGGAGATTAGAGATTAGGAGGGATGGATATGTCTATATGGGCTCCTTTCGGTACCAGTGATTTTCCTTTAAATCAGCCGATGGTAGGGCAGAAAGAGTTTTATGAAATTTTCAAAGGCTTTACGAAGACTATGAAAAGTGCAGGGATGGCAACTATTTTCCCGCTGATTTCAAAGTGGGGTGTAGGTAAATCCCGTATCGGTTTCGAACTTATTTCAGAACCTCTTGGCATGGATAAGGGCTGGATTATTAATGAAGATGGCGTACAAAAGGAAGTGAGAATTTTTAAGCCGAATTTCGAAGATAAAGTTCTTCCGTTATACATAAGGTATTCCCAAATGTGCCATCCTGATTTAATTGGAGATAACTGGGTGGCTTACGGCATTTATACAGCGCTGTCCTATTTAAGCAGAGAATCCGATGGAAGCATTCAAGGAAAGATTATGGAAGCCATTCAAGATGCCCTATCTCCTGTAGGGTTTGATAGAAGCATCCTTGCAGATTTACTGCAAGTAGACAGGGTAAATTTAAGTGAACTGGTTATAAACAAAGAAAAATTGGATGACCTAACCCGAGAAGGAATGGAGTATGTTAAGCAATTCGGTATTGAACATTTCCTTATTGTTTGTGATGAATTAGAAACAGCAGGGGAAATTGCAAAGTATGGAATTGAAAAAGAGAAGGAACTGGTAAACAAAATAGATGGAGAAGCAATTCAGGTAATTACAAGTGCTATAAAACATGAAGACCCGAGAAAGAAATATCCAGAGGTTTCCTATCTTCTTTTGTGTTCTACAGTTATAGGAGGAAGTATCCAAGGGATAGGTGCTTTAGACAGAAGAACGGAAATGTATGAAATGCTTCAGAATTCCTTTGCAGATATATCGGATTATATCGCTTATCTTAACAAGAAGGGTATGATACCAGAGTATCCAAAAGGACTGATAGAAGCAGCCTATACCATAGCAGGAGGTAATTTTGGCTGGTTTAACGTTATTATGTATAACGTAGACCAAAAGATGGAAGATAGTTCTGTCAAAAAGGATACGGGATATATCTTTGAAGCCATATTAAACTCCAGCAACCGCTTTAAAGAAAGTTTGATTGATAAACCTGCTTTTGACTATATTCAGTGTGATGATAGATTCAGGCAGACTATTAAGCATGCTCTTTTAGAGCAAATCCCTAAGAAGAAAACAAACTATTCTCCTGAAGAAATAAATGCCATGATGGATGCAAAGGCAGAAGATGGCGAAAAGTTATTCAAAGAGTTTTACTGTGTGAAATTAGAAAAGGATGATTTGGCGGTTTACCTCAATTCTCAAGGCTACAAAAGAGAAACGGGAGATATATTTGTTAATAATTTCGGTAGCAGTTTTGATTTAGGCATACTTTTGAGAAGCCTAAAAACTTTTTCTCTCAATGTAAAAGAAAATGAGTATATTGTGGGGAAGGAAGAAGAAACATTTTTAGACCAGGTCAGGATGTTGTATCCGAAGGATGATATTGAAGAATCAGCAAGATATATCTATGGATATATCCTTGAAAAAATAGAAAAAGAAGATATAAAAGAAGCAGAATATATCGGACCAAACTTTGCCTATTTAATCCGCCTTGATAAAAGGTATAGAGTAGAAAAAGATGATTTTGGTTACGTTCCAGATACTGAAAAAAACAAAGAGATTGAAGCGTTAGTAAAAGAAAGAAGCAAAAATAGAAAAGAGGAAGTAAAAAGGGTTCTTTCAGGTGCCTGCAGGGCATTGGAAATAAACTACCCAGAAGAAAGTTTCTATACCATCAATGGCGTTGAATGTGTCAGGACCAAGGTAGAAGGAGGACCTTACCTTGATGTTCACGAGGACAGAATAGTAGATATTATCTGGGGCAAGGATGAAGATAGATTAAAAGATGCACTGTTAGATAGCAGACTTTTAAAAGAAGGAGTTCATCCTGTTATTGTAATCTCTGATTCTGTTATTAGTGCAGAGTACACCGATAAATTTGTAAAAGAAAAGTATGAAGGCATAGGAAAGTGCTTGATATTTGTCAATATAACCAGACTTCAAAAGGATATTTTAGAGGTCATGTCCATAGATAAGGACATATTGGATATAAGGGAGAACAGGAATGTTATTACTTCTACCTTTAGGGATAGAATCAGAAAAATCAGGGACCATTTTAATTTAAAGGCAAGAGAATGGTTTGAAAAATTAGATGAGGAAGGCTGGATATTAAGACCTATCATCTATAAGAAACATGATGAGAAACAAATAGCGCTGCTGTCAAAGGCTTATAAGCGAATGCTCATCCACGGCATTGATTTTGAGGAACTTGGAAGCAAAAAAGATGTGAGATTGCCTGATGCAGAATATACGGAGTTAAAGAACGTTTTGAAATCAACTGCCATAGGCAGAATGAATGAGGGAAAAGGATATAAGGAAACAGGTTTATTCATTCATGAGGATGAAAATAGATACAGCATAAATATACCCGCATGTATGAACAGAATACTGAAGTTTAATGGAAACAGCAACAAATCCATGGCTGATTACAGCAATAAGTTTTTCTTCAGCCTTATACACGAGGTGAAGCCGAAACGCATTCTAGAGCAGTGGATAGAGTTTATGATGGGGCTAAATCTTTTGCTAAAAACCAAGGACGGTTTTATTGAGAGAATATCCAATTATGAGTTGGACGGCAGGTATTCTGTAGTTAAAAAATGGCTGGAAGATGACTGCAAGAAAGAAATTGACAGCATGAAGAAGGTTATAAACGGTCCTTATTTGGATGTCCTTGAGAAGAATCAGGTACCTTATTATAAAGTACAACTTCAAGAGGCTGAAAAAATTAAGGACAGCATTAATGTTGATAAGTTATCAGAAAAAGATAATAAGAATATGGAAAACTTCAGAGATGTTATTTCGAAGATTGAGAAATTCCTTGGCATTTGCTACCAAGTATATGACAGTGATGGATGGAATAACATCAAAACCTATAATCCAAACATCATAAAGGACATTAAAATTGATGATAAGGATAAGCCTTTGTGGTTTAGGGTAAGGCATATAAGATTGTTTATAGACTATATTAATACCTTAAAGGACCCAGCAGTAAAGAGCATTACGGATAAAATTGCAGAAATCAAGAAAAATTGTGAGTATGGCGGATTCATGCTTCCTATTTCTCCGATAACGAATATACTGCAAAAGTATTGTAATGAACTGGAGAACTCAACTGATTATGAAAAGATGACTATATCGGGTACAGGGACTATGGTTTCCTATATAAATACATTAGCATATAAGTTAAAAGATGGAGATTTTAGTGGAGCATATAAGCGAATTGAAGAAATTCTTGATGCCTGCGGATTAGAGCCTATTGAGAACAATGAGTTAAAGTGGGCTAATGATAGAGGAATAATAGGTGAGTATAAGGCTATTTATAAGAATTTTACTTCTATCATTGACTGTTATAAGAAATTACCTGAAAGCAAAAGGTGGGTTGATTATTTTTCGGATGCACCAGAAAAATTAAGGAATCATACCGAGGTGAAGAATTTAAGCAACTGTATTAAGGAAATAGAGTTATTTGTTAACGGCGGTCTTGAACAAGAGATTGAAGATAACGAGCCTGTTATGCTGAGTAAACCTGATGAATTTTTGGCGCTTCTTAAAAAGAGGGTAGAAGATATGCAGCAGTATGTAGGGCTTATTGAAGGCTATAAAACAAATGTAATGAATTTAGCAAGGACAAAGAAGAATGAGTTTTATGATAATTTGCTGATAAGTACCATAGATAAGATATGCAGAGTACAGGGGAAACCTCCCGTATCCGCACAGATAAATACGGAAGAGTATCCAAAAGAGGAAACTTATGCTGCCACAAAAGAAGCGATACAGAATAAAATGAATTTGCTTGCAAGTGAAGGTGAATCATTCTTTAAAAACTCACCATTGATTAAGAAAACTACCTTTAATTTCTTTAAGCACGTAGTAGAAAAGGATGGGGATATTAACTGGGATGACTACCTTGAGGAAAAGCGTGAGTTAGAATCGGTGAAACTCATTCGGACAAAGGTTGAGGTACTGTGATGGCTATTCAAATATTAGATGAATATAAGAATAGAACAGAATACAGGCTTCTTAAGGATTTTTATGACTGCCAGGTAGCCCAGATGAATTCACTGCAAACTGGAGTCTTAGTTCTGCCTGGAATTCTATTAAGTAAACTAAACAAACAACAGTTAGACTTACTTAACACATGGCTGGAGGATAATAAAAACCAGTTAATACTTACACCTTCCTGGGCCGAAATGAATTTAAAGGAAATCCTTCACTCATCGGTAGATATAAGAATAAGTAGAACAGATGATAATTATGAGGGAATTCCGATAGGCTTTTTGATTGATACCACAGCAAAAGATGTTATATTTCAACAAAATGGGAAGAAATTTGGAATTCATTACAGGAAGAATACGGGAACAGGTCTAGTAACGGTAGTCACACTACCGTTATTGGACTATAAAATGATTCAGTTAGAAGATAAATTAAAGGCTCTTTTTAATTCCCTGCTCCTTGCTGAGGATGTTAAACAAGAATCCTTGGTAGAAACAAAAGATTTTATATTAGATGATATTCATATTTATTTGATTATCCTGACAGGGGCTGGTATTGACTTAAGTCAGTGTCTGTCAAGTATAATTCATAAATATTTTGGAGTTTTCATTGATGAAGAAACTGCCAAGCAAGGATATCAAGACCTGGTAGCAAATCAATATATTAACGAGAATGGATTGTTAAGCAAGGGTATGACTGCAGTTAAAGAAAGGAAATTGAAATCCTTTATCAATGCTGTAAAACAAAGGGGAGAAAAAGAAGATGGATGGATTTAAAGAAAATAGTACTCCAATATCCCAAAGCATAGTGGCTAATATTCAATTAGGCCTTCCAGCCACAGTTTCCAGGTTATCATCCAAAATGCGGTTTATTGATAAAATAGCCCCTGCCCTAAAGGAAAGTGGGGTGGTTAGGAATATAGAATTAATAGCCCCTCTTACTATCAAGGCATCAGGTATTGCGGCAACCAATAGGACTTCCAGTGCATTTGGCGGAATGTTATATGTTGCTGGGGCAGTAAGGCAGGACATACTCATAAGTGAAGGTTCTATTTATAAAACAAGACAGGAAAGTATCGTTGATGTAGATGAGATAGATGATTTGGATAATCAGAAAAAGTTGAAGTTTATAGATATTATCAATGTCTATAAACTCCTGTCTGACTTAATGGAAGATGATGAAAAGCCTGAACTCGTTTTGGTTGATGTACCTTTAGTACTTGAGCGTTCGGATGCTCCCCTTGAAGATAGAAAGGATACTATAAAAGTTTATGATAAATGCAGGGAGATTATAAAGTTTTTCTGGGATAAATATAAGGATATGGTATACCCGTTTAATGAAAATGGAATTAAAATCGCATCAGTAGGAACAAAAAGGTTTGGTGCAATTATATATGCACTTACTGAGGATAATTTAGTCTATATTCCAGATGATGTGGACAATAGTATAATTAAAAAGATGGAAGAACTAATGCCCAAAATTCAAGATGTAGGTATTAAAAGGCTGCTAACAGGTATTCTTGTAAAAAGAACAAGGACAGCAGCATTTCAATATGACGGATTAAATAAGGATAACAGGCTGGAGCCTGAAACTTTACGAGATGTGGGATTAATAGGCATGCATATTAAGGCAGGGAACACTACACCGCCACTTTTGGTAGAAGTATTAGGCAGTGTAAAAGATTGGTCATCTGAAATGCTGGATGAACTGGCTTCTCAAATTATATCCCTGATTGCATTTGACCAGAAAAAAGCACTGCCACTGCCATTATGGTATGCCAAATATGCTTTAAAGCCAGTCGAGGCAACAAATAATGGGAAAAATGTAATTTTAGAATACTATAAAACACAAGCCAGGGAGATGCTCCAAAGTGAGGCATTGGAGAGCATTTGGAAAGAAGATTTGGATGTGTTTGAGGATTAAGGAGAGTGGGGGATATGGGATTAAGCGATATTGTTAAAAATATTTCTTATAGTGTAGATATTCGGTCTATACTAGATAATCCTGATAATAAACTGGGTTTTTATACATATGCAAATTTGTATAACTATTTTGTCAATGAAAATGGGCAGTCTTATCATACTTTAGTTAATTCTAAAAAGAGTGGGATTAGGGAAGAGTTTTGTTTACTAATGAATGATGTTGATATTATTTTAATGACGATTGATGGTTATGGTTTGGATTATGAAATAAAACATGATTTACTGACTATATATACCTACATTAAAGATTATCAGGAACACCCTGCAAAGATTCCATTTATATATAACTTGAATGATTTAATGACGCTATATGAGTTGGATATATTGCTAAAGCAAGAAAGTATAGATTTGTTTTTTATTGAGTTAATCAATGATATTTTAATGATAGAGTATAAATTGGAAATAGTTATGCTTGATGAATTCAAAGAAAATTTAAGAAATGATATTGACACTTACATAAGAAATAATGAACTGAATATATTTGATGGAATTGCTTATAAAAAGCCAGTAATTGCTATTGAAGAAATTCTCGGAGACATGAACAATATCAAAAACAACAATACAGATAATTTTGCAAGATATAACTGGGTTGATGTAAAAGATATTGCAAAAAAGATATTTTGGAACTATGAGTTCGAAATGGCATGGGCTGAAGATGCATGGAATATTATAATGTTTAATGATGTTGTAAAATCTGATAAAATTGTTCAGATAAAACATGATGATTATGAGTATGGAGATATAATCTTATGGTTAGTTGCAATGTATGATTTATATTATGAATATAAGGTTGCTGCTGACTATGAATCAATTGATGGAGCGGATTTGATAGAGTATATATATAATGTAGATAATGCTGAACATTACATAAGTACATATTTGAATAATAAAATTTATGAAGAACTGAATGAACAATTACTGAATGGGAAAGCCCCCAGGTGTGAGTTTTATGATGTTGAGAGCGGTAACTTTGTTTTTAGTGAAGATTCTATTGCCTTTGAAGTGCTTAGAAGAGAAATTGAGAAGCGACGTGAAATTATTAAAAGAAGGATACTAAAATATTTTAATTATAAGACAATAGTCATATCAGAATTTATGGAAGGTACTCATTGGTGTGAAAATTACTTTAATATAGAAGCCAAAAGAAAGAGAATCATCGAAAAGTACGATAAAATATTGGAAAAAGTTAGAGAAGGGAATGTTGTTAGATATTGTATTGGGGATAGCGAATTTGAATATATTGATGAAGATGAAGTAGAAAGAGATATGGAAGCAGAACTTGAAGAATTAGAAGATGAATGTAATAAATTTAAGTCTGATGCCCAACAAAGTCGAGTTTATGAATGGATAGATAATGGCATGAATCTTTAGTATGAATTAGAGTTAATTTATTCTTGTGATATAAACAATAAAATTAAATTGGCGGTGAGAAAATGGATAAATACATAGGTAAACTTATCGGCAATACAGGCAATCCTAATGATTTAAAGATTGCTCTCGAAAACAGT
>ENA-OWOZ01002926-OWOZ01002926.1-bioreactor-metagenome-genome-assembly--contig:-NODE-2926-length-12008-cov-3.209706_pt1 | contig 12008 bp, 9 predicted proteins | sample MGYA00238140_ERZ651804 | MGnify/ENA primary metagenome ERZ651804 (study PRJEB26910, sample SAMN07631232) | bioreactor metagenome | isolation source: Switchgrass digestor | place: USA: Dartmouth... | reverse complement strand
GCTCTTCCGATCTCGTCTTTGCTCTCATGTAATATTACCATTGGTTCTATGGCATAAACTGCCGTTTCCATAAACCTATCAATGTTATAATCCTCTGGTGAACTAAATAATCTATCATAAGTTGGAAAAGTTCTCATTTCAGTTCTTCTTACAGTTACACCATATCTTACGTGATTGATCTCTTTTAAACCTTCTAAGTTTAAATTTTCAATTAACATATCATAATATTCCTTCTCTACCTTTTCCCCTTTGCTGTTATACCTAGGAGAATCGGGAACTTTACTTAAATTGTTAATTAGTTGTGTTAACTCTTCTTTAGTAAAACTCTCCTGATAATTTTCTAAATCCACAACTACTTCACATATATTAATAGTTTCTCTATTGTAGGCTTCTATTTCTTCAGGCGTAGCAATAATTTTATTGGCTCGAGATGTGTTTTTAATCCAAAACTCAGGATATAGCATTTCCTCATTTACTTTTGGTATATTGGATTGAAATTGCTTATATTTTTTAATATCATCACTCCAGTCCATAGAAAAACTTAATGAGTTAGTACTAAACACAAGCAATAAAGTAATAAACAAAATTTTTCTCAAATTGTTCATAATTTTCCCCCCTGATATTTTTAATATTATCCCAATATGCCACAATATTTCTATGCACAAACCCCTTATAAACATTTGATGGTGACAAATTTTAAATAATCACTGCAACTTTAAGAAGTGAATTACAAACTTTTAATACTTTTTTGTTTATCTTTTTTAAAGTTAAATGATATTGATTATACATATTATCATGTCTTTTCTAATAAAATAATCAACGCTCTCCCTCCCTTTTATATTTGATTTAGATGATGTATCTATTAATACACAAAAAATGGTAACAAAAAACAAGACCATAAGGATACATTACATATCTTACGGCCTTGTTTATGACGATGTATTTATCACATCTGAATAAACAAGTGATATATATCAATATTCATAATATTCAATTTTTTGTTTTAATAATTATACCAAAAATATCCTCGTCTTTCAATAAATATTTGATTTTTACGGTTGCATACTCAATTGGAAGTTAAAATTAATATTGCTTTCTTACTGAAGATGCTGGTATTCCCAATTCATCTCTATATTTTGCTACTGTCCTCCTTGAAATATTTATGCCTCTTTTTTTAAGGATATCGGATATTTTTTGATCACTAAACGGTTTTCGCTGATTTTCGCCATCTATGATCTCTTTGATAATAGCTTTGATACTAGTAGAAGAAATGTCTTCTCCTTGATTTGTTGAAAAACCACTACAGAAAAAGTATTTTAATTCAAACAATCCTCTAGGAGTTTGCACATATTTACCATTAATAGCCCTGCTTACTGTTGATTCATGCATGTTAATATCGTCAGCAACTTCCTTTAAAGTTAAAGGTTTTAAACACTTTTCTCCTTTTTCAAAGAAATCCCGTTGAAATTTCACGATGGATTTTACAACATTATAAATTGTCATTCTTCTCTGCTCTATGCTTCTTATTACCCACAATGCTTGAGCTAACTTTTCTTTAATAAATTCAGTAGTATCTGAATCCAATCCCTTACGAATCATTTCTCTATAATATTTATTTATATTTAGTCTCGGGGCAGTTATTTCATTTAGTACAATTATATATTCTCCATCGACAAATTCAACATTAACATCTGGAATAATGTATTTCACATCACTTAAATGGTTTCCAAAAGCTCTTCCTGGTTTTGGTTCTAAAGTCTTAATATAATCAAATATCTCTTGAACTTCACTTATATCCATATTCAATTCCTTGGATACTTTATACAACCTGTTATAAGCTAAATCTTCCAAATGATTCTTTATTATGATCTCTATTTTGGGATTACTCACCTTATCTTCACGCACCTGTATCAATAAACATTCAGCTAGATTTCTGCTACCTACACCAGGAGGATCAAAAGACTGTATAATGGATAAAACTTTTTCAACTTTTTTGGATGGTATTCTTAGTTCATCAGCTATTTGATTAACATCTACTGTTAAGTATCCATTATCATCAATGTTTTCAATTATTGCCTTCCCTATGTTTAAATCTATCCTATTCAAATCTGATACATTTAGCTGAAACAATAAGTACTCTTTTAAAGAATCGGAATTTTTTATGATATTTTCGTAATTGTACTCTTTCTCATTCTTATCAAACTCGGGTCTATAACTAATATCATCGTAGTTTTCAATAAAATCTCTCCAATCGAATTCTTCTTTATCAATGTTATAATCTTCTATATTCTCGTAATCCATATCATTACTAACCAATTCCAACATTGGATTTTTCTCTATTTCCAGCTTTATATATTCACTGAGCTCTTGGCTAGTAAATTGAAGCAATTGTATAGCTTGTCTTAATTCTGGAGTCATAATAAGTTTTTGTACCTGTTCTAAAGCCAAATTGTATCCTAATTTCATTAGGCTCACTCCTAAAATGAAAAATTAAATATCCTTTTATTCAATAATATTATATATTCACTGATATTATACCAGAAAGATAAAACAATGTGCAAAGCCTTTATAATAGAAAAAGCTTCCTTTAGAGCATTTAAGGAAGCTTTTCAAAACTCTTTATATAAAGTTATAGGAAAAATCATTTATTAGAAAATCAAAAAGTCCTCCAATTCACTATACATAAAACTATTAGCCTGCAAGAGACTAAAAGTTTTTACTTATTTCTCTCATATGGAACACCGTTTGCAGCAGGCCCTCTAGATTCTCCTACAAACAGTATCAATACTATTATAGTAATTATATATGGTAACATAGCTAATAGCTGTGATGAAATCAATTCACTTCGTCCTAAGAAAATAGAAATTCCTTGAGCCGCACCAAACAATAAACATCCCAACATTGCTCCATGAGGTTTCCACTTACCGAATATAACTGCTGCCAAAGCTATAAAGCCTTGACCTGATATTAATGTATTCCTGAAGTTAGACACTACTGCAATACTCATTGCAGCTCCACCTAGTCCAGCTAATACACCTGATAGTATAACTGCAAGATATTTTACCTTATATACATCAACACCCAGAGTATCTGCTGCTTTTGGATGTTCTCCAACTGCACGTATTCTTAATCCAATTCTAGTTTTATATAACATGAACCACATCAAAAATACTAGAAGAAATGCAATATAAACTGTAGCATATTGATTGAATACTGAATCTAAAAAAGAGCCTTGTTTAAACAACCCATCAAGAGGTCTTGGTATCTTATTGTTCAAATCTACAGGTATGGTCATAGCTGCACCGTCGAAAAACATCTTAGTTAAGAATAAAGCTGCACCCGGTCCAATGAAATTTATAGCTATGCCAGAAACTACTTGATCTGCAGTAAAGGTCACACAAGCAATGGCATGGAGAAGTGCTAACAAAGCTCCTGCAAAACCAGCAGCTATAAATCCTAGCCATGGATTTCCTGTAAAATATGCTACAGTAGCTCCAGCAAAAGCACCTATAGTCATCATGCCTTCAAGTCCAATGTTTACAACACCAGAGTTCTCCGATAGAACTCCGCCTAAGGAGGTGTATATTAATGGTGCTGAATACATTAAACTTATACCAATAATTCCACCTATATCATTTAGTATTTTCAACTTCTACACCTCTCTTCCTATTGTTAATAGCAGATATCAATATATCTATCAACTTTGGCATTGCTATGAAGAATACTATTACTCCTATAGTTATATTAATAACTTCCAATGGAGCACCTATCAATGGCTGTAATTTGCTGCCTGCATATTTCAATCCACCAAACAATAATCCTGCAGCAATACATGCAATAGGATTGCTACTTGCTATAAGTGCTACTGCCATACCATCAAATCCATATCCTTCAGCAGCAGTAAGTATAGCTGTTTCCCTTGATACTCCTAAAACTTGAGTAGCTCCTGCAAGACCTGCTATGGCTCCTGCAATCATCATGGATATGATCATATTTCTTTTAACATCTATTCCACCGTATTCAGCTGCATCCTTATTAAATCCTACAGCTCTTAGCTGGTATCCTAATGTAGTGTTTTTCAATATATACCAAACTAAGATTGCAACTAATATTGCTATTATAAATCCAAAATTAACAGGTGGATTTAAGAAGTCCTTCAGAAATTCATTGTTTTTCAAAAATTCTCTACCAGCATCTGATACTTTCCAATTTGCTAGTATTTCTATCCTAGCTGTATCTAATATCTGTTGAGATGCATCCCTATTAGGCCTTTTAAAAGGTTCCCAAAATACTACATAGTTACTTAAATATAAGGCTGTCCAGTTTAACATTATAGTAGTAATTACCTCATTTATTCCAAATTTAGCTTTTAAAAGCCCTGCTATTCCGCCCCAAATTGCTGCTGCTAAACAACCTGCTAATATAGCAACTATTGCGTGAATTACTATTGGTAACTTAAAGAAATATCCAACCAAAGTAGCTACTAAGCTTCCTATTATATATTGCCCTTCTGCACCTATATTAAATAGACCTGTCTTAAATGCAAAAGCTACAGATATACCTGTTAATATTAGAGGAGTTGACCTTACAATAGTCCATGAAATATATTTAGGACTACCAAATATTCCTTCAAACATTATTTTATAAGCTTCTAAAGGATTGAATCCAGCTATAGCCAGTGCTAAAGCTCCTACTATAAGTCCAAATAAAATTGATATGAAAGTTATTACTATCTTATTCTTTCTGTTCACCATCAACACCTCCTCCAGCCATTAATAGACCAATAGTCCTTTCATCTGCAACTTTTGCATCTATTATGTCCACTATTTTCCCATCATAAATGACTGCAATTCTATCTGAAACATCCATTACTTCATCCAATTCAAAAGATATGAGCAATACTGCTTTGCCCTTATCTCTTTGCTCAATTAGATACTTATGAACATACTCTATAGCACCAACGTCCAATCCTCTTGTTGGTTGTGCTGCTATTAAAACTTCAGGATTATTGGTAATCTCTCTAGCAAGAATAACTTTTTGCTGGTTTCCTCCTGATAGAGCTCCAGCAAATTGCTTAATATTTCTTGGCCTTACATCAAATTTCTCAACTAATTCAGTTGCAAAATCATTAATAGCTTTATGATTTAATCTTCCTCCACTAGAAAAAGGCTTTTTATGATAATTTTCCAAAATCATATTTTCTGCTACTGTAAAATCTAACACTAAACCTCTTTTTTGCCTATCTTCAGGTATATTATTTATTCCACTATCTATGATCTCTCTTGGAGATAAATTAGTTATATCCTGTCCATTCATTATAATTTTACCGCTTTCAACTTTTCTAAGACCAGTTAAAGCTTCTAACAATTCCTTTTGCCCATTTCCATCTACCCCTGCTATTCCTAGGACTTCTCCTTTTCTCAATTTAAGCGAAAGCCCTTTAACAGCATCAAGACCTCTGTTATCCTTAACATACAAATTGTCAATTTCCAATACCACTTCACCAGGTTCTCTGTCAGTTTTATCAACTTTAAAACTTACATTACGTCCTACCATCATTGATGCCAACTGTTCTTCTGAAACATCTTCTACTTTTACTGTATCAATCTTCTTACCTCTTCTAATTATTGTACAGTAATCTGCTACTTGTTTTATTTCTTTCAATTTATGAGTGATTATTATTACAGTCTTGCCTTGACTAGTTAAACTCCTAATTATTTCCATTAATTCATCAATCTCTTGGGGAGTCAACACTGCTGTAGGCTCATCCAATATGAGTATATCTGCGCCTCTATAGAGAGCCTTTAATATTTCAACTCTTTGTTGCATTCCCACAGATATATCTTGAATATAAGCATTAGGATCTACGTATAATCCATATTTTTTAGATAATTCTTCTACTTTCTGTGATGCTTTATTTAAATTGAGAACTCCAAGGCTATTAGTCTCTTCCATGCCCAATATAATATTCTGAGTCACAGTGAACGTATCTACTAACATGAAATGCTGGTGAACCATGCCTATACCAAGCTTTATAGCTACATTGGGATTAGTAATTTCCACTTTCTTACCATTTATATATATTTCGCCAGAAGTTGGCTGATATAATCCATATAATATATTCATTAAAGTGGTCTTTCCTGCTCCATTTTCTCCTAATAATGCATGGATTTCTCCTTTATGAACAGTCAAATCTATGTTGTCATTGGCTGTAAAATCCCCAAATTTTTTAGTGATATTTCTCATTTCTACTGCTTTCGTACTGAAATCGATGTTACCCAATAGGATTCCTCCTGTTCATTTGATATTTAAGCAGCTCAGATAATCTGAGCTGCTTAAAACTAGGTTAATTATAATGTCTTTAAGAACTCATTATAAGTTGCTTCATTATATGGTACTTCTAATTCTCCACTTATAATCTTTTGCTTTAATTCTTCTACTTTATCAAGAATTTCTTGTGGTACGTGTTTGTTTGATGTTGGTGCAATATCAACAGCTCCACCATCTGCTAAACCGTAAGTAATAGTTTGTCCTCCTGGGAAGTTTCCATTAACTAGTTCTTTAACTACATTATATACTCCAACATCAACACGTTTCATAGCTGATGTCAACACGTTATCAGGAGCAAGGTAATTTTGGTCTCTGTCTACACCAATTGCCCATTTTCCTTGTTCTTTAGCAGCTTCTATAACACCTGTACCAACATCACCAGCTGCATGGAATACTATATCTGCTCCTTGTTGATACATTTGTTGAGCTATAGCTTTACCCTTAGCAACATCTGAGAAGGATTCAGCATATTGTCTTTGAACTGTAATCTCTTTTCCTAATTCTTTAGCTGCATATTGAACTCCTGCATGGAATCCGTAGTCAAATGCCCAAATGATATCTCCTGCAATTCCACCAACAAATCCAACATTATTTGTTTGAGTCATATAACCTGCAATATAACCTACTAGGAAGGATGGTTGTTCTTGTTTGAACATTACGCATACAACATTTTCTGGAGTTTCATCTCCATATGAGTGGTCAACGATAGCATATCTTTGATCTGGATTATTTTTAGCAGCCTCAAGAACAGCATCAGCTAATTTAAATCCTATACCCCATATTAAATCGTTATCTGCTTCTAGCATTGTTTCAAAGTTTGGTGCAAAGTCACCATCTTGTTTTGATTCAACATATGAAGCTTTAATTCCTAATTCCGCTTCAGCTCTTTGTAAACCTTCCCATGCTGATTGGTTGAAAGATTGGTCATGTACTCCTCCCTCATCTGTAACCATTCCTATTTTTAATGGCTCTTCTGTTTGTGTTTCTTCACCATTTTCAGTTTCATCTGTAGGTTCTTGGTTAGAACCTGAACATCCTGCTAGTGTAAATACTAGCACTCCAATTAATAGTAATGCTAATAACCTTTTTTTCAATTTGGACTCCCCTTTCACCTAGAAATATTATAAGCAAACATAATATAAGTATGTCTAATACTTATATATATGTTTAAGTAATGTAATAATATGTATTAACCTATGCTAATACATTATATAATATTTTGTCTCACTTTTCAATCTATAAGTAGTTAATAAAACACTCCAAACATGCTATAATTTGGAGTGTTTTATTTACTAGCATATATTAGATTTATCAGCTAAATATCCAGCTTTTGTTAATACTTCAATAGCTTTGGATAGCTTTTCCTCATTTACCATTACTACTGGACCTGTACATCCCATACCACTTTCTGCATATATGCCTTCTTTCCATAGAACTCTTACTGCATCTTCCAAATCCATAATATCTATACCTGCTATACCTTCAGTTACAGTTTCTTTAGATGGTGCTGTTATTTCTTCTTGAGTTTCTTGTTTTTTAGTATCCTTGGTTAAGCTTTCAAGTATTTCTTTTAACCCTGCTTTATTAACTTTTTCAAATTCTTTCTTTGCTATCTCATTTATATTTCCTTTAACAACACTTGCTCCGTAACTTATTGCATTCGCAATAACAGGTGCTCCAGAAGCCCTTGAAATTATTAGTATTGTTCTCTCATATCCTTCTCCTATTCCAGGACCATAACCATACCCTAGAGATTCATAACTTCCACCAGTTGTATAGGATGAGAATACTTTAATGAGAATATTCCCTGTTAAGGTATCAGTTACCATTACATCTGGTACTCCTGCTAATAAATCGTTGCCTCTCATTACACTTCCACCATCAGCTCTAATGGACTCTGTAAGATTTATTTCATAACCCCTCTTAATCAGTTCATTAAATACTCTTTCAACTTGTCTTGCTCCATCAACATTCAATATTCCAACTGTTGGATTTTCAATTCCTAAAGCTTTTGCAGTTATGATACCATATATGCCGTTTTTGACCATTGCTTCCACTCTATGAGGAGATGAAGTTCCTGTAGTTGTAGCTATTATCATTTCTTTTCCTCTACCAGGAGTTATAACCCTTCCAACTGTGGACACGCCAATAGGGAAGTTATAGTGCATTGTAACGCATGCATCTAATTCTCCCTTATCAAGCATTTCTTCCATTTTTTTGTATCCTTCGTCTTCTGAGTCCACTACAACTTGGGTTAATTTAGAATCAGATTTCGGTCCAATCAATACAACTTCTATCGATGGATCTCTTTTTTGAGCCAACTCAGCTCCTTCTATAACATTTCCTACTCCATGTTCGCTACCAAGTGTTGTAATTCCCACTCTTACTTTCTGTCCAAATTGTCCGGTTTCTATTGCATCAGCTATATCATTAAAAACTTTCCCAATCATCTTTCTTACGTTATTTTCTGCCATTTTATCACCTCTAATCCTGAAGTAGATGGGAAGCAAAATCTCTCATAGCTTCAGCCACTAATTTCCTAACTTCCTCTTCAGATACGCCTTTTTTCTCTTCCTCTTTTCCTGGATTCTTTTCTATCATAATGGAAACACCATCAAAAAGATTGGTCATTCTACCCAAGAATAAACTACCTTTACCAATTATCATAGCTCTATTGATTTTACCCTCTAATATCTCTTCTCTCGCAAATCCTAAATAAGGCACTCCTGAAGGTATGTGTCCTTGAGTTGGTGCCCATCCTACCATACCATGATTTTCAATAAAATCATTTATTTGAGGTCTTTCAATGTCTTTTCTCATTACTCCTAAGGCACCTATCATCTTGTAGTTAGCTGTAGGAACATCTCCAGCTCCTGCTGGTTTCGTGATTTCTGGGTTTTGCATCTCTACTGAATATTTATCTATGTCAGTAATCTTTAACCCAGCCTTATCCAATGGTGTTGTAACTAAAGAACTCATAACAGCTTGTGGTGAGGAACCTGTACCTACAGTATGTCTACCAATTAAGTCAGTCCTTAAGATAGGGTTAACTCCATCATTTTCACCTATTAAAACTGCAAATCCACCTACTACATCTTCTAGAACTGGCATATTCTTTTCAACATGGCTTTTTCCATTCATACCAAGTTTAGCTGTTGAACCACCTGCAAGTACAACCACATTTTTTACTGCTCCTGATTGTACCAATGAAGAAGCTACAATTAGAGCATGAGTTGGTGCAGCACAGAATCCTCTAGTATCAGAACCAGTAGCGTTGTTAAATCCAATTATTTCTGCAATTGATTTAGCAAAGTTTCCTCCACCTCTCTGGTTCATATCTCCACAGGCTTCTTCTGAACACTCGATAACATACTCAACCTCATCAGGATTTATATTGTTTTTAGCTACAAGGTGTAATCCTGCTAAAACACCTGAAGCTTTTACTACAAGGTTTTCAAATAAAACATGTGCATTTAGGTTTTGATCTACATCATGAGCTCTCTTTACACAGCCAACAATTTTCCCTTCAGTTATTAATGGCTCAGCATGTTCCTCATTAATCAATTTCTCTATAGTCTCCATGCTTTCACCAGTTTTTAGTCTAGCAACTAAATCATCCCTAATTAATGGATGAGCTTCTAATTTAGCCTTTACCTCATTAGTAAACTCTTCAGTTAACTTAACCAAATCAAAAGTATCTACAATCTTCATAAGCCCAATAAACTCATCTTCAGGCATTATTTCACCAAATCTACCATCTCTCTTTGCATTTTCTACAGGATTTTCATACCAGGGTTGTGGATGTTTTTTCAAATCTTCAGGCTTGTAGTTACCAATATAAACTTGGTTTGGTAAATAACTTACTGCTTCATTAAAATCGCGCAAATGGTTTGGTAATTTTTTTAAATACTCTGAATCAGGATTGATTACCTTCTCAGTTGTCTGAGTTGTCCCATTATTAATTACCATATCCTTTGTATGCACTAAAACATAACTTGCTCCTTTTACTACAGCATAATTCATGTTGCCACCTCCGATATTATTAATTTTGTTATCAGTATGAAAAAAGGTGATATAAATCACCCTTTTTCATACTGTTGTCTTATTCTTCAAATACTGTTTGATCTTCAACTTCTGTTTGTAAAGCCTTTAATGCTCTCTCTACTAACTTCCTTCTTAAAGCTTTTTCATCTTCAGGATCTAAGCTTGGATTTCCAAGTGGGTGAGGTATAGCGATTGTTGGAACTATTCTATTAGCTCCTACTGTCAATGAAATTGGCACTACAGTACACATATGAACTACAGGTATTCCTGCACGTTCAATCTCTTTTACCATAGTTGCACCGCAACGTGTACAAGTACCTCAGGTTGAAGTTAGTATAACTGCGTCCACTCCGTCTGCAACTAATTCTTTAGAGAATTCTTGTGCAAATCTCTTAGCGTTGGCAACAGAAGTACCGTTACCTACTGTAGCATAGTAATATCTGTGAAGTTTACCAATTTTGCCTTCTTTTTCCATTTCCCTTAATACATCCACTGGTAAAACTCTATCTGGGTCTGCATTAGCATATACTGGGTCATATCCACCATGAGCAGTTTGATGATCTTCACTTGTCAAGTTATTATATCCTTCTATATCATATTTACCGTACTTAGAAGCAGATGATGATTCTATATGGTCAGGATTTCCTTTTGGTACAATACCACCAGAAGTAACTAGTGCTATTGTAGCTTTAGTTATGTCCTTAACTGCTGGATTTGGTTTTACCCTGTCAAAATCAGGCATTGGATATTCAGTTTCAAATTCTTCGCCTTTAAGCTTCTTAACAAGCATTTCAACAGCTCTTTCGGAACCTCTTTTATCAGTAAAGAAGTTCTTTCTAATTCCTCTTGGAATATAGTTATCTTCATTTGGAGAACCGATTTCTTCACCTTTTGCTAACTTCAAAGCTAATGGAGCCATTTTGCTAACTGCATCTTTCATACCTGCAGCGCTGTTCTTAGTTGGCACAATGTATATGCTCTTTTTGAACATATCTACTCCAGGGTTTTCTTCATACATTGCAGTTAAAGCTGGTATTCCTAATTGATTTTGAACAGCATCTGTAATAGTTGCACACGCAACACCATATCTACCTGCATTAAAAGCAGGCCCCGCTATAAACAAATCAGGATTATACTTTTTAACCATATTTAAAATTTCTTCTTTTGCTTCTTCAATATTTTCGTTGAAATAGCTGTCTCCACATATTATTGTTGCAACTATTTCTGCTTCTCCTTTAAATTGTGCATTTAAAGCCATACCTGGTCCTATAACTTCTTCTCTTACTTCAGGTTTGTAATCAGCTTTTTCTTCTCCACCTATTCCGGCAAAGAATTGATTTATATAATGAACAACTTTAATTTTCCCCATTATTTTCCCCCCTCTCTTTTTTTCGAAATGCTCAGGGAATTAATCTTTAAATTTACAATATTCATCTCTGATATTCTTTACTTCATTGATTATCTCATCTACATCTAAAACCATTTCCATCATACCTATTTGCTCATCATAAACATCTGGATCTACAGATTCTTTAAATTCTGGCTCTACTGCATGATATACTCTAAGTCCTAACTGGACTCCTGCCAATGGACCTGCAAAAGTTGGGTCTCCAGCTGTAACAGTTTCAGCTGCT
>ENA-OWOZ01002924-OWOZ01002924.1-bioreactor-metagenome-genome-assembly--contig:-NODE-2924-length-12013-cov-2.867711_pt1 | contig 12013 bp, 10 predicted proteins | sample MGYA00238140_ERZ651804 | MGnify/ENA primary metagenome ERZ651804 (study PRJEB26910, sample SAMN07631232) | bioreactor metagenome | isolation source: Switchgrass digestor | place: USA: Dartmouth... | reverse complement strand
GCCTTGAGAAAAGTTGTGATTCCTGAAATAATGCCAGGAATAGTAAGTGGTGCTTTGATAGCATTCACTTTATCAATAGATGATTTTGTAATCAGCTTTTTCAATAAAGGAGTAGGGGTTACTAATCTAAGTATAACTATATATTCTATGGCTAGAAGAGGCATTAATCCTGTTATAAATGCCTTATCAACTTTAATGTTTGTCAGCTTATTAGTATTGCTGATTATTATAAATAAAAAAGATGAAAAAGATGCAAATTCTAAAAAGAGGGGTGAAAACATATGAAAAAAGTAAAAATATTATTATTGATTGCATTGGTTGCAGTAATAGGCCTTAGTGTAGCAGGCTGTGGCAGTAATAAAGCTACATTAAATGTTTACAATTGGGGAGATTTTATCGATCCTGAAGTAATTAAAGAATTTGAAAAGGAATTCAATGTAAAGGTTAATTATGATACTTTTGCTACTAATGAAGATATGTATGTAACTATAGCAAAAGGTGGTACAAATTATGATGTAACATTTCCATCTGATTACATGATTGAAAGAATGATAAGTGAAGGTTTATTGGAAAAGATTGATAAGAACAACATACCAAATTTAAGCAACATAGATGATAGATTTTTAGATTTAGATTTTGACCCAAATAATGAGTATTCAGTTCCTTATATGTGGGGTACAGTAGGAATTATATACAATAAAAACATGGTGGATGACATAGTAGATAGCTGGGACATACTTTGGAATGAGAAATATAAAGGGCAAATATTGATGCTAGATAGTCAAAGAGAATCTATCGGAGTTGCTTTGAAAAAGTTAGGATATTCAATGAATACTAGAAACTTAGACGAATTGGAACAGGCAAAGGAAGAATTGATAAAGCAAAAGCCATTAGTATATGCATATGTAGGAGATGAAGTCAAAGAGTTGATGGTTGCAGAAGAAGCAGCTTTGGCAGTTGTATGGTCAGGAGATGCAGTTGCCATGATGAGGGAGAATGAAAATCTAGATTATGCCATTCCAAAAGAAGGAACTAATATATGGTTTGACAACATGGTCATTCCTAAGAATGCCCAAAATAAAGAATTAGCTGAAAAATTCATTGATTTTATGAACAGACCAGAAATTGCTGCAAAAAATGCAGAATACATTGGGTATTCAACACCAAATAATGCTGCTAAAGAACTACTACCTGATTATATGAAAAATAGTCCTGTTGCTTATCCTGCAGATGAAGCAATAGAAAATACTGAGATATTCCTTGATGTAAAGGATATGTTGACTGTGTATGATAAACTATGGATGGAAGTTAAATCCCATAGATAGTAGAGTTTAGCCTAGGATAAAAATCTTAGGCTTTTCCTATTTTTGAAATTAAAAAAGCAGAAAATCCTTTTTATTTAAGGACTTTCTGCTTTCATGTTTAGAATAATCATAACTAATATTTAATATATCAAATAAGTGCTAGATCTATTTTATGTAATTGTAGAATGTTGTTTTGGTTTGATACGTAATAGGTATGTTTCTATTATTATTCTCTTATTGGTTCAGGTGGTATAGGACCATTTGGTGTTATTGGTACGCTTTCTCTAATTGGCTCAGGAGGTATAAGGCCATTGGTTGTTATTGGTTCAGATGTTTCAAATTCACTGCTAGCAAATGAGATGGAGCACAAACTAATAAATAGAATTACAAGTGTTAACAATAATAATAATTTTTTCTTGATTTTCATCACTATTCCCCCTTTGTTTTTAATATTTTTTTAATTATAGTTTGAGCTTCTTTTATATTGTTGTTATTAAGTAAGCAATATAATATTTTTAAAAAGTTTATAAAGTTCTCATCTAAATGGAAATTATATATATCTGCTTCGTGTTCATATAATAAATTCTTAATTTTATCAAATTGTTCTGTTTCCATATAAAAATCAATTAGTCGAGAAATTACACTTGGAATTAAATTCTTATTTTTTGTTTCTTTTGATAATGACAATGCTTGTTGTAAATATTTTTCATATGAATTGTAATCCTTTAAATAATAATATGTTTCCGATATATTTATTAGTATGTCCATTAAATAGAAAGAGTCTTTATCTATATGTTGCAATAGTTCTAATATTTTATTATGATATTCAATTACTTTTGGCTTATTGTTTTTCCTTATGTATATTTGTAATATGTTATTGTAAATTAAACTCAATATTTCAATGTTATTGTTATCATTATTATTATCTATAATTTGTACTAGCTTATTATATATTTTTAGAGCTTTGTCATAATTTTTTATCTCACAATTGCTTACACCTTCTAAAATTAGTATATTTTTCATATCTTCATAGCTGTCTAGCGGTATGTAAAATTTTGCATATATTATGTGATCTAAAGCTTTAAAATAGTCTTTTAAATAATAATAGGAAAGAGCAAGGTTATAGTGAAATATTCCTTTTTGCCTGTCTGATAGATTTTCCTGTGTGGATAATGCAAATTCGCATAATCTTATAGCTTCATGATACTTTTTTGTTAAAATGCAATTATATACTAGCCGAGTTATTATTTTATATCTATCTTTCATATTAGGATGTTCATATGAGATTTCTAAAGCTTTAATGTAATAATAATATTCTCTGTTGGGATCTTTAGCATTGTAATAAATCTCCCCTAGCAACTGATATATTTCAACTTTTTTGTCAATAAAATTCCATTTGTTTAAGAAGTTTTCAATTTCATTTAGCTCGTCCACTGTTAATTCATAATCTTTTTCAGCTAAATGTTTTTTTAATATTTCAATGTATTCATTTGCTTTATTTCTTGAGTTATACCTTTCAGGATTAAGTATATCTTCAGCTTGAATGTAAATATTTAGACCTCTTTGATGCAATATTTTATTTATATTGTTAGATATAATATTAGCTACGTTATAATAAATAGGGGTCTTATCATTCTCTATAAGACTAATAAGATTCCTAGTAATATCGTTTCCAGCTATTTCATATTGTTTTAAATTCAGATCATTTCTTATCCTCTTTAAATTTTGACCTACAGAAATCTTTTCAGCCAACATATATTTCAACCTTTTCTTTATATTATATCTAATAGGAAAATTCTTATATATGTAAGTTGATACATATTTTAAGCTTAAATAATATTCTGTTAAATTAACATTTCCTTAGTATCTCGTCTATATGATACCATAAATTTCAATATAAGTAAATATATTTACTTAAAATTTTTGAATTATTGTAAAAATTTAAAATGTTACCTTTCATTTTGTATTATTGATGGTATAATAAGTAAATATACGAGCAACCAAAAAGATGATAAAGGAGATGAGTAGCGTGGGTGTACATGTACCAACAAGAGAAGAAGCTTTTCAGCTTCTAAAGGAATACAATAAAGACGATAGTCATATTAAACATGCTCTTGCTGTAGAAGCTGTTATGATTCACTTTGCAGAATTACTTGGAGTAGAAGATAAGGGGAAATGGGGCATTGTAGGTTTAATACATGACCTTGATTATGAGATGTATCCTGATGAGCACTGTGCTAAGACAAGAGAAATACTTACTGAAAGAAATTGGCCAGAAGATTATATTAGGGCTGTTGTTAGTCACGGATGGGGAATATGTAGTGATGTTGAGCCAGTTCATATAATGGAAAAAGTATTATATACAATTGATGAATTAACTGGACTCATTTCTGCTACTGCAATTATAAGACCTAGCAAGAGTATTTTAGACTTAGAAGTCAAATCAGTAAAGAAAAAGTGGAAACAAAGTTCTTTTGCAGCTGGAGTTGATAGATCTGTTATAGAAAAGGGAGCAGAAATGTTGGGAATGGACTTGAATAAAGTAATAGAAGAAACTATAAATGGAATGAAAAAGGTTGCAGATGAAATAGGGCTTAGAGGCAATTTATAATAAATTAGAAGATCATAAAGATATAAAAGTAAATTACTATTAAAATAAATTAAATTAAATGTAAAAAAACAAAGTTATATGTTTTAATTGATGAATTTTTGGTATATATGGTTATATGAAATCAAATATTACTAAACAATATATACAACTAGAAGGAGGAATACATATGGATGAAAAAGTTTTGCAAGATTTGATGGAAGGATTTGCAGGAGAATCTCAAGCAAATAGAAAGTATTTAATCTATGCTGAGCAAGCAGAAAAAGAAGGATATACAAATGTAGCAAGATTATTTAGAGCTGCAGCAGATGCAGAAACTATTCATGCATTTAATGAATTTAAAGCAGCAGGAAAACTTGGTAATACAGCAGCAAATCTAGAAGATGCTATAAATGGAGAGACATACGAGAATCAAGTAATGTATCCCAAATTTGCTGAAGATGCAGTTAAAGCAAATGATGAAAAAATGGCTAAACTTTTCAATGGTATAGGAGCAGTAGAAGATGTTCATGCAAAGCTATATAAAGAAGCATTGGAAGCTGTAAAATCTGGGAAAGATGTTGAAGGAGACTATTATCTATGTCCAATATGTGGATATGTAGATAAGGAAATACCAGATAAATGCCCAATTTGTGGAGCTAGTGGAAGCAAATTTAAAAAATATTAATTAATATATAAAAATTTTTATGCTAAGGATGAAATGTAGAATATACGAAAGATAAATACTAAAGTGCAGCAGGAAATACTTGATTTAAGTATTTCCTGCTTTTTATCTTGAATGAGTTTGAAGAATATCTTCTCCATAATGCTTTAATGGAAGCTTTTTTATATAGTTAATATAATTGGAATTAGTTGCATATAATACTACTTTATCAAGAGAATAATTTAAGATAAACCCTTTAAACTATGTGATAAATCACTATAGTTTAAAGGGAGAGTAAAATGATAACATTAATTAAGTATCCAGTATTGTTCGTAATAGGAGGCACATCTTATATATTTATTGAAATACTATGGAGAGGATATACACATATAACAATGTTTTTTCTTGGTGGATTATGTTTTATATTAATTGGTTTGATAAATGAAAATTATTTTACGGGTAGACTACCCATATTAATTCAGCAAATTATTTCCTGTTTTATTATTACATTGTTGGAATTAATATTTGGTTTGATATTTAACCTATGGTTAGGACTAAATATATGGGACTATAGCAGTCTCAGATTTAATTTTATGGGTCAGATATGCTTAAGATATAGTATATTTTGGTTTTTCCTGTCCCTACCAGCAATAATTTTAGATGATTATTTAAGGCATAAGCTATTTGGGGAGGAAAAACCACGTTATAGAATATTTTGATTCTAATAGTAAAAAGGCATTAGAAGATCTGTTCTTCTAATGCATAATTTTATTTTTAATATGTTTTTCTGTAATTTACTTTACCTTCAATTTAGCATTTCTATAATAGAATATTAATGATAATTTATAGAATCAGATATACGAACAAAATTAACTTGACTGAATAGTCTAATTATTATATCTTTAAAGTAAGCGGTAATTATTTCAATATAATTTAAATAAAATTCTGATATGGAAAATGTTTATTACATAGATTTTATAATATTTTTTACTCTACATAATTAGATTGGTGTGGTTTTCTAATATTATTTATTTTGAAGTTAATTTTAAATTAATATATAAAAGGGGGGGACAGATGATAATACACTTTTTATGACTTAATACTCTAGAAATTTTGTGTAAATTTAATCAGTTAATGTGACTATCATTTATGGTAATGTATTTAAAACTATCATCATTTAGGATTTGCAAGGGGTAGAGTAATATTTTGAGGTATTTAGTTAGTTATTTTTATAGCATCAAGGTTTATATTATTATGCTCATATAATTGTTGGAAATTAATTGACCGGATTAGAAATGGACAATCATAAAATGATCAAAATTATAAGTCATAAGCTTTGGTACTACTAAAAAATAATTAATAAGGGGGATTCACATAATGAAAGAAAGTAAGGGAAGAAGACAACTGACTTGGAATGACTATCTGAAATTTATAATTCCTTCCATATTAGGGATACTCCTATTTATGACACCTTTAACACATGAAGGGGAAATGACAATATTAGTAGCTTTACTTTCCAATGCCTTTTCAAATGCGCTAGGAGATTTAATATCTGTCATTGTATTGATAATAATAACTATATCAGCTCTATTAACTCTTATCTATAGAATTTCAAAACCTAAATTTATTGGAAACAGTGAATTCTTAAAGAGTATATTTGATGTTAGCATAACTTGGCTAATAATAAGACTACTTGGAGCTATAATTGCCTATATGACATTCTTTGAAATAGGTCCAGAAATAGTATGGTCTGCTGATACAGGCGGATTGATATTCTACGATTTGTTAGCTGGATTGCTTGGTATTTTCTTATTTGCTGGATTATTGCTACCTTTACTGACAGATTTTGGCTTACTAGAATTTGTTGGTACATTGTTAGTGAAGGTTATGAGACCAGTATTTAAAATACCTGGCCGTTCGGCTATAGACTGTATTGCTTCATGGGTAGGAGACGGAACCATTGGAGTAGTTATTACTGATAAGCAATATCAGGATGGATATTATACATTAAGAGAAGCAGCTACAATAGCTACATGTTTCTCAGCAGTTTCCATTACATTTTCACTTGTTGTGGCCGATCAAGTTGGCTTGATGAATATGTTCCCTCCTTTCTACTTGTCAGTAACATTAGCTGGAATAATTGCAGCTATCATTGTTCCAAGAATTCCCCCAATATCAAGAAAACCCGATACTTACTATGAAGGTATAAATAGAGACGAATCCACTCATATACCAGAAGGCTACTCATTGGCAAAATGGGGAGCAACTTTAGCAGTTGAAAAAGCAGAAAAAAATGCTAATCTAAAGAAATTTATAGCAAGTGGAATACGAACATTTATAAACATGTGGTTAACAGTAATGCCTATTATCATGTGTTTTGGCGGAATAGCATTGATGTTAGCAGAAGGAACACCAATATTCAAATGGATAGGTATGCCATTTATACCTTTACTTAAACTTTTACAAATTCCATATGCTGTTGAAGCATCTGAGACCATGCTTGTAGGGTTTACAGATATGTTCTTGCCTTCAGTAATTGGGGCATCTATTCCAAGTGAACTTACTAGATTTGTTGTAGGGGGAGTATCCATAACTCAGCTAATATATTTATCAGAGGTTGGCGGAGTAATATTGGGTTCTAAGATTAAACTTAATATACTGGAATTATTCATTATCTTCTTAGAAAGAACATTAATTACGTTGCCAATATTAGCTTTGGCTGCACATATTATATTTTAGATTTTAGGCAATGACTTCTCTGTAGCATAGGCAATTAATAGCTACAGAGAAGTTTGAATATTCTTTAAATTATAGCTTGGACAAAATAACTGAGGAGAGTGGTATTGTGGATTTAAGTGACAGAGTTATCAATGTCTATTCTGAGATTGGGAGATTAAGAAGGGTAGTATTACACCGTCCAGGAAAAGAGCTAGAAAATTTGGTGCCTGATTATCTAGAACGATTGTTATTTGATGATATTCCCTTTTTGGAAATTGCTCAAAAGGAACATGATTATTTTGCAGATGTATTAAGGAAAAATGGAGCAGAAGTACTGTATATTGAAGATTTGGCTGCGGAATCAATTAATGACGATGATGTAAAGAAAAATCTTCTTGAAGAATATTTGAATGAAGCAAATATTTATGACTCATATTTAAGGGATATCTTACTTGATTATTTCAGCCAATTTGATAATAGAGAACTTATTGACAAGATGATAGCTGGAGTTAGAAAGGAAGAAATTGAGAATAAGGATCGTTTAAGAGCACTATTGGATAATGGATATCCATTTATAATTGATCCTATGCCAAATCTATATTTTACCAGGGATCCTTTTGTTAGTCTAGGAAATGGAATTACGATCAATCACATGAAAACAGACATAAGAAATAGAGAAACCCTATTTGTTAAATACATATTCGAAAATCATAAAATGTTTAAGAATAAGGATATACCAATTTGGACTAATAGGGATATGAAAACCTCATTAGAGGGTGGAGATATACTTGTATTGAGCAATAAAACAATAGCTGTTGGAGTATCTCAGAGGACGGAACCCCTTTCAGTGGCAAAATTAGCGGAAAGAGTGCTAAAGGATGAAAGAAATACATTCGAAACAGTTTTAGCTTTCTATATTCCTATAAAAAGAGCTTTTATGCATTTGGATACAGTATTTACTATGGTTGATAGAGACAAGTTTACTATACATCCAGAAATAGAAGAAACATTAACAGTATATGTATTAAAGAAGGACAAGTTTAATAGTAATGAACCAGATATTATTGAAGAAAGAATGAGTCTTGAAGATATTTTAAAAAAATATGTGGAACTTGATAGTGTAAGTTTAATCAGATGTGCTGGAGGCAATAAAGTAGATGCACCTAGAGAGCAATGGAATGATGGTTCCAACACATTAGCAATTGCTCCAGGGGAAGTTGTTGTCTACGATAGAAACTATATTACTAATAGACTACTAGAGGAAAATGGAATTAAAACTCATATAATACCATCCTCAGAACTATCGAGAGGACGCGGTGGCCCAAGATGCATGAGCATGCCTCTTTATAGGGAAGATATATAAAATTTATTTATATATAAGAAAGGAGCTAGTTTATGAGCAAAATAGTCATTGCATTAGGCGGAAACGCTTTAGGAAATGATCCAGAATCACAAAAAGAGGCGTTGAAACACACCTCAAAATCTATTGTGGATTTAATAGAACAAGGGAATAAGGTAATTATATCTCATGGAAATGGTCCACAAGTTGGGATGATAAATTTAGCAATGGATATTGCATCTAAACATGAAAAAACAGTGCCTGAGATGCCATTCCCTGAATGTGGGGCTATGAGCCAAGGGTATATAGGGTTCCACTTGCAGAATGCAGTTCAAAATGAGTTGAGATTAAGAAATATGTATATGCCTGTAGTTACTGTTGTTACACAGGTTGTTGTAGAAAAGAGTGATCCTGCCTTTAAGAATCCAACTAAACCCGTAGGTAGTTTCTACACCAAGGAAGAAGCAGAAGAACTAATTAAGAAAGGTTATTCAGTGAAGGAGGATGCAGGAAGAGGATACAGGAGAGTAGTGCCTTCTCCAAAGCCTGTAGATATAATTGAAAAGGATGCAGTAAAATTATTAAGCGAATCAGGCATGGTAGTTATTGCAGGGGGTGGTGGTGGAATACCAGTAGTCAAGGAAGGCAATGACTATGTTGGAGTACCAGCAGTAATAGATAAGGATTTCACATCGGCAAAACTTGCAGAGTTAACAGATGCAGATACATTGGTGATATTGACTGCAGTTGAGAAAGTAGCAATAAACTTTGGTAAACCTGATGAGAAGTGGCTGGATACTATGACTGTTGAAGAAGCAGAAATGTATATTGAAAACAAGGAATTTGCTGAAGGTTCCATGTTGCCTAAGGTTAAAGCTAGCATAGAGTTTGTTAAATCCAAACCAGGAAGAAAAGCTCTAATCACATCTCTAGAAAAAGCAGCTCAAGCCCTAAAAGGTGAAACAGGAACCTGGATTAAATAATAAATAGAGTAAGATAATAAAATATCAAGGAGGAATAACTATGGCAGTTAATTTAAAAGGAAGAAGTTTCTTAACATTAAAAGATTTTACGCCAGAGGAAATAGAATATCTTATTGACTTAGCTGAAGATTTAAAGAGGTTAAAAAGAGCAGGAATAAGGCCAAGAACATTAGAAGGCAAGAACATAGCTTTAATATTTGAAAAACCATCAACACGAACAAGATGTGCATTTACAGTAGCAGCTGTAGATGAAGGGGCACATCCAGAATACTTGGGTAAGGGAGATATTCAATTAGGTAAGAAAGAATCAATAGCAGATACTGCAAAGGTATTAGGAAGAATGTTTGATGGTATTCAGTTTAGAGGATTTAAACATGAGACAGTAGAAGAATTAGCTAAATACTCAGGAGTACCAGTATGGAATGGGCTTACTGATAAATATCATCCAACTCAAGTATTAGCAGACTTCTTAACAATAAAGGAGAGCAAAGGATACTTAAAAGGAATAAAGTTTGCATTTGTTGGTGATGGAAGAAACAACATGGCAAATTCTTTGATGATAGGTGCTGCAAAGATGGGAATGGACTATAGAATAGTATCACCAAAGGAATTATTCCCAGAACAGGAATTAGTAGATTATGCTAGAGAGGTAGCTAAAGATACTAAAGCAAAGATCACTGTTACAGACTCAATTGATGAAGGAGTTAAAGATGTAGATGTAATCTATACAGACGTATGGGCATCAATGGGAGAAGAAGCAGAATTTGAAAGAAGGATAAATCTATTAAAACCATATCAGGTAAATATGGATATGCTTAAGAAAGCCGATGCAGAAGTAATATTCCTACACTGCTTACCATCATTCCACGATAGAAATACGGAGATAGGAGAAGAAATATACCAAAAATATGGATTGGCAGAGATGGAAGTAACAGACGAAGTATTCCAAAGCAAACATTCATTGGTATTCGAAGAAGCAGAAAACAGAATGCATACTATAAAAGCTGTAATGGTTGCTACTTTAGGCAATAGATAAAAAATATATTTTTTAAGCGTTATAATTGAAAGGATTGTTAAAAAAATATACAAGAAAGGGCCTAATAATTAGGTCCTTTTTGTGTTAGAAGTTTAGGTGAAAATAGAAAAAAGTTAGAAGATAAAATTTCTTTTAACACTGATATTTAATGGTACCCAAGGGGAAAGTCGAATCTACATGGATTTTAAATTCCATTGAATTTTGAGTTCCAAAATACAAATTTGTGTAAAAAAATATATTTGGGTAATAATTTAATAAAGAATTAACGAAGGGGGAAATGTGATGGAAAAAATAAGATACTTAATTATTGGAAATGGAATTGGAGGCCTTTCTGCTGCAAGAGAAATTAGAAATCACGATAAAGAAGGTACTATTGTTCTAATAAGTAGGGAACCATATCTTACATATTATAGACCCAAATTAACAGAGGGGATTTTCAAAGAATTTACAGTAGATAATTTATTAGTGTATGATGAGAACTGGTATAGTAAAAAAAATATTAAAACATATTTGAGAACAACAGTTGAAAAAATAGATATAGACAACAATACAGTCCATCTAGATGATAATAGAAAGATAGAATATGAAAAACTTTTAATTGCAACAGGAAGTCATCCCTTTATTCCACCAATTAAAGATAAAAACAAAGAAGGAGTCTTCGCATTGAGAACATTACAGGATTTATATGAATTTAAAGAATTTCTAAAATCCTGTAATACTGTATCAGTAATAGGTGGAGGTCTTTTAGGTCTAGAAGCTGCTTGGTCATTGAAACAGTTAGGTAAAGAAGTCAATGTAATTGAGTTTGCACCATATTTATTACCAAGGCAATTAGATATGGAATTAGCTAATAAATTAGAAGAAAAGTTAAATAGTTTAGGCTTATCTATATATACTAATTCACAGGTGGAAGAAGTTTTGGGAGACGAAAGGACTAATGGAATTAAACTAATTGGAGGTAGAGAAATCCCCACAGATGCAATACTTATCTCCTCGGGTATAAGGCCAAATATTGATTTGATAAGGGATACATCTATTGAATACGACAAGGGTATAAAAGTTGATAGTCAGATGAGAACTAATATTGTAAATGTTTTTGCAGTAGGTGACGTAGTAGAGATAGATGGAATGGTATTAGGCCTTTGGCCTGCCGCTAATGAACAGGGGAAAATTGCAGGTGCAAATATGGCTGGAGTAGAAATGGAGTACAAGCAACCTAAGATATTTACGACATTAGAGATAGGAGATATAAAAGTTTTTTCAGCAGGTATCATTAATAATTATGATAGGATATACGAATATAAAGATAGTAGCAGAGACATCCAACATAAACTATTCACAAGAGATGGAATAATTACTGGAGTAATACTGTTTGGAGATAT
>ENA-OWOZ01002918-OWOZ01002918.1-bioreactor-metagenome-genome-assembly--contig:-NODE-2918-length-12045-cov-3.684408_pt1 | contig 12045 bp, 11 predicted proteins | sample MGYA00238140_ERZ651804 | MGnify/ENA primary metagenome ERZ651804 (study PRJEB26910, sample SAMN07631232) | bioreactor metagenome | isolation source: Switchgrass digestor | place: USA: Dartmouth... | reverse complement strand
TGAGAGATGGTTATGATAGTGAAAATAATTTTAATAGAAGAAAACTATATCAATATCTAACTGCTGAAGAGAAGAAGCTATATGAGAAGGTATTAAAAGATATAGCTGAAAACGAAGAATTCTATATGACTAGCACTGCAGAAGAGATAACGCACCATTTAGTTGACGAGTGTGGCTTTGATAAGGAAGCTATTTATAGACTATTTAAGAAAATCACTAGGATTCATGGAGAGTGATGCTAGTGGACTTTAATCTTAATAGACATGCTAAATCTATGGATGATGGGTATTTTAATGAAACAAACGAAGAATTGGATCAAGTAGAATATGAGATAGAAGGTGAGGAGAATAATGAAGATGAAGAAAAAGAAAAAATTGAAGACGTTGCACTTGAGCAATTTGAAGAAAAAATGCAAAAGGATATGGAAAATGAAGAATTGGAGAGTATGGAAAAAATAGAATGTGAAAAAAGCAATGCTGTTAATGATCCTATGGACATATTAGATGAATTATTAAAAATATATAAATATAGAAAGAGAAAAAAATAGCTGAAGGTCTATAAAGCTCTTTTCTGCTATATACTATAGTTAGAGAAGAGCTTTATATTTTAAACCATGTCAAAAAAGTGTTTATATTAGAAGTGTTTTGTGCTAAAATAAATTTGATTCTTTGGTAGAAGGAGAAACTTACGATGAAACTATTAGAGTTAATTATTATTGGATTTGGGGTAGCTATGGACGCCTTTGCAGTAGCAGTATGTAGAGGGTTATCCATGAAGAAAATGGATTATAAAAATGCCCTTATTACTGGTGGATTTTTTGGAGGTTTTCAGGCACTCATGCCTCTATTAGGCTACATATTATGTATTCAATTTGCTGAGTACATAAATGCACTGGATCATTGGATCGCTTTCATACTTCTTTCTATAATTGGAATTAATATGATAAAAGAATCCAGAGATAGTACTTGTCCAGTAGATGAAGAATCATTTAACCTTAAGAATATGTTAGTCTTATCCATAGCTACAAGCATTGATGCCCTTGCTATAGGGATGACTTTTGCGTTATTAAAGGTGAACATATATTTCGCCATAATGATAATGGGAGTCATAACATTTTGTACTTCTTTTGTTGGAGTAAAACTAGGTTTTGATTTGGGATGTAAGTGCAAGTCAAAAGCGGAAATTCTAGGCGGTTTTATCTTAATAGCTGTAGGCGCTAAGATATTATTAGAACACCTGGGAATCATAGGATAAAATAAGCCCCTTTTAATGAAGGAGCTTATTTTATATTTTTGTACCTTTCTATGTTATTATCGCTTAAGAATTCGTATGCATTGTTTATCTTTTGAAACATTTCTGTTGCATTTGGAGATTTGTTTAAATCGGGATGATATTCTTTTGCCTTTTTCCTGTACGCTAATTTTATCTGATATTTATCTGCATCATAGGGAATGCCCAATATATTACAGCTTTCCTCATACTTTTTCTTAAATTCTAAAGTTGGATTATTGAAGGTGTGGTTGTTATAGTTATTGTAACTGCTGGAATTTCCATAATTTTCTTGGGAATTTTGAAACTCTTGCCATGTTTTGAATCTTTCTTCCCATTCTCTCCACATTTCTTCCTGTCTTTTCTGCTGTTCTCTTCTTCTTTTTGCTTCTTGTTCTCTTTTATATTTATTGCCATATTCAAAAAATGAATTAAATTCTCTATTGGTACCGTAAATCAAATAGTTAGCTATATCCAATAGGTATTCTGTTATCATATACTGAATATATTTTAGTAAAGATATAAATTTAGTACCTAGAATTGGAAACAGTATGAAAAAGAGAAAAATCAAAATGGTAATAGGATTTAGTATAAAGTATACTCCTAGGGGACCTGCCCATATGAAAAACAGCAAACATCCTCCCATACCAATCATAGTAACAAATCCTTTTGCAATGGTATTAGTTAAGGTAACAGAAAAAGAAACTAAGGAGATAACTATATCAAATAGAGTAGAAATTGCTTTAGTTAAAATATTCAATGCTTTACCTGCAGTTTTTTTAATAATATTCATGGACAATTAACTCCCTTTTACATGATTTTCACAATAGTTCAATTATAACATATTATTTATGGTAATAAGTAGAAATGTTTATAGTTTAACTTATTTATTTACAACCTGTCCCATTGAATATACAAGAATATGTTAAATAATAGACAAATAATGTTATAAAGTTCATGAATTAATACAAATGAACTAATATGTATTATTTTTGTTACACATGAATTTTATTGAATATGTAAATTGCCTATTTCATTATATATACTAAAATTAGGGGGCGGTATTATGGGAATTAGTTATGTTGCTGGTAGAAAGCTTTTTGAAAAAACTACCGATGTTCTCATCAATTACATCAATAAAGATGTAGAAAAGAATCTATTGAAATTAGTGGACTGGACACAGAACTTTATGGGGGATATTTTCAATGAAAGATACTATGATGAAACAAGAAAGCTGATAATGGATGAAGATTCCAAGTGGATGAAATACCTAGAAACTATGATTAAAGAAACTCATCCTAATGTGCTTAAAACTCACGTATTAAATCTTGGCTATGAAGCTTCTTTGTATGGACTTAAAAAAATTCACAAGATGAGAGAAATTCATAATTGTAACATACCTTGGGCGATTTTGATGGATCCAACTTCTGCTTGTAATCTCAAATGTACTGGTTGCTGGGCTGCAGAATATGGACATAACTTAAATCTCACTTTTGATGAAATGGATAGCATAATTAAACAAGGAAAAGAATTGGGAACGCATTTCTTCATCTTTGCTGGAGGAGAGCCTCTAGTCAGAAAAGACGATATAATAAAACTTTGCGAAAAACACAACGATTGTGCTTTCCATGCCTTTACGAATGGTACCTTAATTGATGAGAAGCTATGTAAGGATATGCAAAGAGTTGGGAACTTTTCAGTGGCAATAAGTATAGAAGGATTTAGAGAGTCAAATGATAGCAGACGAGGAGAAGGAACTTTTGATAAGGTCATGAAAGCTATGGACTTAATGAAAGAACATGGGCTTTTGTATGGAACTTCTATATGCTACACTAGTAAGAATTACAAAGATGTTACTTCTGATGAATTCTATGATATGCTGATAGAAAAAGGAGTTAGATTTTCTTGGTATTTCCACTATATGCCAATAGGCAATGATGCTTCTGTCGAATTGCTTCCCAATAAAGATCAAAGAGAATATGTTATGAAGAGGATAAGAGAAACTAGAGCATTAAAAGGTGGAAAGCCAATATTCTTAATAGATTTCCAAAATGATGGGCCTGCTGTTAAGGGCTGTATTGCAGGTGGGAAAAACTATCTTCACATCAACGCCAATGGCGATGTAGAACCTTGCGTTTTCATTCACTATTCAAATGCAAATATAAGGGAAGTAAGTTTATTGGAAGCTTTAAAACAGCCATTGTTCATGGCTTACAGAGAAAATCAGCCTTTTAATGAAAATCATCTAATGCCATGCCCTATGTTAGAAAACCCAGAGTTTATAGAGAAGATGGTAAAAGAGACTAATGCTAAATCTACAGACTTGATATCTCCTGAAAGAGTTGAAGACCTAGTTGCTAAAACTAAGCCTTATGCAGAACAGTGGAAAGACAGAGCGGAGGAATTGTGGAATGATATGAACAAAGAAAAGGCTACTGCAGTGAAAGCATAAAAAGTTTTCTTTTTTCCATTAAAGCAGATAATCTTATCTGCTTTAATTTTTTGAATGGAAAATATTAAGATTATATTACAAGTACATAAATGAGATTGAAGTCTAATAAGTTGTTTATGTATAATGGAATAAACAATATATGGACAAGGGGTGTAACAATGGGAATAAAATTAAAAATAGTAAATAAGCATATTTTGCTATTTGTAATGGCAATCATTATGACTTGTCTATTTACTAAGGAATGTTTTGCCACGAATATTGTAAGAGTGTTTATAGATGGAAAGGAGTTTATATCAGAACCGAGTCCTTTTATTGATAATGGTCGTATTCTTGTGCCTATACGTTTCATTTCTGAGGAACTTGGGGGAGAAGTTCTATGGGATAACAATAACAGGACAGTAACCATAAAAAGAAAAGAACAGCAGGTAAAACTTAAAATAGATAGCCATTTAGTTGTTTATGAAAAGGATGGCATAATGTATGGATTGACAGATGTAGCACCTAAAATAGTAGAAGATAGGACTTATGTGCCTATTCGTCTAGTAATTAATGCTTTAGGGGTTGATATTGAGTGGGATCCATTAACTAGAACAGCTTTTATTGATACCAGAAAGAAGACAGATATAGTTCCTTTCTTTGATGTAAAAGTTACATCAGTCAACGATGGACAAATCATTGAAGGAAAGACCAAATTACAAGCTCAATTATCAAAGGAATACATTGAAAAAGGCAATGAGGTAAAATATCTGTTATTAGACCCAGATACAGCTAGTGGATTCGTGGTTGCAAGAGGAAATGACTTAAGTGGACAATATATATGGCTTCCCGATATGAGGGATAATGGAGATAAGGTATTAGTAGCTGCCATATATGATGAGAAAGGCAATTTTATTGGGGGAGATGCAATTAATGTGAAAGTTAAATTAAATCCCCAAGTAGAAATGAAAGTATTAACTGATGAAGCATCATCAACTGTATCCTTAAGTGTTGATACTAATTTTGTTGCTACAAAAGTTGAATATGAAGTTACTAATTTGGAAACTGGTAATGCCTATTTATTTGGGAAAGATGCACCAATAGATCATTATGGAGAGTATTTGTGGAAACCAACGGTATCTGATAGTGGCAGTTATTCTTTCAAAGCAATAGCATATGATACCAATGGAGAAGCCCATGTAAGTCCAATTGTAAACGAAAGCATAATTATAAAGCCTAAGTTGGCGCTAACAGGAGTTTCTGAAGGTCAAACCATAGACAAGCCAGTTACTCTATTAGCATCAAGAAATTTTGATGTTAAGAATACTAAGTATATATTGATAGATTCCAATACTGGTAATGAGATTATAATTAACGAAAGGCCTTATGGAAGTTACCAATGGTTTCCTAGTCCTGAATTACAGGGAAATAAAAAGGTATTGGTAGAAGTTGAGGATACAAAAGGGTTAATATATAGAAGTCAGCCAGTTACAATAAATATAAAAGGGGAACCTATACTGTTGCTTGATGGTGTAGGACCTAATCAGGTTTTAACAGGACCTATTAACTTAAAGGTAAGAAGTAATGTCAATTTAAGCAAAGTAAGTTATGTTCTTGTAAATCAACAGACTGGGCAACAAAAGCTAATAGCTTCTAATGTAGACCCTTCAGTTGAAATAACCTACATACCAACTGAGAGGGATATTGGTTTTTGGAAAGTAAAGGCTTTATCAGAATATAATAATAAGCAAGTTTCCAGCGCTGAGGTACCAATCAGAGTATATTTGGGGAAAACTTATAAAGCAGTTTCCATAGTGGATGATAAGGATTACGTAAATGAATTTATCAAATTATCCTCTAAATTAGCAGTTAATTCTTGGAAACAAACAGGTATGTCTGCTGCTTTGCAGACAGCTCAATCCATACTTGAGACAGGATGGGGCAGAAGTGTTCCTGTTGACAAATATAGTGGGAAGTTATCCTACAATCTGTTTGGAATTAAAGGAGAAGGACCAGCGGGGTCCGTCATTTACAACACTTGGGAAGTATATAATGGCAATAAATATTACGTGGACGCAAAATTTAGAGCTTATAATAGTATTGAAGAAAGTTGGGCAGATCATAAGAGCTTTCTATTGAATTCAAAGAGATATGAGCCCTTTAAAGAAGTAATGTATGACTATGTTCAAGGAGCATGGGCATTAAAGAGGTCAGGCTATGCTACAGATCCAGAGTATGCAACTAAGCTTATGAGAATTATCAACCAGTATAATCTAAGGGATTTAGATAAAGTGGGAATTTAAAATTTTTTATTAAAGTACTATTAAAAGTTGAAAAATATGATAAACTAAAATAGTAACATTTCATTAGATTTAGGGGGGAAACATTTTGGATTTTAAGTCAAAGATAAGAGTAATAGAAGATTTCCCAGAGAAAGGAATTAGCTTTAAGGATATAACCACTTTAATAAAAGATGGGGAAGCTTTTGTAAAGGCTGTTAACATGATTGCGGAAGATCTAAAGGATAAGAAAGTGGATTATATAGCAGGTCCAGAAGCAAGAGGGTTTTTATTTGGAACAGCTGTAGCATATGCCTTAGGAGTAGGCTTTATACCTGTTAGAAAGCCAGGAAAATTACCATCAGATACTGTAAGTTATGATTATGAGCTTGAATATGGGAAAAACACATTGGAGATACATAAGGACTCTATTGAAAAAGGTAAAAGGGTAGCTATTGTAGATGATTTACTAGCTACTGGGGGAACTATGTTATCTGCTGCTAAGTTAATCGAGTCAATTGGCGGCGAAGTTGTAGCACTGGAATTCTTAATCGAATTAGAAAATTTAGGTGGTAGGGAAAAGTTAAAAGACTATTATGTCAACTCAATAGTTAAGTATGATAGATAGTTAATAAGGATGGTTATTTATTGCCATCCTTTTAAATTGTTTTTTGACCATTTAATTATTTCATTTGCTGCCTTTTCAAGGTCATTGCTGTTAAAAGTATAAGAAAACCCAATTCCTTCTCTTTTATATAGAGGATCATAATATTTAATCATCAGTTCTCTAACTACATCTTTATATTCACATTTTCTTATCATATCCGTATATCTTTCGATATTTCTATTTCCCAAGGTTGATTTTAGGCAACTTAAAGCTTCAATGAGCTCATCATTATTAGCGTTAACATAATCTCTAATGATATTGTTCACTCTTACTTCAAGGTCAGCTTCTACTCTTATGTGAATGCCTTCGATCATCTTTTGGAAAACACATTCAGGAATTATATTCTTTCCAATTCGTTTGCTTTCACCTTCTACAAATATAACATTAGATTTTCTTTTCTTTAGAGATTCATATATAAGGCTTTCAAACATCTTTTGCGAATTTTGCTTTCCAAGGCCAACACTTCCAAAGAAGGATCCTCTATGATTTGCACAGCTTTCCAAATCAAGCACATCCATACCCTTTTGTTTTAGTATTTTTAGTATTTGAGTTTTACCAGTACCTGTGTTTCCATGGATAACCACAAATTTAACTTTAGATACAATATCAGGTAGAGCTTTTATAATATACTTTCTATATTTCTTATATCCTCCATTGAGTTTAAAAGCTTCTATACCTAAAGATTCAAATAAGGATGTAATAGCACTGCTTCTTAAACCTCCCCTAAAACAAAAGAAAATAAGGTTATCATATTCTTTGTTTAAGCTTACAGCCTTATTGTAAAGTTCAGGCAGCTTCTTTGATACAATTTCTACTCCTAGTTTTTTTGCCTTTTCAACGCTTTCCTGTACATAAACTGTTCCCACTTTAATCCTTTCTTCATCATCTAAAAGAGGGATATTTATTGACCCAGGAATGGTTTCTGATTTGTACTCGCTTGGGCTTCTTACATCTATTAATGCATATGTTCCATTGATCTGGTTATTATCTATATTTTCATATTCAATTATTTTATACATGTAGGTCTCCTCTTTATTTTAGAGTATAGTTGACAAATTAATTATATAACAAATCTACTAAAAAGTTCAACTGAGGAGAAAATAAAGGCTCTAGTTAAAATGAGCCTTTTCAATCATCAGATTCACTTGTTAGTTTCTTCAAGCAATTCATCTAAATATTTTGCCAAGATCCATCTTCAGTACATACTAATTTTGTACCGTCTTCTTTTGTTATAATGGAGCCAACGGCATGCCTGATTCCTGCATATACTCAAAAAGGATCTTTATCAGCATTTCCAACAGGTCCATTTGAAACAGATTTTATGTTATTTGGTGCTGAGATTTTGTTTACAAAAATTTTATCCCTTTTATTATGATTTTTCATGGCATTCTTCCTTTCATGAAATTGTTGTGTTAATTATTTTGAATTTAAAATGGAGCATATATTCTAGGAATTGTTTGGGTTTATTATCAAATAGTTAATAATCATCCTTTAAAAGTTTTTCAATAGTGTTAACATCATTTGAAAATCTTAAAGATTTAACTGCTGGTCCTTCTATTATTTCTCCTTTGTAAGTAAACCTAGAACCATGACATGGGCAGTCCCAGGACTTTTCAGCTGGATTCCAATTTAATTCACATCCCATATGGGGACAAGTAGTGTTTACCAGATGATATTCGCCTTCTTCATCTCTGTAGATGCCAATTCTTTCACCTTTAATTTTAGCTACTTTTGCTTCTGTTGGTTTTACATCTATATCATCAGGTAATGGGGATAGCTTTCCTTCCAGTAGATTTTCAGCTACTTTTAGATTTTCTATAATGAAATTTTTAGCTGATGAAATTATATTCTTTCTTGAAGGGTTGTATATATCCTGCCATTTGCTTTTTCCTTCAACAATCATATCTCTAATAATCATAGCTGCAACCATGCTGTTTGTCATTCCCCATTTCTGGAATCCAGTAGCAACATACATATTTGGAGTATCAGAAGTAAAATGACCTATATAGGGAATTCCATCTGGGGTATCATAGTCTTGAGTAGACCATCTGTATGGAATATCCTCAACAGTAAATATATCCTTAGCAAAATTTATCAGTTCTTCATAGCGTTTTTCAGTATCTTCCTTTTGGCCTGTAGTATGATTAGAGCCTACTACTAACACTAACTCTCCTTTATTGGTTTGTTGACTCCTTAGGGATCTTGTGGGATCTTCTGAATTTATATACATTCCTCCAGGGTATTTTTCCTTTGCGTAGAATCCCACAATATAAGATCTTTTTGGGTAAAGTCTAGAAAAATACATGCCTTTTTTATTATAGAATGGATATTGGGATGCAATTATTACTTTTTCAGCTCTTACCTTTTTTCCCTGTTCAGTTATTATCACATATCTGTCATCTTCTTCAATATTAACAGCTCTAGTATTTTCGAATATGTGGACATTATTTTGAATGATATTTGCTAGGCTTAACACATATTTACGAGGGTGGAACTGAGCTTGATTATCAAATCTTACTGCTGCATAGATGGGTATGGGAAATGGTATTTCTTCCACATAGGAGGCTTTTATTCCTAATTCCTGTGCTGTTTTTGTTTCTTCTTCAATTTGTTTGATGTATTTTTCCTGTGCTGTATATACAAAGGCAGGTTGAGAAATATAATCGCAGTCTATTTGGTGTTCATCTATTATCTTTTTGATTTCACTTATGGCTGTTTCATTAGCTTCTGCATACTGTTTTGCCATTTCTTTTCCTAACTGGGTTTTGATTTTGCTGTAAATAAGGCCATGTTGTGAAGCAATCTTTGCTGTTGTATGAGCTGTAGCTCCTTGACAAATTCTATCAGCTTCAAGAACTGTAATTTTATATCCTTCTTTTTGAAGTAGATAAGCACAGGATATACCAGCAAGTCCTCCTCCAACAATTACTATGTCCACATCTATATCCTTATCCAATGTTAGATAGTTTGTAGTAGGTGTGGATGATAGCCAATAGGATTGAGATTTGTTTTTTATATTATCATTAACCATTTGGCTCCTCCTTTATAATTTAGGTATGTTCTAGGATTATTTTTACTCTAAAGTTTTCAAATATTCTTCTATTAATAAATAAAAATATTTTTTAAAGGGAACCTATATATATGATGATAAATACTGTATAAAGGAGGATTTATATGGACTTTAACAATGTTATAGAGAGAAGATTTGTTGATAGAGGAAATCATAATCTTGTATTAGAGATATCCGCTGATGAGTATAAAGAGGATTATGATGAAATTAATAAAGATTATGCCATGAACATATTGGAAAGCTATTTGCAATTCAGAGGGGATGATGGAAGACCAGAAGATGCAAAAATTGATTATGACCCTAGGAATAATATTGTAAGAATTTCTGCTAAAGTCAATTACTTAGATAATGACCATACTGGATATATTTTTTAAAGAAACTTCTAAAGAATTATAAAAACTAATAGGCTTTTTTGAATATCATTTATCATATGAAAAAAGCATCTACATGAAGTAGATGCTTTAAAATGGTGGGCGATATTGGATTCGAACCAATGACCTCCACGATGTCAACGTGGCACTCTAACCATCTGAGCTAATCGCCCTTATTACTAAACTATAATAGCACAAAATCGATAAATTTTCAATTGGTATAGTAAACATTTGATAAAAAAGTTAAACCGATGAATTGAATAAAATATCTAGGGTATATATTAATATCATTTCCATATGTATTTGTAAAAAGAAAGGGGCATTTTATGATGGAATATGATATGAAGGATTTGAAAAATACAGCTATTGAAATGTTAAAACGAAGAGGGGTAACTATTAAGGACATTGGGGAATTAGTATATAGGCTACAAAAGAATTATTATCCAGATTTAACTTTGGAAATTTGTATTGATAATGTAGAAGCAGTACTAACTAAAAGAGAAATAATCCATGCAATTTTAACTGGTATAGCTTTAGATGAACTAGCTGAAAAGAAACTTCTACCTGAACCACTGCAGAGCATAGTAGAATCAGATGAAGGACTATACGGAATAGATGAAATAATACCTCTTTCCATAGTAAATGTGTATGGAACCATAGGTCTTACCAATTATGGTTACTTGGATAAAGAGAAAATGGGTATCATTAAAAAATTGGATACTCAAAAAGGTTGTGTAGTAAACACCTTCATAGATGATTTAGTTGCTGCTCTTGCAGCAGCTGCTGCAAGCAGGATTGCTCATACAAGGGAATAGATTGGAAAAATAAAATAGCAGATATATCTGCTATTTTATTTTTTTATTGACAATACCATTGATATGCTATAGAATATAAGCATAAGTTAAAATTTTAAACAAAAGTTGGGGTATATATGACTAATAGAGAACAGGAAATTTTAGAATTAATAAAGAAGAATCCTATGATAAGTCAAAATGAAATTGCAGATACACTAGGAATAACTAGGTCTTCAGTGGCAGTTCATATTAGCAATCTCATTAAAAAGGGATATATTTTAGGAAGAGGATATATTGTCCGATCGAATTCTTATGTGGCTGTTGTAGGAGGAGCTAATATAGATATTCAAGGTTTTCCCTATGATAATCTCATATACAGGGATTCAAATCCCGGGAAAGTAAAGGTTTCATTAGGAGGAGTTGGGAGAAACATAGGAGAAAACTTGGCAAGAATAGGAGTACCTGTAAAGCTAATATCTGTATTAGGTAGTGATGTGTTAAGTAAAAAGATTATTGATGAATCCAAAGTATTTGGAGTAGATATGAAGGACTCCCTTGTACTGGAAGGAGAATCAGCTTCTACCTACTTGTCTATATTAGATGAAAATGGGGATATGGTCCTTTCCATTTCCCACATGGATATATTTAATAGAATGACAGTAGATTTTATAAAAGAAAAGAGCCATATTATTGAAAATGCCTTAGCTTTGGTGATAGATACCAATATACCTAGAGAAGTGATAGAATATATGGTTACTACTTATAAGGATAAGACCTTTTTTCTTGATACGGTATCCACCACAAAAGCAAAGAAGGTAAAGGATTTAATTGGATATTTTCATACCATAAAGCCAAATAAGATTGAAGCTGAAATGCTTTCAGGGATAAAAATAGAAAAGGAAGACGATTTAAGAAGAGTCAGTGAATATTTTTTGACAAAGGGAGTAAAAAGAGTTTTCATCAGTTTAGGAAGTGATGGAGTTTACTATGATGATGGAGAAAACAGTGGATTAGCAAAGGGACCAAATATTCAAGTGGTAAACGCAACAGGTGCTGGAGATGCTTTTATGGCAGCTCTAGTTTATGGATATATTAATGATGTGAATATAGAGGAAAGTGCAAAGATGGGCATAGCAGCATCCATGATTGCTCTTTCCCATGAAAATA
>ENA-OWOZ01002916-OWOZ01002916.1-bioreactor-metagenome-genome-assembly--contig:-NODE-2916-length-12052-cov-4.749896_pt1 | contig 12052 bp, 18 predicted proteins | sample MGYA00238140_ERZ651804 | MGnify/ENA primary metagenome ERZ651804 (study PRJEB26910, sample SAMN07631232) | bioreactor metagenome | isolation source: Switchgrass digestor | place: USA: Dartmouth... | reverse complement strand
TGAAAGCGAGGAATGAATATGAATGAATCTGTTGTTACAAAGGGATTTATCGGTTTGGTAACTGGAGTATTTGGTTACCTTGCAGGATGTCTTAACGAGATTGTAATAATACTCGCTTTGCTGGTGGTGATGGATTATATTCTAGGGATTGCAGCGGTTTTTATGCAGGGGAAACAGTTTGATGGCAACCTTGCACTAAAAGGAGCATTTAAAAAGGCCTTGTATGCCTTTGTTATTGTCCTGGGGTACCTGGGGGATTACCTGATTATTTATGCGGTGGAGGGCTTTGGCATCATAATACCTGTCAAGGCTATACTGGGCATTGCGGTGACATTGTACCTGATTGGTACAGAAGGTTTCTCTATTTGCAGAAATCTCATCCTTATAGGTGTACCAGTTCCGGAGTGGTTCGGGAAGTTCTTCGGACTCGTAAAAGATCAGGCGGGTAAATTTGTAACAATCCCGGAAGAAGGCGATAACAATGAAAATATCGAGTAAGCGATACTACAACTCCACCTGCCATATCATAGAATTTTTACCTTCGGAGCTTCGTTTGGAGGACACAGAGGGTATACCGGGCAAGCGGGAGCACATAAGCAGGATTTTTGGCAATCCTCGTCCTGACGAAGTAACCTGGTTGCGTGTGAACCGGGCATTTTTCAACATGTCTGATTCAAAATCAGAGTCTATTGGTGACGGGTTAAGAGATAGTTTTATTAATGTTGGATATAAAGACGGTAAACTTTATTTTGAACCAAACATCCCTGTTGGCGTTGAGTGGTCCGTCGGAACCTCATATATGTTGTTGAGAGATGGAGAATACTGTGTGGATAGCGAAAACTTTTTCAGGGAGATTCTTGGAAAACATCCCCGGACCTTTTTCGGGCAAAAGGCAGATGGCACAATAGTATTCATAGCTGCCGATGGCCGGAAGCTCACAGAGAAAGGCTTGACCCCGTCAGAACAGCGAGAAGTTGCCAAAGCATTAGGCCTCCGGGATGCTGCGAACCTGGACGGTGGAGGAAGCTCCGTAATAATGGTTGGCGATACTGTCATCAATAAGTCCTATGATGGCCGGGGCCTGGGTAATATATTCGTTGGATACCGGAAGTATACCAAGGACGAGTTGCCGACACTCAAACAGGGAGCTAAAGGCGTGTGGGTTAACTTGTTGCAGCGTTTATTAATCGCTCAGGGATATAGTTGTGGTGCCGCTGGCGCCGACGGAGATTTTGGACCTGCTACTTATAATGCGGTTACCTCATATCAAAAAGCTAAAGGCTTGGCGGTTGACGGTATCGTTGGCAAGCAGACATGGGGAGAACTAACCAAGGCGCAACAGCCAGCTAAAAAACTGCCCACGCTTATAATCGACCCTGGACACGGTGGTACGGATCCGGGCTGCGCATTTCATGGGTACATTGAGAAAGAGCTTAACCTAATTGTCGCCAAGAGAGTGAGGGAATTGCTTAAGGAATACAGCCCAGCCATGACGAGGGAAACCGATATTACCCTTGATGCAGGACCCAGGACGGACAAGATAAAAGACAAATATGATTATTGCCTGTCGATACATTTTAACGCCAATGCTGGAAACAGGACGGAGTGCATACACAGCATTTACTCTCAGAGGGGCAAGGACCTTGCAATAGCAATAGGCCGAGAACTCAGCCAGGCATTGGATTTACCGCTAAATGTGTTCAACAGGCAAGGCCAGAACGGCGATTACTACTTTATGCACCGGCTGACCGGATCGACAACAACGGTAATTGTTGAGTGCCTGCCGCTTGATACCCAGTACGGCAAGCTTCACCTTGAGCTTATAGCCCAGGCAATCGCCAGGGGCTTTAAAAATTACGTAAAGGCTTAAATCCTCCTTGTTTGCAATAAAAAAGGGGGAGTTATTCCCCCTCGGATTCGTTTATCAATTCTCGGATTTTCTCCCGTAGCCATTCGGCACGGGAGATATAACCCTTGCTTTTTAGTGCCTTGTCAAGTTTTTGCTCTAATATCTTTTTTTCTTCCTGGGATGCGTGTTCTATTCTTATGGTAGTTTGGATTCTGCCCATTTTGTCCTCCCTTCTTAAACTTCTTCAACTTCGACTGGACTATCCCAGTCACAGGCCCAATGTTCATCAGCATTAATGTAGCCTACTTCTTTTATCTCCTCCTCGAGTTCTGCAAGCCGTTCCTTAATACGTTCCCTTTCGTAAGGGTCTGGCTGCATTTCTAAGTTGTGTTCCAGCATGTCGTATTCTCTACTGATGTCCCAAGCATACGTTGTTTCCCACATTACTCTATACCTGTTACCTTGTTCATCTATTGCATGAGCAAAGTATCTAAATTGGTCAACCATGTAGTTGTCACCGTAAGCATTCTCGGTAAGCGCATACTTCTTGCCTTCAAATTCTACCTCGCCATATTCCTTTACATATTCCTGGTAAGTCATGGATTAAAACCTCCTTTTGTCTTTGTGGTTACATTGTATCATACTATGTAGTACCATGTCAATATGTTTTGTAAAATTTTTTAAAAAATTTTTCATCCCATAAAACCCGACCGCGTAGAATCGTTTCTAATGCATTTTTGGAGGGTGGGTAATATAAAAATACCCCTGGATAATCAGGGGCGATTACAGGCGATACTGTTGTTCATTTCAACTCTTCTAGTTTTAATAGTCTCCATTGCTCTCCTTCATTTCTTGCTGCAACGTAAAATTCTTTTTTAAATTTCATACCAAATGAGTTTTCTGCCTGAACCCACATTTGTACCTCCCATACTGTTCCTCCGTTGTTGTTTACAATGGCTGTGTCAAAAGGTTCAAATTCTGCAGTGTCCGGAACTTTAAGATGGTCTTTAATCGCATACATAGCAAAGTAATATGCTTGTTTAGCTGGCGTGAGTGATTCCGGTTGATTGCTGTCTAAAAGTAAATATATAAGAACGGACCAGAGTATGACATTGACTATGATGATAATAAGTAGGATTTTATTTTGCTTCTTTTCAGTTTTTACATTACTCAATTTTAGCACCCCCTTTGCCATATTATACCATGAATAAAAGAAAGAGGGGAGACAACGCTCCCCAAAGGTCAAATATCCTTTTCGACGGTGATTAATGCAAATGTCTGTAGGTTACGAAACAAGTGAATATTGTCACAGCTAAACAGATATGCATAATGCTGCCTCTCTTTGTGTGACTTAAAGCATTGTTTTAAAACCTCTTTTGCATAGAGGAAATGTACATCTGGTGGAATACCCCGTCCTGCGTATAAAGCCCATTCGCCGAAAAGTTTTGACCAAAAATAACGTTTCTTGCCAAATATCTTTATCATATGTTCTTTGTGTTTTTTCTTGGCAAGTCTCCGCTTTTGCCATTGGGCCCTGACCTTTGGCCAGTCTGCGAGTGTATAGGCTATGCTTTTGCCTAACGTTCTTTCGAGCAAGCGCTCACCCCCACGTAAAATGTATTTGCATCAAATAGATGCCTAGATTATGCGGTCCAGCCCTGACATATCTGTACCGACGATTTTTATGCTGAGATTTTTGACAGCCGGCACAGTTATTTGCCTGTCTGTACATATAACCAATCGAGGGCGGACGCCAAATAGGGCCAAAAAGTCAATACCTCGGTATTTGTCAACGTTAAAGCTGTTGGATAGGTGTATTTCAATCATTGTGGGGAATATAATTCCTGCATTTTCAATATAGCAAAGCGCGTCAGGCCTTATATTTTCAATTGGCTGTTCGTTTACCCACTCTAGCAGATGACTCTTTGTTTTGATGTTTGTATACAACTCGGATCGTATTAGGTCATGGTGTATCTGCACAGGCTTACGGTCAATGTAGTAGGCATAGCAATTGTCAATGGTGCTTTGCGTCCTTTTTAATATGCCGTCTTGGTATAACTTATACAGACGTTCCCGGCTGTACTGATATGATGTATTGAAAAACAATCGGTGTATCTGACTAGATGTGGCGATATGGAAATCTTCAAGGAAATTAATAATATCCTGGTCACGTCTAGTAATCATTATTGGCCACTCCCTTAAGGTAAGGATTAATTATCTTTGACCGCAATTCAGCGATTTTCTCTCTACGTTCCTGTTCCATTTCCTCTTTAGTTTTAATGGCATCATTTTGTTTTAGGATTTTTAATATGTGTTTAGGATCCACATATAACGCCTGGACTTCGTGCACGTTCCCGCAGTATTTGATGAGAAACCTGCCCTGTTCTGTTAAACTTTCGGCTCCGTCCTGATCCAGGATAACGCGGCTATCTACCTCTGAAAACGTCTTGAATGCGACACGGACAGGCATATTGGCCTTAATTGACCCGGCAATGATATTGACATCCGGTCTCTGCATACTTGCTATGTAGTGGATGCCTACCTTGCGATCCATTGCTACGCGCTGGCGAAACTTATCGAGTATATCTTCACAACGTTTATCCGCCAACCTTGCGAACTCATCAATTATAACCACTTTATAGGGCAATGCACGGGCCGGGAACATTGAGTTCCAGGTGCTAAGTTTGTCAATGTATACTCGATTCTTGACGCTCCTGAACAACTTCAGTCTCCTATGAGCTTCCTCTTCTAGTTCATCAAGTAATTGGTCGCAATCTTCCGGCGTTTCACCATAGGACTTAACCTTGCGACAGTTTTCATATTTCCCAAGTGTAACAGCCTGGAAGTCAATCAAGTGCAATTCTACTTTATGCCGGCTTAATATAAGAGATAGGGCAATTACATCCAGCAAGCTTGATTTGCCACTGTCAGTTTCTCCGGCAACAAGAATATGAGGGCATTTTTCGATGTCAAGCGTAAATCTGCCGCCATATTCAATGCCGCAAACTACTTCCAATGGCTTTTTGCATGGGATAAATTCATAAGGATAATAATTACTTAAATTTCGGTCAATGCATTTCATGACTAATTCTTTGTTAAAGGCAAATTCAATTTTGCAGTTTAAAAACTGTTCCAGCTCTTCCTGTTTGTTCTCAAAATGCTTTTGTGATATTCCCGCCGGCATGTGTAGTACATAAGTGGTCACATTTTTCGTCCTAGTTTTTTTAATTATCTCGGGTAATTGTCCCGCCTTATTTTCAAGGCCGCATTGCACAAAAAGCTTCTCAAGTTTATTGAGTCGCACGACCCAAGCTGCAACAGCACCGCTTAACCATGTTAGTACTATTGCCGATACTGATGGCCTGCCTGTCGCTATGCGGCAAATCCACCAAAACGACGAAGCAAGCGTACCAGCCCAAATCCACGTAGCACTTTTTTTATTCATGTGGTCCCTCCGTCAGTTAATTGCTTTTTTAAAAACCTTTTATTTATAAGGCTTTGCAGCCATATAGACAAGTAGGTGATTAAGCCGGGTATCAACCATGATAGCAACCATGATAGCAACCTCAGTATCAATATATTCTATAGATATGAAAATAATTCCTATTTTGTGAAAATAAATGCGACAACATGGAAATTTATTCCCTCAATAAGAATTATCCCTTATAATTTACGAGGGGGATTTCATGGGTATTTCCTACGCAAAATTAAGGGAGCTTTTAATCGCAAGAAAAATATCCCGAAAAGAGCTAAAAGCAAATACCAATTTAAGCAATGGCGTCCTAGCCCGGATTGACAAAGACGAATATATGTCGCTTGAGGCTTTAGAGAGAATTGCCCGTAGTCTCAATGTTGACATAGGAGATATTGTTCAGCTTAAAGACACATCTTCAAATAAATTTCAAAAATAAAAGATAATCACAGATTAGTAAAAAAATCCTAAAACCCAGTCATAAAGCACATTTCAGGCTTTTATTATTACATTTCAATTACAAATATTGAAAAGGAACAAGCAAAGGAATAGAATGGTATTACCACAATTTACACAATCTTGGTGGTTCTATGAATGCCTTTTAATCATTTCAATAGCATATTGACTTGCACATTTATTGACCTTATAATTTAAATCAAATAAGAACATATGTTCGATTAAGGGCAGAATAAAAAGGGAGATACCCTCGCAAAGTCACTCTCCCTTTTGATTACAACGCCTCATGGAGGCATTTATTGCATTATATCATTATATTGCATCATTTGTAAAGCCTCCTGAGGCCCAAAAACAGGAGGATAAAATGAACAAGAAAAAAGTAAAAACGATCATGCAAGAAAAAGGGGTGGGAATCAGGCAACTGTCAGGGAACCGAATTTTTTTAACGATTAAACTAACATACATACTATATTGTCCTTGGACAAGAGTTAAACTTAGCCAGGCAATATACATATCGAAAATGCTTGGTATTAAAATAAGCGATTTGATTTGACATCCATTTTGACATCCGTAGTGTTTATCAGATTAGTATATGTTACATATCGGTAACGATATATTGTTGTATCAACACTGATGATTTTTGCGATATGCTTAAAGACTAGATCGCGTAGAATAGCCATTTCCAGACGGTAACGGCGAGGGGTTCGACTCCCCTCGCCTCCACCAGTATTTCAACGGTTTTGAGACACTTTGACATCCGAATTGACATCCGAATTATTGACAATATTATTTAGTACATCTGCAGCTTTATTTTTCATGTTGGATAAGATGTGCTGATATTTTTTAGTCATGTTTATATCGGAATGGCCTAATCTCTCGGCTGCTTCTTTATCGCTAATGCCATATTTGAGCATCATAGTGGCATTAAAATGACGGAGATCATGGAAGCGAGTATGAGGCAGCCCTGCTCTTTTTAATATGCGTGCAAATCTTCTTCCAAAATTCCCACCATGTTCAGCTGTACCATCTTTTTTGGGATATACATACCCGACACTTTTATACAAGGATAGCCGATCTATAACATATTTAGGAGCTACAATTTGCCTATATGAATTTCTTGTCTTTGTATTTTTTTCTATGACTTGACCGTTAACATATACATTAGCTTTTCTGATATTAATTGTGCATTTTTCAAAATCGATATCATTCCATGTCAATGCCATTATTTCACTTGCACGCATCCCACAAAGGCCGGCAAGTAAAATAGGTATTTCCTCTCTTGTGCCTTTTACATATTGTAAAAGGGCATTGTACTCTTCTTCGCTATAAATATAATACTTATATGATTCTATGTCCCTGGGAATTACAATACCAATGCAGGGGTTTGTTTTTATGGATTTATTCAACACAGCATACTTAAAGACGCTGCGAACAGTCACTAAAAGACTTCTGCAAGATTTTTCAGAATGCGTTTTAGCAAAATCATTTATCATCTCCTGGATATGAATAGGCAAGATTTTAGCAATTTTGGCTTGTCCAATATAAGGAGCGGCGTAAGTGTATATATCACGCCTATATCCTGCTATTGTAGTTGGTGATAAATTTACACAATAAGTATTAAGCCATTTTTCGGCATATTCAAGAAACGTGGCTTTAGTAAGATTGTAGAAACCGCTGTTTTCAATTTCTTCAATCAATGCATTGAGTTTGCGCCTGCATTCTGGACGAGTTCTTGCATATACGTATTTCCTTTTGCGTTTACCGTCCAATGTAGGTATTTCTACGGTTCCTTGCCAGCGGCCGTCTTTTCGTTTGGTAATAGAGCCTTGCATGTAAGTTAAGCCTCCTTATTCTTTTGTTTGTCTATAAATTCGCATATTTTTTTATGGCATTCTTCCTCAGTTGATGCATAAATATATTTCTCGAATACATTCTCATCAACTATATAGCGAATAACTCCTTGCCATTTCCCGTTTTTTAATACGCGAATAATTGGCATAATCTCATCCTCCTTTCTGAGTTTCATAAAGATATGTGATAAACTTCATTGCATCTTTTTTGGCTTCTTCTGATAGTGCTGAATACAACTGAACCATTTTTTCAACATCTATATCAACATCTTCACCGCATAAATATTCAAGAGGGACTTTAAAATATTTTGCTAATTTATAGGCAATAACCAAATCAGGATCACGCTTCCCTCGTTCATATCTCGATATTGTAGCATTACTTGTTCCTATAATGTCGCCCAGTTCCCGTGTAGTCAGTCCATGTTGCTCTCTCAATCTTTTCAAACGCTGTGCAAATATCTCCAAAGTTAACTGCTGCATGACGTATCACCTCCTTGCTAATAAATTATATTAAATTTGTTACCATTAAGCAATGGAAATATACACAAAAAATAAAAAAAATACAAATTTGGTATTGCAATTTATAATTTTGTATGTTATTATGTTACCAAAAGGTAACAATTATACAAGAAGGAGAGAGGACAATGGAAAGCTACGATATGAGATATGCCAGCGATAACATTAAGTTATTGTTAAAATTTAAGGGCTGGACTCACGAAACATTATGTAAAAAAACAGGCATTTCCCTTGTAACTTTAAGGAGAAGGTTAAAAAGCAATAGTGGGTGGAGTATGCTTGAGGCTGTGAGTATAGCCAGGGCATTCAATGTCAGTGTCAACGAACTTTTTTTTACCCGCATGTTACCAGTTGGCAACAAAACCGCATAAGCCGTATGGTAACGGAAGCAGGAGGTAAATCAATGTACCAATATCGCCGAATCAGAATAAACCGCACTAAAGCAAAAGATGAACACAGGCTTATAATGGAGCAGTTGCTGGGCAGAGAATTATCGTTTCACGAGGTTGTGCATCATAAAAACGGCGACTGTAAATGCAATGACATCGATAATCTAGTGTTAATGACAAGATCCGAACATGCAAGACACCACAGGCAGGGGAAAAAGCTTCCAGTGAACTACAATTGGGCTGGGAAAGCTAGACCTGATCAAGCGAAACTAACTTACTCAGATGTCCAAAAGGTATTACAACTCAAGTCTCAAGGCTTATCAAACAGACGAATCGCAAAACGCTTTGGCGTAGACCACACAACAATTGACCGACTACTTAACGGCAAAACAATCACTTACAATCAGATGTTGGCAAAGGCTTAATAAAACAAAAGTTAAAAGGGGGGTGAATTGAATTCATGGCGAGTGATATTCAAATTCTTGCACTTCTCTTTATTAGCTGGGCGGCATTGTTTATTTTTGGCTGGGAGATGCGCGATTGGTGGCAACAGATAAAGTACGGCCTCGCTGCAAATTCAGGAGAGACCAAAATCGAACAAATACTGAAATCGGCGACATTGAAAGACTGCTTACAGCTATGGAGGAAGGGCTACCGGGTAGAGGTCAACGACGGAAGGGTTACAGCAGTAGTAAAAGAGAGTAAAAAAAATAACGGCATAAAGCCGCAATAATACCAACTCCATTATATCACTGGATATGGTGGGGTGTCAAGAAAGGATGGTTTAGATGTCAATTTGCCAAATTTGTTATAGAAAACTCTCTGATCCAAAAAGCATAAAAAGGGGAATCGGCCCCGTCTGCTACCAGAAACTCATGACTGAAACGGAAGTACAGGAAAGTCGGAAACAGTTAGAACGGGAAAACTTCGTTCCCTTCACTGGTGACGTCATCTGTAAGCGGACAATTTCAGGTCCACAGGTCAATATCCCGCATAGATATGTCGTACACAGCCCCAATGGGTTTGAATGGGGCTATGGTGGCAGTGGACCAGCTGATCTGGCTCTGAATATCCTGGCTGCATATATTGGCAGGGAACTGTCCGAAAAAGACGGTTTGTATCAAGAATTCAAATGGGACTTTATAGCTCCTATGCCGTTTTCCGGTGGGACAATCAAGCGTGAAGATGTAGCTGTTTGGTTGGCGGCCAGAGGAATTGAAATGCCAGGAGCAAAGGAGTTGATTTTAAAATGAAAATTCTCAGTCTGACACTTCGAAATTTCAAAGGGATTCGATATTTCAACCTAGATACACAGGGTATGGACACAAACATATATGGCGACAACGCAACAGGCAAGACCACACTTGCCGATGCTTTCATGTGGTTGCTGTTTGACAAGGACAGCAGTAACAGGAAGGACTTTGAGATTAAAACGCTTGGTCCGGATGGCGAACCCGAGCATGGCCTTGAGCATACGGTTGAGGCCGTGCTGGAACTCGAGGACGGCAGCCAGCTTGCACTGAAAAAGGTGTACCAGGAAAAATGGACCAAAAAGAAGGGCTCTGCTACGGCAGAATTCACCGGCCATACCACGGACCACTTTGTGGACGGCGTGCCGGTACAGAAAAAGGAATACGATGCCCGCATTGCCGAGATTGCCGATGAAAACATGTTCCGTCTCTTGACCGATCCCCGGTACTTCAACGAGGTCCTTCACTGGCAGAAACGCCGGGAGAAATTGCTTGAAGTTTGCGGCGATGTATCGGATGCGGAAGTTATCGCCAGCAAGAAGGACCTGGTGAAGCTGTCCGAAATTCTCGGAAAGCGCACGATAGAACAGCATCGCAAAGTCATCCAGGCTCGCAGGGCAGAAATTAACAAAGAGCTGGAAAAAATCCCGGTACGGATTGACGAGGTCAAGAGGGGTCTGCCGAATATAGACGACATCACAAATCCGGATGAATTACCGAACGACATAGCCAAGCTACGCGAAGAACTCAGGGCGAAGCAGGAAGAGCTTGCCCAGGCCAAAGCCGGCGGGCAGGTGGCGGAAAAAACAAAGGAGCTTCGGATGATTGAAGCTCAAATAATGGATTTGAGAAATAGGCATCGTCAGGAACTTGATGCGACGCTCGCTGGAAAACGTGAAGAATTATCAAACATTCAATTGAGCTTGAATGATATAAGGTTTAGCATCGGCTCTTTGAATCGCAGTATTCAACACAACGAAGCAGAAATAAACAGGCTGAATGAAAGGATAGCGAAACTTCGCGAGGCCTGGCACATACAAAATAATGCACGCTTTGAGTTTGAGCAGTCTGAAACATGCCCGACATGCGGCCAAGCACTTCCCGCCGAACAGTTAGAATCTGCTAGAGAAAAGGCACTGGCTGACTTCAATCGGAAAAAAGCTGAAAAACTTGAATCTATTAATGCCGAAGGGAAACAGCTCGCATCATTGAAATCCTCATACGAAGAAGAATTGAATACACATCGTAAAACCATCGAGAAATATACAAAGGATCTGGCCGAGCTCGAGCAGAAAGAGACAGCCCTAAAAGCCGAAATCGACAACATTATGCAGGGAGCGCAGCCTATTGAATCAACTCCAGAATATTATCAGCTTAATGCAAGATACCGTGACCTGCAAGATGAAATCAGAAAACTCGAAGCAGACAGTAGTATTGCTGTCGCAAAAATCCAGAAAGAGATAGACACCCTATCAGAGGACATTAGAGTCCTTGAGCAGGCACAGGCGCGCCTTGAAGCCTGGAAAAAGGGGCTACAGCGAATTGAAGACCTGAAGGCAGAAGAGCGGAGGCTGGCGGCTGAGTACGAGGAACTGGAGCAGCAGATATATCTCACAGAGGAATTCATCCGGGCGAAGGTTCGGCTCCTGGAGGACAAAATCAACAGCAAGTTCAGGATGGCCCGGTTCAAGTTGTTCGATGTGCAGGTCAACGGGGCCATTTCAGAGACGTGCGAGACCACCTTCAACGGTGTTCCGTATTCAAATCTCAACAACGGTGCCCGTTTGAATATCGGCCTTGACATTATCAACACCCTTGCAGAGCATTTCGATTTTGCACCACCGGTCTGGCTGGATAACGCCGAGAGTGTGACTGACATTATGCCGACCAAAGGGCAACAGATTCGGCTGATCGTGTCCGCAGCTGATAAGAAGCTCCGCATTGAGCTTGCGGAGAAAAAAGAAATGAAGGAGGTTGTATGAGTGAGCGATTTCAAAAACAAAGACCCGTTCATGCCTTGGAATGATCCGATGTTCAAAAACAATCCGTTCAAACCTTGGAACGACCCGATCTATAGGCGCGACCCTTTTGCACCATGGAATCAAACATATGCTGATGATTATGACATCCATGAGTATGAACAGTTAACAGGCGTTAGGATTAAAGATTAAACGTTAGAGGAGGCTGTGTGATATGTCAACTGCAACTGCTGAGAAAACCACGAAAGCTACTGAAAAGACCGCAAACCAGAGCAACGTGATCGCCCTTGT
>ENA-OWOZ01002915-OWOZ01002915.1-bioreactor-metagenome-genome-assembly--contig:-NODE-2915-length-12058-cov-2.795092_pt1 | contig 12058 bp, 9 predicted proteins | sample MGYA00238140_ERZ651804 | MGnify/ENA primary metagenome ERZ651804 (study PRJEB26910, sample SAMN07631232) | bioreactor metagenome | isolation source: Switchgrass digestor | place: USA: Dartmouth... | reverse complement strand
AATTTAAAATTGATTCTGGATAATGTTCCTGTAGGAATAGGGATATATAATCGGACAGGAAAACTGGTTGATTGCAACAATGCCTTGACCGAGATTCTTGGTTACGAAAAAGCTGAACTACAGCAGATGGAAAGCCGGGATTATACCCACCCTGAAGATGTGTTGATTACTGAAAAGTGGAGAAAAAGCTTCAACGAAGGTATTATTGACAATTTTTGTATAGAAAAAAGGTATATAAAAAAAGACCAATATATAGTTAATCTTGCCAAAGGCATAGAAAATGACAGCTTATGTAGGATGTCAGAAATAATTGAAGAATACCTGCCGGAAAATCCTATAGCAGTACTATCAGGACCTAATCATGCAGAAGAGGTTGCAAAGGATATGCCTTCCGCAACAGTGGTATCATCTAAGTATAAGAGGGTTGCGGAATTCATACAAGATACCTTTATGACGCCGAGGTTTAGAGTATACATAAATCCGGATATAGTAGGTGTTGAATTGGGCGGAGCCTTAAAGAACATAATAGCTTTGGGAGCGGGCATTTCAGATGGATTGGGTTTCGGAGACAATACAAAAACTGCTCTAATGACCAGGGGTATTGTAGAGATTGCCAGGCTTGGTGTAGCCATGGGGGCTAGACAAAGTACTTTTAGCGGACTATCTGGGGTAGGAGATTTAATAGTAACATGTACTAGTATGCACAGCAGGAATAGAAGAGCTGGTATAGCTATAGGCCAGGGAAAAACACTGGAAGAAGTGTTAAAATCCACAAAGATGGTTATTGAAGGAGTGCGAACCACTAAATCTGCCTACCACCTGGCAAAAAAATTTTCTATAGAAATGCCAATAACCCAAGAGATATACGAGGTATTATATGAAGGCAGTGATGTAAAGAAATCAGTAATAAAACTGATGACAAGGAATAAGACTCATGAAATAGAAGATTTGTTAGAAACAGAAACAGTGGGTTGGAAAGATGCTTAATAGGCATCTTTTTTTTGTAATATTCTTATCTACTTGACATATATATATAATGCAATATTTGAAGGTTATAATCCTTTGAGAGGGGGTAAAAATGTGGAAGAATTTGATTTATATCGGAATATTGCCGAAAGAACCGAAGGAAGCATATACATAGGCGTTGTAGGCCCGGTACGCACAGGTAAATCCACCTTTATCAAGAGATTCATGGATTTGCTTGTTATACCGAATATAGAAAATGAATACAAAAGAGACAGGACAAAGGATGAACTGCCCCAGAGTGCTAATGGAAGGACAATAATGACCACTGAGCCCAAGTTTGTACCAAACGAAGCAGTTGAAATGACTCTTGAAAGCAATGCAAAATTCAAAGTTAGACTTGTAGACTGTGTAGGATATCTTGTTGAAGGTGCTATGGGACATCTGGAGGATGGAAACCCCAGAATGGTTAATACCCCTTGGTTTGATAATGTAATTCCCTTTGAAGATGCTGCTGAAATAGGTACAAAAAAGGTAATAAATGAGCATTCTACTATTGGGTTGGTAGTTACAACAGATGGAACTATTACAGATATTCCAAGGAGAAATTATATACAGGCTGAAGAAAGAGTGATAGAGGAGCTGAAGCAGATAAATAAACCTTTTGTAATATTACTAAATTCAGCAAATCCTCACAGCCAGGAAGCAGAAGAATTAAGGGAATCATTAGAGTCCAAGTATGAGACTCCGGTACTTCTAGTAGATTGTCTTAACATGGAAATGAGAGATATAAACAATATACTATCTAAAGTATTATTTGAATTCCCGATAAGAGAATTGAACTATCATATGCCGAGATGGATAGATTCTTTGGAAAATGATCACTGGCTGAAAAAAGAGATTGTAGATGGAATCGTAAATAGTACAAAGGATATTTACCGAATCAGAGAGGTTGCTTCCTCTACCGAAAGCCTATCAGCCATTGAAAATCTGGAAAGTGCCAGTGTTAGAGACATGGATTTGGCCAAGGGAACTGCAGATATTAAGTTCGATCTAAAGGAAGGATTATTCTATCGTATACTGGGAGAGGTATCCGGATACGGAATAGAAGGAGATTATCAGCTTGTTTCCTTAATGAGGGAACTCTCAAATGCTAAAAAAGAATATGACAAGATTAAAGATGCTATAAGGGATGTAAAAGAAATAGGCTATGGAGTCGTAGCCCCTTCCGTAGACGAGATAAAGCTGGAAGAGCCGGAAATTGTAAAACATGGAGGAAGGTTTGGAGTAAGACTTCGTGCCAGTGCCCCATCATTGCATATCATAAAAACAAATATAGAGACAGAGGTATCTCCAATAGTAGGTACTGAAAAACAAAGTGAAGAGTTCATAAGATATTTCATGGATGAGTTTGAAAGCAATCCAGAAAGAATATGGGAAACAAATGTATTCGGAAAACCATTATATGATATGGTAAAAGAAGAACTTCAAAGCAAATTATATAAGATGCCTGACGATATTCAAGGCAAGATGCAGCTGACTTTAGAAAAGATAGTAAACGACACTAAAGGAAGCATAATATGCATAATAATATAAATAATTTAATTAAAAAAGCTCGGTTTCGGGCTTTTTGCTTTTTTAGTAACAATTCATTGCAATTTCCCATATTTTAAACAAGGAGCATATTTAAATAGATCAATGGGTGGTGGCAAAATGCATAATTATTGTTCCATTGCGAGCAGGGAATATATTCATAAAATATTGCTTCTATATGATTCTTTATTAGAACATGACAATAATTTTAGATTTTTTATCATATGCATGAGCAAAGAGACAAAAGCACTTCTAAATGATTTGAAATTAGAGAAGGCAGTACTTTTAACAATAGATCAAATAGAGAGAACAGATACCCAACTTGCAGCAGTAAAGTCACAGCGAAATGAAAAGGAGTATGCCTGGACTTCAAAAGCCTCAGTATTTTTGTACTTGTTTAGAAACTACTCTGATGTTGAGCATCTGTTATGGTTGGATGGAGATATAGTTTTCTATTCATCTCCTGAGCCAATATTCCAAGAACTTAAACAATGCTCCCTATTATTAACCCGGGAAAGATTTAAGGGGGAAAATAAAAAGCTGGATAATGTGTACGGTATATATAACACAGGGCTGATGGGCTTAAAACGAGATAAGGAGGCTATGGGTTTTATTAAATGGTATAGAAGAAAATGTCTTGAATGGTGCTACGACCAGGTGACTCCAAGCAGGTTTGGGGATCAGAAATATCTAGAGGTAATAGGTAAAAGAAATACAGGTATATATATTTCAAAATCAAAAACAACAAATGCCGCAATGTGGAATATGGAAGATTCAAGAATAGAGACCTCAGAGGGGCAGGTTTATATTGATGGGAAAAAACTTATATTTTATCATTTCAGCAGTTTCTTCATTCTCAGTGAGAACGAATTTGATTTATGGATGTGGGAGCAGCCTAAGCTGGATGAAAAAATAAAAGAAGCAGTATATTTCCCATATGTAAAGGCAATAAAAGGCGCTATTGAATTGATGAAAACAAAAGAAAAAGATATATCACAATTCATATCAAAGTATTATGACAGAGAGGCTGCAGGCAATTACTTGATTATGTAAACATCTTACTACTATAACTGGAATTTTGGGGGAGTTAGCTTTGAATTTTTATGACGGTAAAAGAGTTTTGATAACCGGAGCCAACGGATTCTTAGGCTCTCATATTTTAGAAAGAATGATAGAGTATAATGCAGAATTGTCTATAATTCTGCGGGAAAGCTCTGATTTGTGGAGGATAGAAAAACAACTGGGTAATTTTAATATGCATTATGCAGATATAAGGGATTTAGATGCTGTAAGCAGTTGTATAAGCAAGATTAAGCCTGAAATAGTTTTTCATATGGCGGCCTACGGAGTTGATTCCAGAAAAAACAACATATATGAAGCTATTGATATAAATATTCTTGGTACTGTGAACTTGCTTCATGCAGTTAGTAAAACCGGGTGCGAAAAATTTATTAACACCGGGACAAGTATGCAGTACGGAAACAAAGAAGGAACGGTTAATGAGGATGCCAATTACACGCCTAACAACATCTACGGAAGTACAAAAGCAGCTTCAACCATACTTGCTCATCAAATAGCCGATGATATGGATATAGATATAACAACTATTATACCCTTTGGAGTCTTTGGGGAGAAAGAAGGAAGCCACAAATTTTTTCCAGAAGTCATATTATCCATTCTCAATCATAGAGAGGTAAATCTGACTCCCTGCCTTCAGCAAAGAGATTATTGCTATGTTGAGAATATAATTGATGGCTTTCTGATGGCAGCAAAGACAAACAAGACACGAGGAATGACTCTGAATATAGGTAGTGGAAAGACCTTTCCTTTAAAATACTATGTTGAGTTAATAATTGAAAAAATGAATATGGATGCAAAGATAAACTATGGTGCATTGGAATACAGAAAAAATGATTTGTGGAATCCTCAGGTTAATATTGAAAAGATAAAGGACGCTATCAATTGGTATCCTGAAGTATCTATTGAAGAAGGCATTGAGAGAGCAATTGACTGGTTTAAAGACAATTATCATTATTATGATGTAAGAGGGAGATAGCTTTGGAAATTATAGATATCATTTCTAAAGATATGGAGAGGATATATGAAAGTACAAAGGAGTGTATTACTAATACAGGTGGGCATACATGGCTTATTACCGGAAGCGGAGGATTTATAGGATCTTATTTTCTTGACTTTATTGATTATTGTAACAAATATGTTTTTTCTACACCGGATAAGGTTATTTGTATAGACAACTATAAGACGAGTTCCATGAACAGAATTATGCATTTATTAGACAATGACAATTTTCAATTTATAAACAAGGACATATCAAAACCCATAGAAGTTTCACAAAATATTGATTATATTGTTCATGCTGCTAGTATTGCTTCTCCAACTTTTTATAGGATGTACCCTATTGAGACTATAGAAGTAAATGTATGGGGACTCAAAAATTTACTTGATATTGCAAAAGCAAAGAGCATTAAAAGCATGCTTTATCTTTCTACCAGCGAAATATACGGAGATCCGGATTCAGCAAACATACCTACCAGTGAAACTTATAATGGCAATGTATCATGTATAGGTCCCAGGGCATGCTATGATGAATCAAAAAGATTGGGAGAAACTCTATGTGTAAATTATTGGAAGCAGTATAGAGTTCCTGTAAAAATAGCAAGGCCTTTCAATGTATATGGCCCTGGTTTAAGAATTGATGATAAGAGAGTTATACCTGATTTTTTTAAAGGAGCTCTTTATAACAGAAGAATAGAAATTTTAAGCGATGGCAGGCCTACAAGAAGCTTTTGCTATATAAGCGATGCTATTGCCGGGTTTATAAAAATCTTGATGTCGGAGTATAATGGAGAAGTTTTTAATATTGGCAATGACGAGATAGAAATAAATATGAAACAATTGGCAGAAAAAATTGCTGAAATCGTTGAAAAAGTAACAGTTATATATAATGAAAGCAGTGACAAGGAGTATCTTACAGACAATCCTCAGAGAAGATGCCCGGATCTGAAAAAAGCAAGAACTCTCATAAACTACAATCCCTCTGTTAATTTGGAAGCTGGTTTAAGAAGGCTTATGGATTGGTACAAAAGTATACTGGAAATTGATTGTAATTAGCCGCTGGGAGGCATGAATACCATGAGCGCGAGGTTAATATCAATAACTCCCTTTGAAGATTTCAGAGGAAGTTTGAAAAAAATATTAAAAAAAAGCAATATAGGGAAAGACCTTGATATCGAGGAAGCTTATGTATTATACAGCAAAAAAGGTGCAATAAGAGGGAACCATTATCACAAAGAAACCACAGAATACTTCTGTGTGCTAAAAGGCAGCGTAAAGTTTGCAACGAAAGTGGTCGGGAAAGAGCATATTGAAGAAATATCCATTGATGAAGGAGATAATATAGTAGTCGAAGTGCCTCCGCTTACTGCCTATGCAATAATAAATGAAAAAGATGAAAAAGCTATAATATTGGTTTTATCTACTAAGGAATATGATGAAAACTATAATGACACATATAAGATGGTTCTGTACTAATATGTATTAGAAGATGTAGACTGCAGGAGGTGAACATATGAAAGTAGTCATTCTATGCGGAGGTAAGGGGACCAGAATAAGAGAAATATCTGAAGATGTTCCGAAGCCGCTGATAAATATAGATGGCCGTCCCATAGTATGGCATATTATGAATATATACTATCATTATGGTTTTGATGATTTCATATTACCTATAGGTTATAAGGGACAGAAGATAAAGGAGTACTTTATGGACAGTCCATGGAAGAATAATGATATGATTATTGACAACAGAGAAGGTGACTTCAAAATCACTCTTCTTAGAGGCTTAGATAAATGGAGAATAACCTTTATAGATACTGGAGAAGAAACAATGACAGGCAGCAGGATAAAAAGAATTGAACCATTTATTGAAGAAAACGAATTCATGCTCACATATGGAGATGGAGTGGCAGATATCGATATAAAAAAACTCCTGAAATTCCATAGAGAAAAGGGCAAGATTGCAACTATGACAGGCATAAAAGCCAAGAGTCAGTATGGCATATTAGAAGTATCAGACGGTATAGCTCAAAGATTCGTGGGAAAACCTAAAACAGATCAAATAGTAAATGGTGGTTTTTTTGTTTTAAACAAAGAAATATTCAAATATATTGATGATGATGGAGGCAAATGCGTCCTAGAGAAGGAGCCCTTGGAAAAGCTTGTGGAGGATAAACAGTTGGCAGTTTATTTACACCTGGGCTTCTGGACTGCTATAGATACCTATAAGGATTATGTAGAGCTCAATGAAAATTGGGATTATATAAAGAATAAATTATATGGAAATAAGGGCTGAGATTATGGATGTAGCATTATGTACAATTATTTCAAAAATAAGAGTTCATCAGTTTTTAGCACTTTATGAATCACTAGTAAACAACAAAATAGATGGACAATTATTTGTATTTTGTGTAGATAAAGAGTCTTATGATTTGCTTAATAAAATGAGCATTTCAAAAGCCGTAATTATAGATTTTTCTGAGCTTGAAGATAAAACTTTAACTAAAATCAAAAAAGAAAGGGAGCTTTATGAGTATTGTTGGACAATAAAACCTGTTGTAGTGGAATATATATTCGACAAATATCCGGGAATCAATAAAATAATATATATGGATAGCGATATATATTACTTTTCAGACCCTATAAGCATTATCAATAGAATAAAGAAATGGTCTGTGATAGTGACTACACATAAAAGTTCGAAAAAAGTAAATGGAGGATTTGTATGTTTCAAAAGAGATAAAATTGGCTTAGATGCTCTTAAATGGTGGAAGGAACAGTGTATAGATTGGTGTTATGCCTATTATGACAATGGAAACTTTGGTGATCAAGGCCATCTTGATAAACTAAAAAAACACTACAAGAATATTTATTATCTGGAGCATCCAGGTATTAACCTAGCATCTTGGAATGATTTTCTATTTGAGATAAAGATTTATGACAACAGGGTACATGTTAACAATACCCGATTGGTGTTTTATCACTTCAGTGGCCTTAGAATGATAAACAAAAAAGACTATATAATGCTTTGGAAGTTTGATCCAAAGAGTTACGTGTATGAACACTATATAAATGTATTAAGAAAAAAGATTGAAGAGATTGAAAAAATCTCTCCTGGCTTTACAGATAATATTTTTTATAATTAGAAGACAGGGGTATGGACATGAAAATATCAATTATTGGAACTGGTTATGTAGGGTTGGTTACAGGAGTTTGTCTAGCAAAAAAAGGGCACAATGTCATCTGTGTCGATAGAGTAGAAAGTATAATAAATAGTATTAACAGTGGTATCGCGCCTATTTTTGAAAAACATCTGGAAGACCTTCTTTTGGAGGTTATTAGAGATAAGCTGACAGCCACATCTGATGTAGGGTATGCAGTTGAAAATTCAGAGGTATCCATAATTGCAGTGGGGACTCCTTTTTCAGAGGGCAATATAGATTTGAAAAATGTAAAGGAAGCTGCCTATGATATAGGAGTGATTTTAAAGAAGAAAAAGGATTATCATGTAGTTTGCGTAAAGAGTACAGTAATACCTACAACTACGGATACCATGATTCTGAAGACTTTAGAAGAGGCATCTGGAAAGAAGTTGGGTGAGTTCGGTCTTGTGATGAATCCGGAGTTTCTAAGAGAAGGAAATGCTGTTGAGGATTTTATGAATCCGGACAGGATAATAATAGGTGCAATGGATGATAAAAGCTTTGAAGTGTTCAGTAAAATATATAAATCTCATTTTGATGCACCCATTGTTAAAACAAATTCCAGGACTGCTGAAATGATTAAATATACTTCCAATGCTTTACTGGCAGCTTTGATTTCCTTTTCCAATGAAATTGCTGCTATTTCTGAGGAAATTGGAGATACTGATGCTTTAGAAGTCTTAGAAGGGGTCCACATGGATAGACGTTTATCTTTAATTGTTGAAGGAAAAATCACGATGCCTGGTATAATAAAATATTTGAAGCCAAGTCGCGGCTTTGGAGGAAGCTGTTTTCCTAAGGATGTAAAATCTCTTATTGCATTTTCAGAAAAACTGGGTTATAAGCCTAAAATATTGAAGTCCGTAATTGAAGTAAATGAGTCTCAGATAGAAAGGCTAGTATTGAAGCTGAAAGACGAGATTGGAGAAATCAGGGATAAGACAATAGCTATATTAGGATTGGCTTTCAAAGCCGGAACTGATGACATAAGGGAATCTCAATCTATTAAACTCATTAGAAGACTTATCAAAGAAGGTGCAGTATTAAAATGTTATGATCCTATAGCCATTGAGAATGCAAAAAAAGAGCTAGAAGAACAAGCAAATTTAGAGTTTTATAGTAATTATGAAAATACTTTGCTAAATGCAGATGCAGCTTTAATAATGACAGATTGGGATACAATTGCAAATATTAGTATTGATGTATTTAAGAAATTAATGAAGAATCCTGTTATAATTGATGGCTGCAGAATATTAATCAAAAATAACATAAAAGAACAGAAAACAAAGTATAGAGGTATAGGGTTGAGAATGATAGAAAAATAACATTAAAATTTTCAAATAAACTGAATATTTAGAAGGTAAAATTAATTTTATATAGAATATATATAATAACAAATATATATCAATACAAACATTTGGGGCTTCATGTCACTACTACTTTGTTAATCATACTAACGTTAACAAAATCTAGTAGAAAATGATATTATTTTCTGCTGGATTTTTTGTTTTATAACTCACTTATAAATATTCATAATAATGTACTATTAGAGGAGGAGGAATATAAAATGAGAAGAAGACATTTTTTAATGACCATGTCTATGTTGATTATCATCAGTCTTTTGTTTGCTGCATGTGCACCTAAAGCAAGCGGGACTGGAGGCACAGAATCAGAAGGTGCACAGCAAGAGAAAAAAGAAATGGTGCTGAGTTTCAGTCTTGATGCTGAACCCCCACAATTGGATCCTCAAAAAGGCAGTGATTTGACATCTATTTTTGTACTAGGCCATGTTTTAGAAGGATTGACAAGAGTCTATGACGGTAAAATCCAGCCCGGCATGGCAGAAAGCTGGGAAGTGTCTCCAGATGGTCTTGTTTATACCTTCCACTTAAGGGATGCTAAATGGAGTGATGGAGTAGCAGTTACTGCACAGGATTTTGAATACAGCATCCTAAGACTTCTTGACCCAAATACTGCCGGTGCCTATTCAGAAATAATGGGTTTCTTAATCAAAAACGGTGAGAAGTTCTATAAAGGTGAAGTAGATAAAAGTGAAGTAGGCCTAAAAGCTATAGACGAAAAAACTTTGGAAATTACTTTGGAAGCTCCAACAGGATATTTCCTAAGAGTTTTAGGATTCTTGCCTTATTGGCCATCCCGCAGTGATATAGTAGATAAGTTTGGTGAGGCATTTTCCTCTGAAGCTGATAAAATGGTTTATAATGGACCCTTTATCATGAAAGAATGGAAACATGAAGAAGCCATTGTTTTAGCAAAAAACGAAAATTATTGGGATAAAGATAAGATTAAGGCTGATATCATAAATGTTTATATAGTTCCAGATCCAAAGACAGCTATAAATATGTTTGAAACTGGAGAAATCCTTGCTGCTAACATACCTGCAGATATGACCGAGCTTTATGTACAAAACGGCACCGCCAAATTCTTCCCAGCTGGTGGCTCATATTATCTGCAATTTAACTTTAATCATAAAGATGGACAAATGGGAAAGATACTTAGCAACAAGAACTTTAGAAAGGCAATATCCTATGCATTGGATAGAGAGAATTTTGCTAAGGCAGTAGCGAAGAATGGCGCATTGCCAGCGACGAGATTTGTTCCGCCTACAGTCTCAGGTGTAAATGACAAGTATACCGAAGAATATCCATATGCTCCACTTAATCTTCAGATAGATGAAGCAAAGGCTAAGGAACATCTGGAATTGGCACTGAAGGAATTAAACATGACACATGAACAATTGCCTATCTTCAAGCTTTTGACCAGAGATGATGCAGTGAGAAGAACACATATGGAAGCAGTCCAGGATATGCTTAGCAAGACATTAGGAATAAAAACTGATATTGTACAGGTGCCAAAGAAGCAATTCTTCCAGTTATGCGATGACAGTGATTTTGACATCAGCTACAGCAACTGGTATCCGGATTATGACGATCCTATGACATATATCGATGTATTCATGACTGGAAACGGAGTTAACAGAGGAAGATATAGCAATCCAGCATATGATGATGCTGTTAAAACCGCTAAATTGACTCCTGACTTAAAGCTCAGAGGAGAAAAGCTCTTTGAAGCAGAAAAGATTTTGCTTGAGGATCTTCCAATAATTCCTATGTATTGGGATTCAACTGCATATGTACAATCCGACAAACTGGTAAATTATATAAGATCAATGGTCGGAGCCGATCCAGATCTTATCTACACATATATCGAAGAATAAATAAAAAGAAGCTCGGTTAGCCATGCTCCCATAGAGAAACGTTTTAAAAGAGGCTAATGGAGGGTATATATTGGCAGTCAGTGAGTTTTCGCTGTCTGCCAATTGCTTTTTTATGTTACCTCAAACCAGTTCTCAAAAGTCAATTAAGAGTTATACAGTAGCCTGAAAAACAAACAATCCGTCCTTGAACGAAAACTGATATACACCACCATGTTTTTCCACGATATGAGCCATGCTTTTGGTACCGTAGCCATGCCCTTGTTCTTTCGATACTGGGAGACCCTGATGGAATATGGGTTGAGTCTGATAGCTGTTGCGAATGTCAATGCACAACTTATTATTCTTTGAATACATACGCAGCTTGATATACCGTTTATTTTTGTATTCTATATTTTTACAGGCATGTATGGCGTTTTCCAAAGCGTTTGACAATAGTGAACAAAGCTCAGTATCACTGAAAGGCAGCAAGTCAGGCAGCTTCACATCTACCGTCAGAATGATTTCCGATTGTTTTGCTTTGGAGGCGAAAGAGGATATGATCAGATTTACGGTCTCGTTTTCGCAATAACGTATGGGTGTGATGGAGTCCATGTCGGACTTAGCAGTCTGCAGATACTCTTTGATTTCATTTGTAAGTCCCTTGGATGCTAGCCCCTGTAAAAGTGCTAGATGGTGGCGCATATCGTGCCTATAGGCAGCGGCATTCTGATGAACCTTGCGTAAAGATTCAAGTTCTATTTGTGCCTGCCTAAACTGTGTATTCAACATATCCCTCTCTCTTTGAAAATCTGCCTGTTTTTGAGTTTCTATGTAATAAAGGATCACAAAAACAAAATAGAATACAGATATTGTTGAGGGCATGAATTGAACTGCCCATTCTGCTCCATTGTATAGCACATCGGTATAAATGGTGGTAACATAATCAAAAATGTAGTAAAAAAGAGGTACACCGCCTAATAGTAGGCATGACTTTGGGGATTTAACCATA